>Ga0099364_10003769_pt1 | contig 23325 bp, 18 predicted proteins | sample TergutTh196P3_FD_73070 | JGI IMG/M metagenome (GOLD analysis project Ga0099364, IMG submission 73070) | Microcerotermes parvus P3 segment gut microbial communities from Pointe-Noire, Republic of the Congo - Th196 P3 | ecosystem: Host-associated > Arthropoda: Insects > Digestive system > Gut ...
AGAATTTTTGTACCGGAATAAGGTTTGCCGCAGAGAACCGGCCTGCTAAATAATTTGCTTAATTCATCCATCAACGGCTTGGAAAAACCATTCGGATATGTGGGCAAAGGCCGCTCGGAAATAATTCCGGCAATCTCCCAGTGTCCAATGATAGTATCCTTTCCCGCGCTTTGTGTCATCAGCCGGCAATAGGACGCAGCAGGGTTTTGCGTTTTATTCCCGCAAGTAACGCCATCAATGTTAAATAACCCTGTTTGTTCAAGGTTCGGAACATAAAACTTGCCGCTGTTCGCAATGGCGGCAAGGGTATTGCTGCCTTCGTCGCCGTATTCTTTGGCGTCAGGAAGCTCTCCTATACCCAGACTATCCAGCACTATCAAAAACAAACGTTTTATCATATCGACAGCTCTCTCCAATCTTCTCAATAATCCAAGTCATTCAAACTGCTCAAAGGATTCGTTTATCTTACGCCATTCACCAATTTTACTTCCACATCGGCAATGAGGGAAGTTCTCGTATCGGAAAAATTTCGTTGGCATATTTCCAACGCCCAAAGCGGTCTGCTTTTCGACGCCGATACCGGTACCCTTTTATGTGTCTATTGAAATCTGTATAATGGACACATGCGAACTGTAAATAGATTGAGTCACGGCGGAATAATGGCGAACTATAAATGTACCGCGGCATGCCGGCATTGTCTGTATGCCTGCTCTCCTGAGAGGGGCGGCGGCTACATATCAAAGGCGTCCGCGGAGGATATAAGCGGTTTACTGCGCGAGGGCGGCTGCCGTTCGGTTCATATAGGCGGAGGCGAGCCCTTCCTTCAATTTGACGGACTGGTTGAGCTTGTCAAAACTGTGACAAACGCGGGAATCGCAGTGGAGTATATTGAAACAAATGCCTTTTGGGCGAATGACGAGCATCAGGTCGAGCGGCAGTTGCGGGCGCTCTTGCAGGCGGGAGCGGATACGCTTTGTATTTCGCTCGACCCTTTTCACACGGAGTACGTGCCGGTCAGGATGCCTTTATACCTTGCCCGAATATGCCGACGCGTAAATTTCGGATTTTTTCTTTGGCAAGAAAAATATCTGTCTGCTCTTTCCCGCTTGGATTTCGGCAAAACGCATAACCGCGCGGAGTTGGAGCGTTTGCTGTCCCCTGATTATGTAATGGAAACCTCGCGGAGTTACGGGCTGCATCTGGGCGGCAGGGCAATAAATATCGAAGCTGAATACTCGGCACGGATACCCGTTGATGAAATCGCAAATTCCCGGCCATGCAACCGGCTGTTATCATCAGATCATTTCCATGTCGATTTGAACGGCAGGTTTATCCCGCCGGGCTGCACGGGGATTTCTATTCCTCTCGAAGATGCTGTGAGAGGAATCCCGGATGGTAAGTATCCCGCCTTTGACGCCCTTTTGTCCAGCGGCACGGCGGGGCTTCTGCGTTATGCAAAGACACGTGGATTTGCGGAAAACTCGCATGGGTATACGTCGGGCTGCGCGATGTGCTTCCATATAAGGCGCTGGTTGTGTGAACATGACGAATGCCTCGAACTTGACCCCGAGCATTATTCGGAATCGCTTAAATACTACAGCTGATACGATAGGCTACTTTGGCCATGCGGAGCCGCGTACCGGCGAACCTCCAAAAACTGCAAGTTTTCCCACCCAAATCGCGCTCCCTTCTTGCTATACTATTATTTTGAATTATTTGAAATTATACCTTACGGATAGAGGTGTATGTGACGTTGATGGAAAAAGACATGCCCCCAAAGAAACCAGGCGGCGTATTGCCGGACAAGGGAAGGATTTCAATACGCTTTCGCAATTATAATATCGCGCTCCTGGCCTTGGCTATATTCTTAATGTTTATTGCGATGTTTACGGCTTTTTACAATATTATATGGCGAGTATCCGTTGAATACTCGGGAAGTTACGCGACCAGTTCCGCATACGCCCTCAGCGCTCATATCTCAAAGGAGATTGCCCTTCTGACTAAAGCCGCCCGTTCAAAAGCTGTTATTGATTGGCTGACCGATGAGAGCAACGATGGAAAACAGATTCTTGCATTTGATGAATTATCGGGCGTTGTCGGAGAGCTGCACGGTGATAACCTGTATGTCGTGGTTGAGAAATCACGGCAGGAGTATATAGTCGAAAGTGATTACATGGCAGTGACTGCGCAGCCGTTCATCAGACTCGACGAAAATAATCCTGAGGACGCATGGTATTTTAAATCTATAACATCGGATTACGAATATGAACTTAGCGTGGCGATGGATCAAATGTTACGAAGAAAACAGGTGTGGCTCGATTACAAAGTCATTCACAACGGGGTTCCGATTGGGATAATTTGTTCGAGAGTGGATTTTTATTCCGTGGCGCGAGAACTTTTTGCACAGTATAAAAACTTTATGCGCGGCCTCATTATAGACGAAAAAGGCATTATCAACATGGACAGCTCCTTGTTGGAAAATGATGCTTATCAAAATTATGATTTTAAAACAAAAATTGAAGATGAAATTACCAATCTTGATTTTTCTGCGGCAATCACATCACATCTTAACAATATTGACGGATATTTCATGGAAATAAGCGATCCCACTGTCATAAAACTGTCACTCAGCCCGTACCGTTACGCGACAATCGTGCCAATAAGATTCACGAACTGGTCGGCCGTAATTCTGTTAGATTCGTCATCGTCATTCAACATCTCATTGTTCCTGCCGGCTTTGATAACAGTGCTGGTTTTATTGATAGCATTCGATTTGGCGAACAATAAAATCAGCCACCAGCTCATATTTTTGCCGCTCAAGCAATTGATTGCCAGCCTGAAACGCCTGAAAGAAGATGAAGACGAGGATATTTACGGCATAGATCGCGATGATGAGTTTGGGAATCTGTCAAATACGATTTGGGATTTATTTACCAAAGCAAATTATGACGCGCTGACAGGTCTTCATAACAGGAGATTCATGGAAAACAACCTTCAACGCCTCGTGGGGGATCTTTCCCGTCCTCGTGGTTTGTTGAGCGTGCTTATGATCGACATCGATTATTTTAAAAAATATAACGATGCCTATGGTCATGAACAGGGGGATGTTTGCCTGAAAATTGTTTCGAGGGCGCTGGAGAGTTGTATTACTAGGAAAAGTGATTTTGTGGCGCGGTATGGGGGAGAAGAATTTCTTACCGTCCTGCCAAATACCGACGAATACGGCGCGCGCGTGATTGCGCAAAAGATGCTGGATTGTCTGAGAAGGAGGAATTTACCTCACGCTGACAGCGCCGTCGCGAAATACGTCACTGTATCGATCGGTGTTACGACAGGTAAAGTGACGTATCCGCAAAGCTGGGAAGATTACTCGAAACGCGCTGACGAAGCGCTGTATATGTCAAAACAAAACGGGCGGGACCAATACACTTTTCTTGGTATGGATACTGATTTCAAGCATTCCGCAGATATAAACTTATTATAAAATTGACGGCTGAAAAAACGAGAAGCGTAAACAGGACCGGAATGTAACTGCCGGTCGCGCTGATGATGTTTCCTCCCGCCGCCGACATGAACGACGCCGGAATTAGCACCGTGGTGCCCACGCTGAAATTCACGGCGAAATATTTCGCGCCGTAAACCGCGCTGATGAAACTTGCTATGAGCGTCGGAAGAGCGCCGTAAGTCAAACCCACCGCTATGAGGCCCGCGGCGAGCAGCGGAACGGAACCGAGGTAAAGGGAGAGTAACATAATTGACACAGCCAAAACTCCCGATACCGCTATCGCGAGAATTGTCTTGAATCTGCCGAACGCGTCGAACAGCCATCCGGAAATAATCCTCCCAAACCCGTTACTTATCGACAAAACGCCCACGAAGAGAACGGCCGCGTTTGCGCTCGCGCCCACCACGACGGAAATATCCCTGGCGAAGCTGATGATACATACGCCGATGCCTCCGATCAAAACTCCAAAGACGTAAAACTTCCAAAACGAAGGCAGTCTCATCATTTCTTTTGTCGGAACACTTTTGATCGGCTCGCCGGCATCAGAAATATTTTTTGCCGCCGCCGTCGGCCCGTCGCTTTTTGGCACGTTACGCTTCACGCAAAAAGCTCCGGCCGCGAGGACAACGAGCAGAGCGGCTGCAAGCGCGAGATAAGCGTGCCTCCATCCCACGGCGTCAAACATATATTTCATCAGCGGCCCCAATACGAGAGCGCTCGATCCGAAACCCAGCAGCAGGATACCTGACGCGGTTCCTCTCTTGTCGGGAAACCAGCCCAGTACCGTTGAGATTACGATATTATAGGCGACCCCGATTCCGATGCCGCACATTATCCCGTAAGCGACATACAGCGCAAGTATATGTCCCCGCATCCCCGACGTGATGGCAAATCCGGCAAATACCGTCACAGCCGCCGCCAAGAGAATTACTTTCGGGGAATATTTTTTCGCCGCAATTCCCCCGAGAATCCCTCCGATACAGAAGAAACACATCGTTATCGTAAAATTCAGTCCCATCGCGCCCGGATCCCAGCCAAACTCCAACCTCAAGGGGGCGTTAAGGATTGACCATCCGTATATAATGCCGGCAAAGAGCAGCATAATAACTCCGGCGGCGAGAATAAACCATCTGTTGCCGTTTTGCGTTTCCACTTAAACCATCAGTCCTTTTTTTATTTAAGGTTACTCTTATCTCTTGCGAGATTGAGTTATAAAAAAATGCCGGAGGGATTATATCAGAGAAATGGGGGATACGACAAAGAGAACATAAGAGATTGACATATGAGTACTTAAAAGTCGTCACTATTGTGCCTGTGGCGCACAATAGTGATGTTTTGCGTGAATTTTCGAAGCCGGGCAAACCATGAAAAATCTCTTCTTTATTTATTGGTGAGTTTTGTTTATCATATTCAGGATTATATTGTGTATGATGCGCAAATCTCGCGGCTTACGGGTATATATCATCTTACGGTCGTCCAGAATACGATGTTGTGCATAGGGTTAGCGGAGGATTCTTTCTAGCTGGGGCCGGCTTCGGTTCGCTCCGTGAATGAGGGGGGTTGAAAATTGAGCAAGTCAGCAGGTAGGGAAAAAGAAACGTTTGAGCGGATGAAGGAGCGCGCGTTGGAAAGAGCATCGCTCGAAAAGATGAATAAGCGCGCGGAGAAAGAACGAATTGATTTTGATGAAGCTGCGAACCTTGCAAATAAAAAGGAAGAGCAGATCGAGGTTAATGAGCCACCCAAAATTGAAACGAAAATAAATAAGGTAAATCCGGTTGTTTCGAAAAAGAAATACAGCTCACGCTATGATCCCGTGGATGAGTGGGATGATAATGAGCGTGAAAATAAAATCATACTGTATTTTTCCGCGAAGGTTTTGGATGAAAATGATAAAGAGACGATAATAAACTGTGTTAGTGAAAAAATTAAAAAATTTGACGACTCGCCCATTTGGTATGTGGGTTATGCCTCTCCCATCGCCAAAGCCGTACTCAAAGCCCACGAAGAGGGGAAAAGTGATTTTAAATGCGGCGAGGATAAATATCATTTGCTGGAACTGCGGCAATACCAAAGTCCTGAGTCTTTAGAGCTGATTGATTTCACTGTGTTTGACACAACACCACAAACAATCTATTTGTACAAATATGACGACCGAAAATGCCTTCCCTGTTTTAAACGATTTGGATATGATTCGATTGAGAACGTCAACGTGATTATTAATACCCTTGAAAAAACACCAGCCCCTGTGCGGGTTGATGCTCAGAGGTGCCGAAGATGTGAGAAAATTTTAATCGGCGAGGAATCTTTAAAAAATTACGAAGAACATTATGGCGTTCTGTTGTTTAACAGGATTTTCCAGCAAGAGCCGGATTCTTCACGCGACAGCTATACCTATAGGCCTGACACGGTGCTAAGCAGATTCGGCTATGTCGCCGGCGGGCGGGGACTAAATAGGGCGTCAAGAGAGAGGATCATCGCATTCCTTATCGACTCGGGAATAAGCAGCAAAAGAGAAATCAAAGGAATTCTTGAGCGTTTTATAAATCAGCGCGGTTCAAGGAACCAATACGCTCTTCCACACTGGGAAAGCGATCTGCGTTTTACCAGCGAATATAACGTGGGGAGCCAGGTAACATATACGAATTGTCACCTAATTCGCGCTAAGCGCGCTTCTCGGGGATAGATGCCTGCGCCTCTGCGCATTTGTTTTAAAAAATGCGCCGCTATGATAGTAAGGACTTATTGACTCTCATGCAAAGACCATGCTAAAGGTTCGCGTGTTTAATTTGCTCTGATAAATGGGACTAAATACCTATAATAATTTCCCGCAATTTTTTGCTGTTCACTACGTTATATAGTAAGGACTAATTGACTCTCTTGCATAGACGATTTTGGATATCGCGCAAAGTTCGTGATAAGGCGGTTTTATACGTTATTAAAGGGATTTTTTCAAAAATTGTGAAAATTTTTGTTTGAAAAAATGAAAGTTATGCTGGTTATATATTAGAGAGTTTTTATAATTCTCTCATTTTTTTGACGGATAGATTGAAAGTTAGAGACATTATATAGTATCGAGCGCAACGCGAACGCGACATTTTAGAAGTAAATTAACCCCGGAAGAGGGCGGAAACATTTTGCCGCAAATTTCCACAATCTCATTTCGTAGATAGGTTCGCGTGTTTAATTTGCCTTGAAAAAATGGGACTAAATACCTATAAGAATTTTCCGCGATTTTTTACCTCTCATCACCATATTATATAAGCGCGTGAGGAAAGAAGGAATTAATTTTGATGAAGCTGCGACCCTTGCAGCCAATAAGAAAAAATATCGAGGTAAAAAGTTTTTGTCCGATAGATTCAAAGTTAACATGGTAATAGATCAGGAAGATTAAATCAGTCGTTTATTTGTTTCTCACTTCGAGATTATTTCCTTTATCACATTGTTTTATTTTGTGGTAATTTTCGACGCGTTTATGCAGGGTAAATAATAATAGGCGGTTTATACCATAGGCAATATTACATTACGGTGTAGTGGCTTATAAAAATATCTGATATGTTTGACGATATTTTCCGTGGTTTTTTACCTTTCATTTACATATAAAGTAGTGGCTAATAAAAATGTCTGATATGTTTGACGTTTTTTTTCGCGGTTTTTTACTTCTCATGTCAGTATAGGGTAGTGGCTAATAAAATTGACGGATATTTTTGAAGTTATGTCCCATATATATAGGGAACAGAAAACTCGTTTCGACGTAGCGTACAGGGAAGGAGTGGCCGTCATGTGAATGAGAAAAGGATGTTCCGGGCTGCAAAAATGAAAAAATTTATAGGAGGGACGCCGATATGCGCGGGAAGGATCAACAACAAAATATTTTTACGATAGAACATGTACATGAGCAATTTAAAATGCGGCAGGCGCGGGAATCGGAAATTTTCCATTTTTTCCTGTTCTTTATCTGGATGGTCGGCATGGCTATTATCTTCATCCTGGAAATCCTCGCCGATCCCGGCATCTTACTTGCTCTTTGGTGGATTCCGGTATTTGGCGGACTTGGTACGTGGTTGGAAAGATATCAGTGGAAAAAAGAATGCGAGCAAATAATGAATAACGGTAAAAAGGATAAAACCTGTGAGTGATAGACATTTTAAAGAGGGAGTGAGATAAATGAGGGTTGAAGAGTTCCATAATGGCAATTTCAAAAACCAATGCGCGGATGAGTCCAGAAAAAAATTAAAGGTCTATAGCACGCGAAAAAGGCCTAATTCATCTAAACAAAAAGCGTACACGGTTGAAAACTGGCAATACCGAATACCAAAGTATTTTATGGAAATAGATCTGAACGATTAAATTGGATTGGTGACGAAACAGCGAACTCTCTAAAAGTCAAAAAAACAACACTGAATCATTTCTGGCCATCACAACCATCAATGACAATTTTTAACAGTTGATACTAAACCAGCACCGCGTATCTTGATTAAAACGCGGCTCTTGGTACAGAGTGCTCATGATTGTAAATCGGCGTGAATTTCCAGGCTAAGACGAGGGCAAACATTAAGAATATCGTGACAGAGTTGAAATTTATTTGTTCTAAACAACTGATAGAGGAGGAATACTAATGAACGCAAAGCCAAAAATTGTACCTTTTGTGGTACCGGCAAGCCGCCAAGACGAAGATATGACACACGAGGAAATCAACGATAAGATAATAAAGGGGATCGTCCTGGCAAGATCGCAAGTGGAAAGCTTAAGTGAAATTATCGGTGATTCAAAATTCGCCGGCATACTTCAAATCATGCTGACAAGCGGCATCCCAAGCGAACAATCGGCCGCGCTGAAAATGTGCGATGAGGTGGAAAAGTTGGAAATAGCTACTATTGCGCTCACAAAGTTCTGTAAATATTTCCGATTCGGGATCATGAACGAAATAAAAAATACAAAGGCAGGCACATAGCCAATCGGCGTTCGCATAAACTAAGCGCCATTCGTGAACTTGCAGCGGGGATAAAATTCGAGAAATCGAAAATTATCCCCTGCACAGAATGTGATAACCACACAAAGGAGAAAACTCATGAAACTGCTTGATAAATTGAGGGCGTATTTTTCAACACAAACCAATCAGCGCATAAATCAACGTATCCTGCGGAACATAACAAAAATTACCGGGGATATAAGTTCCGTCAACATGGTAATCAGTGAACATTTTGTTCCTGTGATCAGAGATATGCTGACTGAACGGGATGAGTCGGAACATTTAGCGGCAAGGAAGATTTTAAAAGAGTTAAATACGTTGCGGAAAACGGCGAATATATTATCGCGAACATGCGACAAGGTTAATTACTGGGTGAATCAGGAGTTCGATATCGCCAAAGATGGCTCGATGGATTCCGATTAGTGTTAAAACTGTGGGTATAAGCTTTTCACTGACCAAAGCGATTCCTCCAGGCAGTCGAAGTGATATGGCGGCCGCTCATGGGCGCACCGTATGTTTGCAAGCCCAAAATGATGAATAATCACATACGACACACGCATTGCCAAACCCAAGAGATAATGTTAATATCGTCATGGTTTTTGACGATATATGAAACGGGAGCGGAAGAGTTGGAAAAAAATATCAGCGGCGATTGTTTAATTTTCAAAAACATATGTCTTTGGTGCTGGTGGTGGCCTTAGCCTCCGCCCGAAGATAGCCGTTTCCATCTCAAATTAAACTTTAGAGGGGCTTTCCAGGGTGCAACAGAATCCTTAGGAAGCCCCTCTTTTTATATATATTTTTAATGATCAGCAGACGCGAGGGGCGCGAAAAGCCTCCTCGCGTTTTTGATTTTCAATAGTAAAAGGGGAGGATTTTTATGGAGGCGATACTGAACAAGTTAATGTCAGGTAATAAATTGGCGAAGGACGAGAGCTCCGCGCTCTTTGACGCGGTGATCAGGGGGGAAATGAATGATATTGAGATCGCCGCTCTGCTGGTGGCTTTGAAACTGCGCGGAGAAACGGCGGAGGAGATAGCGGGAGCGGCCGCCGCTCTGCGCGAGGGAGCGCGCGTCTTCCCCCGGCCTGATTACATATTCGCTGACATCGTCGGCACCGGGGGCGACGGGGCGAATACGATCAACATTTCCACCGCCGCCACTTTTGTGTCGGCCGCGGCGGGGCTTCCGGTAGCGAAACACGGCAACCGCTCCGTTTCATCGAAGTGCGGGGCGGCCGACCTTCTGGAGCGCTTCGGGGTGAAGCTCGACATGTCCCCGGCGACCGCGCGCAAGATGCTCGACGAGCTGCACGTAACATTCCTTTTCGCTCCTCACTATCACAGCGGCATCAAACATGCGATGCCTGCGAGAAAAGCGCTCGCCACAAGAACGATGTTCAACGTCCTCGGGCCGTTGGTCAATCCCTCGCGCCCGCCCGTCATGCTTGTCGGGGTTTACGACGTTTCGTTGTGTGGCATCGTCGCCGAAACGCTCAGACTTCTCGGCTGCGAAAGGGCGCTCGTGGTAAACGGTCTAGGACTGGATGAAATCGCGACGCACGGCGCAACCAACGCCGCGGAGCTCAGGGACGGGGAAATCGCCGACAGGAATTTCACGCCCGCGACATTCGGGGTGGGGGAGTTCCCTCTATCATCTATAGTGGGGGGGACTCCGGAACAGAACGAAACCGCCATACGCTCCGCCTTGGGCGGACGCGGCGACGAAGCCCACGCCGCCGCCATATCGGTCAACGCGGGCGCGCTGCTCACTCTCGGCGGCGTCACTGAAAACTACAAGGACGGATACGCGCTTGCGAGGGACGTCATGGAAAGCGGACGCGCGTTGGAGCGGCTCGAACGATTCGCGAAGCTTTCGAACGTACCGGACGGGGAAGAGGGGGTTTAAAGTGTCTGTGCTCGATGAGATCGTGACGCGCAAGCGGGCGGATGTCGCGAATCGCAAGGAAAGCGTCCCGTACTCCGCCTTGCGGGAGCAAGCGGCGCCGACGCGGCGGCACTTTGGTGAAGCTCTGAAGAAACCGGGATTGCGCTTTATTTTGGAGTGCAAGAAAGCATCTCCTTCCGAGGGATTGATCCGAGAAAATTTCGATGTCGCGGAAATTGCGGATACTTACAAAAATTTCGCGGACGCCGTGTCGGTTCTGACGGACGAACCCTATTTTCAAGGTAGCCTCGAAGTTCTCCGCGTTGCTAGAGGGCTGCTTGAACAGCCTATTTTGGCGAAAGATTTCATTCTTGGTCCATATCAGGTGTGCGAAGCCCGGACTTACGGGGCGGACGCGGTTCTGCTTATGCTCTCGGTGTTGGATAACGCCGCGTACAGACGCTGCGCGAAAGAGGCCCGCAGGCTTTCCATGGATATTCTGACGGAGGTTCACAGCGCGGAGGAACTGGATCGCGCTCTGGCTTTGGAAGCCTCAATCATCGGCATAAACAACAGGAACCTGAAAACCCTGGAGGTCGATCTCGGCGTCTATTCGACGCTTGCCGCGAAAATTCCGCCGGGGAAAATCCTCGTCTGCGAGTCCGGCATTAAATCCCACGAGGATGTTCTTTCCATGGCGTCCCAGGCGGACGCGTTTCTCGTCGGCGGCGCGCTCATGAAAGAGGATCGGCTCGACCTCACCACGCGACGCCTGATCTACGGCGGGGTAAAGATATGCGGGCTCACCTCGCCGGAGGACGCGGTATGCGCATACGAATCGGGAGCGGTATTCGGCGGGCTGATTTTCGCCGCGTCGCCGAGGCAAGTGGACGAGGCGTTGTCGCGTGAGATAGCTTCCGCTTCGCCGCTTCCTATGGTTGGCGTGTTCGTGAACGATCAAATCCAGAAAATTTCCCGAATCGCCTCGAATTTAAACCTTGCCGCAGTCCAGCTCCATGGAGAGGAATCAATGGACTACATCGAGGCTTTGAAAACAGAACTGCCGCCAACGTGCGAAATATGGAAGGCCATACCTGTGCGGGAAACACCGGACGCGGCGGCTATAGACACGGAGGTGATCGGGGCTGACCGAATTTTGCTGGATACATTCACGGCATACGCGCGCGGCGGCACGGGAAAAAGCTTCGATTGGCGGATTATTGAAGAGCTTCGGGACAAAAAACGGGTCATTCTTGCCGGAGGAATTGGCCCGGATAACGCGCGCCGCGCTTCGGAACTCGGGTGTTTTGCGATAGATGTGAACTCGGGAGTGGAAAACGCTCCCGGAAAAAAAGACCGCGATAAAATCAAAAATTTATTCGAGATTATAAGAGGTGAGGTTTAATGGAAGCATTGCGCGGACTGGTTGGAAACCTGGGTAATTTTGGCGGATTCGGAGGAATGTTCGTGCCGGAGATTCTTGTGCCGGCGCTCACGGAACTGGAAAAAGCGTTCGACGAGGCTCAGGCCGACCCGTTGTTTGCGGCGGAGTTGGATGAACTGCTGAGGGAGTACGCCGGGCGTGAAACCCCGCTTTACCGTTGCCGGAATTTTGCCGCCGATACGAAAGTCAAGATTTACCTGAAACGGGAGGATCTGCTTCACGGGGGAGCGCATAAGACAAATCAGGTGCTGGGGCAGGCGCTTCTCGCGCGCCGCATGGGAAAGACCCGGCTGATCGCCGAAACGGGCGCGGGTCAGCACGGCGTGGCGACGGCTATCGCGGGCGCGCTGTTCAAGATAAAAACTCAGGTCTACATGGGCTCGAAGGACATGGAGCGGCAGGCTCCGAACGTATTCAGAATGCGGCTCATGGGGGCTGAGGTTATCCCGGTTGAAACCGGCAGCCGAGGGCTTAAAGACGCAATCAACGAGGCGCTTCGCGACTGGGCGGCAAGCTGCGGGCATACCCATTACCTGCTCGGCACGGTAGCGGGGCCGCATCCCTTCCCGACGATCGTAAGAGAATTTCAGCGCGTGATAGGGCGCGAGGCAAAACGGCAGATCATGGAGGCCGAGGGCCGCCTTCCCGACGCCGTGTTCGCCTGCGTTGGCGGGGGATCGAACGCAATGGGGATTTTTGCGGACTTCATAGAGGAGCCCTCTGTGAAACTGATTGGCGTCGAACCGGCCGGACACGGTCTGCACACGGAAAAGCACGGCGCAACGATAGAGAAGGGGAGTCCCGGGATTCTTCACGGCAGCTACAGCTATGTTTTGCAGGATGAAAACGGACAAATACGGGAGTCGCATTCGATATCCGCGGGGCTAGACTATCCGGGGGTCGGGGCTGAACATTCGCACCTGCATTCGACGGGACGCGCCCAATACGTCGGAATAACGGACAGCGAGGCAGTAGACGCATTCACCATGCTGTCGCGGGAGGAAGGCATCATTCCCGCGCTGGAGTCGGCTCACGCGCTGGCCCATGCCCTTAAATGCGCGCGCGCCGAAACGGAGCCGCGCGTCTACATCGTAAATATATCAGGGCGCGGCGACAAGGATATCGGGCAAATCATGTCCCATTTGGATTTTTAGGATAAGGAGATGTTCGTCATGACGCGACGTTACGAAAAAATGTTTATTGACCTGAAAAAAAAGAACGAGGGTGCGTTCATTCCCTTCGTGGTTCTGGGCGACCCGAATCCCGAGGAGAGTGAGGCAATTCTGGGGACTCTCATCGAAGCGGGAGCTGACGCGCTGGAACTTGGAATACCTTTTTCCGACCCTGTGGCTGACGGCCCGGTCATACAGGCCGCCGACAACCGAGCCTTGGAAAGCGGCGCTTCCACTGACGTTTGTTTGGCCATCATTGCGCGGGTGAGGGAAAAATACCGGGATATCCCTATTGGGCTGCTCGTGTACGCCAATCTGGTTTTGCGCGGTGGAATCGACAATTTTTATACCCGTTCAGCGGAGTCAGGAGTTGATTCCGTGCTCGTTGCCGACATTCCGGCCGCGGCGTCCAAACCGTTTTCCGACGCGGCGATTAAGGCTGGTATCGATCCGGTTTACATAGTCCCGCCAAACGCGGACGACGAAAAGTTGCCGGAGATCGCCGCTCTCTCAAAGGGCTATACGTATTTTCTGGGGCGGTTGGGAGTCACCGGAACGGACAGGGAGATGGAAACGCCGGCATCGTCGAGAGTCGAAATTTTAAAAAACGCTGGAGCTCCGCCCGTCGTCGTCGGTTTCGGCATATCAAGGCCGGAACACGTTAGGGCTGCGTTAGACGCCGGCGCGGACGGAGCGATCGCCGGTTCCGCGATGGTCAATATAATTGCCGGCAATCTTGGAAACCCGAAAAAAACGCGCGAGGACCTTTCAGCGTTTGTGCGTGCCATGAAGGCGGCCACCGGGTGAAAAATCGCCGGGGAGGTTGATTATTCAGCGCGCGTATGGTTTTCGCGGCGTGGTATCCGTCCATGACCCGCATCTGCAATCATGGATCCTGCATGAACGATAAAGGGAACCACGCTTAAATATTGATGACATTGCCGACGGAAGCCATTCTTTCGGCAATGCCGTACATATCGGTAATAGTCCCAACCATAAGATTATTCTGAAGCCCGTAGTAATTTACGCACGTACCGCATGTGAGAATTTCCGTTCCTTTTTGTTCCAGCTTTTTGAGGTCATCAATTGTATTAGCTCCGTCAGATGTCAAATAAGCTCCCGAATTAAAGAAAATTACAAACTTTGGCGGAACGGGAAGTTCCGTCAAAGCATAAATATAGCCTTTGATCAGTATTTTTCCGAGTTCTTCCGCCCCTTCTCCCATAGTATTCCTGCTTATGGCAACGGCAAACCCGTTTGACGGCACGTATTCTGGCTCGGGGGGATTTTTTCCGTCTTTGTTAATGATAACCTCGTAAGAATCTTTAGCTTTCTCGATGTAAGAAAAACCGTATCCGTATCCATTCGCCATTTTCTTGAGGTTTTGCACAGCCGCGATATTATCAATTTTTATCAATACGCTGTCCGTGTCCCGCTCAGCCAGCGCCTTCTTCGCTTCAATCACCGGGATCGGGCATGGATGTCCCAAAACGTCGATAGTTTTCATTTTATCCGCTCCTGTTCGGGTATCAGAATAATATTATGTTTTTTTCTCTTTTTACAATCTCGCCGATGATCCCGGCGGCGGGGTCGTCCGCTTGAACCGCCGCCAATAAATCCTCCGCCTGTTCGGAAGAAACGCATATTAAAAGTCCTCCCGAAGTTTGGGGATCAAACAACAATTCCTGAAGCGCAAAAGGCAAACCGCTCACATCGGCCTTTCCCTCCAGATGATTGCGGTTTCTTTGTCCGGCGGCGGTTATTAAAAATTCGCCGGCATATTTGTACGCTTCTTCGAAGTTTGGGATTTCGTCTGGATAAATCGCAACAGATACTTTGTCCGACGCCATTTCCAGCGCGTGAGCCAATAATCCGAAGCCGGTTATATCAGTGCAGGCGCTGACGTTGAAACCGCGCATTTTTTCTGCGGCGTATCTGTTGAGCCTTTCCATTGAAGCAACGGCTTTTTCAACCGCTTCGGCGTTTGCGGCTTCACCGCGATGCGCAGCCATAATAATTCCGGTTCCTAAAGGCTTTGTCAAAATCAGCTTGTGGCCTGTTTCGGGCGTGTTGTTCCTGATTATTTTATTATTTTCGACAATGCCTGTTACCGCCAGGCCATATTTCGGTTCCTTATCGTATATCGAATGTCCGCCCGCAAGAACGGCGGACGCCTCCGCCACCTTTTCCGCGCCGCCCGTTAATATCTCTCTTAGAATTTCCATATCCATGGACTGCGGGAAGCAAACAAGGTTCAACGCGGTTATTGGGCTGCCTCCCATTGCGTAAATGTCGCTCAGGGCGTTTGCGGCGGCAATCCTGCCAAATGTTTTCGGGTTATTCACCATGGGCGGGAAGAAGTCCGCCGTTGTAACAATGGAGCGTTTTTCGTCGAGCTTGTAAACGCCCGCGTCATCGGAAGAATCGTAGCCGACAATTAAATTCCCGTCATAAAATCCCGGCAGCCCGCTTAACAACATTGACAGTTCTCCCGGGCCTATTTTTGCGCCGCAGCCTCCGCTCGCGCAATTTTCCATAAGTGAGTTCAGTTTTTGTTCCATTAAAATGCTCCTGTCTTTTATTTCGGTATAAAAAAAACGACCATTTTCCGCCGCTCTCGAAAACAGGCCAATCTCGCCGATGTTTTTATCCGCTAATGCCTTGAGCGCCGGCGTAATTTCATCTTGATTCACCCGAAGGCAAATCCCGCAGCCCGCGATGATTTGCGGCGGCAATGGCAGCACGCCTACGCGCAGTTTTTGTTCCAACAGGCATTGTTCTGCTTTTATCGCGAAATTTGTGTTACTGAATGTAATAATATATTCCATTTATCTATCCCAAAGATTTAACTATTTCCCTTAACGCGGAAACGCCTACTTGTATTTCGTCCTCGCTATTAAAATACGAGAATGAAAACCTTACCATCCCCACGTCGGCAGTGCCAAACCGCTTATGCAGCAACGGGGCGCAATGGCTTCCCGCGCGGGTCGCGATACCGTATTCAAGCCAAAGCCGTTCGGCAAGTTCGGATGAAGTCAGCCCGGAAATATTGATTGAAATAATGGGCAGCCTGCTCTCAGATGAATAGTCGCCGTAAATTTTAACCCGTTCAAGATTTTTAACGCCGTCATAAAACATTTTCATCAGCCGCGTTTCTTTGGCATGAATTGTTTCTATTCCGGTTTCGTTGATAAAGCAAACGCCTTTTTGCAGTCCGTATATGCCGTGGCCGTTTAGCGTTCCCACTTCGAAAATATCCGGCATATTTTTTGATTGGAACGCCTCAAAACTATTGACTCCCGTGCCTCCGGTCTTAACGACGTCAAAATTAAACTTCCCGTTTATAATCACGCCGCCTGTTCCCTGCGGGCCGAATAAGCCCTTGTGTCCGGTGAAGCAGAAAATATCGGCCATGCTGATATTGACTGGAATCACTCCAAATGTTTGGGAAATGTCCAGAATCATTGTTATGTTGCCGGCTTTGCATAAGTCATAGAGCTTTTGAACTTCCGCGATATTGCCGGTCACGTTTGAACCGTGCGTACAAATAAAAAACCTTGTGGATGGTTTGAGCAGTCTTTCAAAGGAATCAATCAGCAGGTTTCCATTATCGTCGCATTCGATAAAACTTAATTCACAGCTTTTGAGATACAAAGGCCGCAATACCGAGTTATGTTCCGTTACCGTCGTGATTACCGAATCTTCTTTCCGAATCAGCCCGTCTATTACCAAATTTAAGCTCTCTGTGGCCGAAGAAGTGAAAGCGACGTTTAAAGGATCGTCAAGCCCGATTAGTTTGGCGATTTCTGCGCGGGTTTTGAAAATTTCACGATTCGCGAGTAACACGGGTTCGTAAAAAGAGCGCCCCGCATTGCCGAAATGGTTCACCGCATAGGCGACAGCCTCCGCGACTCCCGAAGGTTTTATTAAGGTTGTCGCGCTATTGTCGAAGTAAATCATTGAAGCAACTCACCTCGGAAACCACTCTTTCGTATTGTTCGCAATCCGCACAAGCGCAAGCATGACCTACAGAGAATCAGCGATTCCTTTATTTTTTTAAATGCTCGTTTGTGATGGACAGAAGAGCTTCCAGTTCAATGGGTTTCGCTATGTGGGCGTCCATGCCGGCTTTTTTGCAGTGTTCCACGTCCTCGGCAAAGGCATTTGCAGTCATGGCGATGATGGGCACGGCGCCGGCGCGCGGAATATCAAGCGCGCGTATGGTTTCCGCGGCGTGGTATCCGTCCATGACCGGCATCTGTAAATCCATGAATATTAAGTCGTATCGTTCGGGCGCGGCTATGAACATTTCTACGGCCTCGCGGCCGTTCTCCGCGCAATCGATAGTTACTCCCGTGTCCTCCAGCAGGGCTATCACGATTTCACGGTTGATGGGAATATCTTCAACCAGCATAAATACTCGCTCCTCGAAGTGATACTCAATCACTTCAGCCTGTACTTTTGTTTGCAGCATATCCGGGGTACCGATTTCGAGCAGCATTCTAACGGTGAAACAGCTGCCTTTTCCGGGGGTGCTCTCCAATGATATGCCGCCGCCCATTAGTTCCGCTAGACTCTTGCTGATGGTAAGTCCCAGTCCGGTTCCACCGAAACGCCTGACAGTGCCGCTGTCCGCCTGCTCGAAAGCGCTGAACAGGCGAGCCTTCTGCTCCTCAGTAATACCTATACCGGTATCGCTGACCGAAGCTTCCAACTCGACTTTTTCGCCTTGCCGCCCTGGAGATTTTATGGAAAGTCTGATTTCGCCACGCTCGGGAGTGAATTTCACAGCATTGGAAAGCAGGTTCAGCAATATCTGGGACAGTCGCATGTCGTCGCCGATAACGACCTCAGGTATGTCGCCTGATATCTCCGCTGAGAACATCTGATTCTTTTGAGCGGCCTGGACGCCTATGATGCCGGAAACGTTACTAATCACCGATTCCAGTGCGAAAGGCTCGCTGGACAGCTCAAATTTTTTCGCCTCTATTTTGCTCATGTCCAGAATATCATTGATAATTCCTAAAAGCTGCCGCGAGGCCATGCCTATCTTGTCCAGGCAGTCGTATATCCGAGCGAGGTCACCGCTGGCGCGCGCTATGGTGACCATGCCGTTTACCGCGTTGATAGGGGTGCGGATCTCATGGCTCATATTCGCGAGAAATTCACTCTTTGTTCGTGAGGCCGTCATTGCCGCCTCTGACGCCTCCTTTGCTACCTGTGCCTGAATTTCCAGCTCTCTGGTACGCTCACGTACAATCATTTCAAGTCTTCTTCCCTCGCGCACCCGCCTTTGGAGCATGATAAAAAGAAGGAAAAGCACGCAAAGCAGCATAATGGACATACCAATCAACCAAGGGCGCTGTGCCCGGGCCATTTTACCCCGGTAGTCGAAGACGCGCCGCGCCCATTTGTCGGATATTTCGTTTGAGTCAATCAGCCTCTGCGCTTTGGAAACAATTGAACGGAGCGTCGTTTCCCGGACGTTAAAACCGAACATCGAATCGCAAGTATGATTAAAGACGATATTAGCCTTGAAACCCGGCCGTTCGAGAAAATTAGCCGCGCTCAGCAGAATATTACGACTCGCCATGACAAGATCAACTTCGCCTCGTTCGAGAGCGTCGAGAGCATCGATAGTGGAGGGATATTCCGTGGTGAAGGGGTGGTCCGGGAACCATGCCCGGAATATATCCGCATATCCCGTGCCGGCCATCAGGCCGATTTTTGAATAAAGAACCTCATTAACGCCGATATCTTCGAAATTCGAGGTGGAAATCAGCGCATAGTAGTCATGCTGATACGCCGTGTTCTCCCAAAGGTAATGTCCCTCCCGCTCCGGCGAGTGGATTAGTTCCGTTACCATAGCCGCTTCGCCGCTCTCAAGCATCTTCATAATATCCGGCCATTCCAATTTATTTTCGTTTGCCTCAGTGAAAACGAGTCCAGTGAGTCTTTCGATTTCGCGTATTATATCTATGGCGACGCCCTGCCATTCTTTCTCATGCTCATTGTAAAAACAGGTTGGATAATTGTCGTACTCAACCGCGACGGGGATCGCGTTTTTCGGATCGGAGTGGACGTTAATGTAATCTATTTCTTCCGGCGTAAGCTGAATCAGCAGTTTGTGCCTGAGATAATCCTGTTCCCCTCTGTTATACATCCTGGCGAGATGATAGGTGGCGCCGTTTTTCAGCGCCTTCTGCACTATTGAAATCACCGGTTCCAATTCGGGATCTTGAGTCGTGAGAGATACCTGGCCGTATATCAGCGGGAAAAAATTCTCCGCCATCACATCACCGTAGACGTCGAATGCGGCTTCCGCCGGACCGTCATCGAAAAATGCGTCTATCTTGCCATTTTTCAGCATTTCATAGGCCGCGTCATAATCATTGATGAAAAACGCCTCAAAATCGCCTTTGATATATTGTGAAACAAGACCGTGCGCGGTAGTGCCGTCCAAAAAAGCGTAACGAAGGGGCCTGCGCTGCGCCAGCTCGGAGAGATTTTCACTGTCCGCTATCCTCATGAACTTAATTGAACGCTCGGCAATGGCGTCGGTCATGAAATATATCTTACGACGTTCGTCGGTGGCCGTAATCTCGCCGGAAAAATCGATCGAGCCGGATTTCAGTCTCTCAATCAAATCATCCCATTCGACAATAACCAGATTGAAAGGAATTTCGAACAGTTCGCTCAGCCATTCGCAAAAGAGCGCGGAATACCCGCCAACGACGCCGTCGTCCAAAAACGCCTCGGTGGAGTAGTTCATACCGTAGACAAATTCGCCGCGCCGTTCTTTTATTTTTTGGATTGCGTCAAGTTCTTCTTGAGTCACCCCCGGTATGTCACGGTAAGAAAAAAACATCGGAGGGTGAACGCTGGTATTCGCGGCGTGATGCTCACCAACGCCAAACAGCCCCGCTGCAAAAGCAAGATATCCAGCCAATGCCAGACAAACGACGACAACTATTATGAGTTGTTTCTTGCGGTTCCTGCCGGTCCCTATGAGCATTGCTTTCGATTTCCTTCCGATTTTGATCAGAGCGTCAGAGCAACTTTGATTACAGAAATTAACATAAAGAAATATATCACATAAAGGGACGAATTTTGATTCCATTTTAATTCCCAAAAAATAATCATATTCGACTTAAGATATAATGAGTTTCAAAAGAAAACTATTATGGAGGACTGGTTTAAGATGCGACAGGACAAAATTTTCGTCACCTGCGAATCGGATGGCCTCGAAGGAGCCCGCCGGCTTCTGGAAACCTCAGGGGCGGTCGAAATTTTCAAACCGGGAACGCGAGTAGCGCTCAAGCCCAATCTCGTATTGGCAAAGCCGGCGTCGAGCGGAGCGACCACGTCGCCCGGAATCGTGGCCGGAACGATAGAATTTTTAAAGGACTGCGGTGTTGCCGACATCACGATAATGGAGAGCGCGTGGGCCGGAGACAGTACTGAGCGCGCATGGAAAGTCTGCGGCTATCACGAACTGGCGAAAAAGTACGGAGTTCGTCTTCTGGACCTCAAAAAAGACAGGACCCGAATCGTTTCCGCCGCCGGAATTAAATTCGAAATCTGCGTTTCTCCTCTTGAGGCCGACCGCCTGATAAATCTGCCGGTCCTGAAAGGACACTGCCAGACGGTAATGACCTGCGCTCTAAAGAACCTGAAAGGCTGCATACCGGACAGCGAGAAACGGCGTTTTCACAGCATCGGGCTGCACCGTCCCATCGCGGCGCTGAATCTGGCGATACGCCCGGACCTGGTTTTGGCCGACGCTTTATGCGGTGATCTCTCATTCGAGGAAGGCGGCAATCCTCTTGAAATGAATCTGCTTATTGCTGGGAGGGATCCCGTGAAGATTGACGCGTACGGCGCTTCACTTATGGGGATTTCTCTTTTCGAAGTTGAACACTTGCGGCTTGCCGAAGAGATGGGCGTCGGTTCATCTGAAATAGGGCCTGACACCGTAATTAAAACGGGGGAAAGACAGATTCCCGCGCGGCCGAACATCCTGCCCGGCGGGGCGCGCCATCTGGCAAGATATGTAGAGGAGAGCGGCGCCTGTTCGATCTGTTACGGAGGACTTATCCACGCGCTGTACCGCATGGAAAGACGGGGAAAACTCCGCGATTTGAAAGAGAAAATTCACATCGGCCAGGGTTTCAGGAACAAGCGCGGGAAAGGGATAGGCTACGGCGAATGCGCCGGCGGATTCGATCCGGTCATTCCGGGCTGTCCTCCGCGGGGAGCATTTCCCGACCTGTAATGCCGGTTTAAAATTTTAAGCGTTCTGATTTTTAAGCTAACTTATAGAACTTAAATCTGGTATCATGTAGTATATGCCTGATGAAGCAGACCGGAATGCAAAAGGAAGGGGACCGAAAATGCAAAAAACAATTTTTGTAGTGGACGATCAAGATACAAACCTGTCAATGGCAAAAGAAGCGCTAAAGGAACAATACCAGGTGATGACCATGCCGTCGGCTGAGCAAATGTTCAATATCATAGAAAAGGTCACGCCGGACTTGATTTTATTGGACATTGATATGCCGGAGATAGATGGGTTTGAGGCGTTGTGCCGTTTGAAAACCAACGCTTCACATGCTGATATCCCGGTTATATTCCTTACCGGTATGACTGACGCATCAGTGGAAGTCAGCGGATTTCAGCTGGGTGTGGTGGATTTTATAACAAAACCGTTTTCCGCGCCCGTGCTGTTGAATCGCGTAAAGACCCATTTAGAGATTGACATGATGATCCGCGAGCGGACGACACAGCTTCAACAGAGAACGGAGCAGCTTCAGCACCGGACGGAACAGCTTCAACATCTGCAAAACGGCCTGGTGTTCGTTTTGGCGGATATGGTCGAAAACCGCGACAGGAGGACGGGCGGCCATGTAGAGCGAACGGCGGCGTATTTGGAAATATTACTCAAAACAATGATGGAACGCGGTATATACGCCGATGAGATTTCCGAAACAGATTTAGAGCTGCTCGTTTCCTCCGCGCGCCTGCACGATGTGGGTAAAATCGCTATCTCGGATACTATCCTGAACAAACCCGACAAATTGACCGACGACGAATTTGTGATCATGAAGACCCATGCCAAAGAAGGCGAACGCATTATCGAGCAGGTCGTTTCACGGACAGGGGACTCGGTGTTTTTGCTCTACGCGAAATTATTTACCGGTTATCACCATGAACGCTGGGATGGAATGGGCTATCCATACGGATTGGAGGGAAAGGACATACCGCTTCAAGGGCGAATCATGGCAATCGCCGACGTATATGACGCGCTTATCTCCGAGAGACCCTACAAGAAGCCGTTTACACATGAGGAAGCAGTCAGTATCATCATGGAAAGCTCCGGAAAACAATTCGATCCCTTAATTGCGGATGTATTTTACGAGGTGCGCGATCAATTTAAAGAGGTGAAACAAAACTACGGAGCTGATGAATAAACAGCCGGAGATGACAAATATGAACTATCAGATGGAGCATAATCACGAAGCGGATGAGCGTATGCGAATGATGCTTACGGCAAATCCCAGTGTAATAATCCTGTGTGACAACAATTTTAAAATCATTGACTGCAATCCCGCGGCAATTAAATTTATGGGATTTGAAACAAAAGAGGAAATGCTCGCCGGATTCCAGGAACGCATTGATAAAAGCATACCGCCGTTCCAATCAGGCGGACGGCCTTCAATCCCAACAACAGAAAGATTTCTAACCGCGGTAAAAGAAGGATCGGTAAAGTTTGAAACGGAATTAATACTGGATGGCAAGACACTGAATCTGAGCGCGGAGTTTATAAAGATTCCCTATAAAGACAGCTTCGCGATAGCCGCTTATGTTTTTGACATTACCGAAATCCATGAACGGGAGATGGAACTCGATCGCGCGCGCGAACTAAACGAATTCCAGTTAGCCAAATTAAACCTGGTTGTTCAAGCCACAAAAATCGGTTTATGGGAAATGGAGATAGTGCGCGATGATACGGTCAACCCGGCGGATGCTTTTGTTTGGTCGGATGAATTCAGGCATATGCTGGGATTTAAAGACGAGAGCGATTTCCCGAATTTACTCGGCAGCTGGAGCGATCGGCTGCACCCGGAAGATAAAGACAGAGTTTTCGATCACGCGATGAAGCATATTAGTGATAAAACAGGTAACACTCCTTATGACGCGGAATACAGGCTGCTCAAGAAAAACGGTGAATACGCGCATTTTCGGGCTTACGGCGGAACCTTCCGCGACGAGCAAGGAAACGCCACCCGAATAGCCGGCGCGTTGATGGATATAACGGAAACGAAAAATACCCTGATCAATAAC
>Ga0099364_10003770_pt1 | contig 23318 bp, 20 predicted proteins | sample TergutTh196P3_FD_73070 | JGI IMG/M metagenome (GOLD analysis project Ga0099364, IMG submission 73070) | Microcerotermes parvus P3 segment gut microbial communities from Pointe-Noire, Republic of the Congo - Th196 P3 | ecosystem: Host-associated > Arthropoda: Insects > Digestive system > Gut ...
ATGATGGTAAAAAATCATCCGGGTTGCCGGAAAGCGGAAATGCGCTATTATAGTCTATCATGCGCATGATGTTTAATTTTGAATGGTGTATGTTATCCGGCGAAATATCAAGGTGTAAATACCCTTTGCTGTGAATCGGCTCTAATGCATCAAGAATCTTTAACACCATCTCGCACAAATCAATAAAGCTTTTATCAGAGAAATCACCGTTATTAACTTTTTCAGACAACATGCCGCCTTCTTCAGTTTGGATTACAGTATACAATGTGTTATTAAGGCTAACGGGGCTGCCGTAGTTTAAGAACCACGGATTGTTATTTTCATTTCCATGACGAAGAACATCTACCGTTTTCGATTCGTTTTCAGCGCGCAGCATAAGTTTTTCAATAATATCAGAAATTCCGTCCGCAAAGTAAATAGACCCATCATCATTGCGGCCGATTGCCAAATCATGAGGGAAGAATTCTTTAATCATATAGTAGTCTTCTGCCGCGCCTTCTCTTCGTGCCTTATAAACGATTGAAGACCCGCCTTGCCCGGCGATTCCAATTAGCTTATATTTCACTCCGGCTAACGAAATTAAACTATCATCGCTAATATCCAGTAACGTCTTCATCTTCGCCGCTCCTATCAAACAGCAATGCCATAATTCTATTTATTCTTTCATCGGTAGCACTGTCATTGTTATCATCATCTGAAAAATAAGCGCAACGGACAGCATTCATAACTACCCAATCAAAGGGGTTTCTAGGATCGAGCCATGGCATACCGCAAGGTTCTAAAAGATTATCATTGATGTCTTCTATGCATTCCTTAAAAGTAATATCTTTATCAATATTGTCAATATCAGCAAGTTCCGGGTCGTATGAATAAAGCGAAAACAAAATCAAATGCTTTCTTTTTACTTCTGTAATTTTCCCAATACCATCTCCATTTCGCTTTATTGGTTGCTTTCCTACAATCTCTGACAATGTGGTTCTGGGCAGGGCAACCTTGGCAATCTTCTTCAACACATCGTTGATGATTGTTTTTTTGCCTTTCAAAGAGGGAATTCCCATTGTTACTAAATCGCATATTTCTTCGCCTGTTGGAGTGTCATCCGATAGGCCAACAGGACTCACTTTCATACTGTTATATAAGTCCATAAATTTTTCATATGCTTTTTGCCGGAAAGTACCGAATAACTCTCTATTTTGCTCCAAGTACAAATCCAGTTCGTCAAGATTACTGACCGCTTTGACTTCTTTATCCAAAAAATTAGTGACACCGATCTTATTCCCTGAACCCATCGTGACGTTTGGGTTTGCATCATCAAGATAGGAATGCTTTTTAATTATCGCCTGCGCTTGCTCGAAATCCATTTTATTGTCCAAGCAGTAACGATAAACAACATCCTTGTAATCGCGCATATAAAGTCCGTCCAGCCAGCAATCCTGCATCAAAAAACAAGTGGTCTCCGCATAAGTCATTCCCAAGGCAAATGCGATTTTTAACGCTGATTTTTTGGTTAGTGCTTTCGCCTTACCGCTTTGCCAATTTTTCACATTGGTGTCGCCGCATTTCTTCTTTAAGATTTTGACAATGCTGTCATATGAAGAACCCGATTTTGACGCTTTTTCTGTAATAACTCTCTCCAGCACTTCATTGAGTGTGCGGATTGGAAAATCGTCTTTTAAGTACTTGGTAATATCTTCAACTTTATCAAGCTTGATTAATGAATCCCAAGCATATTGTGTTTTGGCAGTCATGCCGAGAACAGGAGTAAAATCGAGTTCAAAGTTTTTCATAATACCCTCCAAATATAATCTGAACAGCTACTTGCCCAGCCCTTGTATTTTTGCTGTTTTTATCTTATTGTAACACGTTCGAGTCTTGAATTAAAGTTGTTTTATCTGCCGTTAACAAAACTGTGTGGGAGTACCGTTACCATTCAGACATCGCTCGGAAACCGCCATATCTGTCATTCTGAGCGAAACGAAGAATCTTTGATTTAAGGACTATAAATAAAAAACAGGCGGCAAGTTGCCGCCTGTTTTCTGATAGCTAAGTGTTAGCCTTCAATGATTCCTCTTGATTGGATAAGATCCGGGAATTCTTCTATTTCGGAAGCGGGGACGCTAATCGCTACGATTGCGGCTACAAGCCCTTCGCCATCATAAACCGGTGCATAACCCGTCCAGTATAATTCGCCGTCAGCATTTTCCCATGCAAATTCCGCCGCCACGGCATCACCGCTCCATGCGGTTTCAAAAGCGGCTTGGAACATAAACTCAGTACCATAGTCCAGTGCATCGGCAGAAACATCTACCGTCACGGCATAAGGGGGTTCGGCATCCGAACCGGCGGGTACTAAAGCGTATACATAGAGAACATCATCATTTGCGAAAAGATTAGCGGCGCTTGCAGTGAGTACAAGTTCAAGAGCGGCATAACCTTCAAACTCTGTGCCTTCACCGCCTCTAAACATTTCTTCATGCATATCGCCCCAGCCTGCGGTGGTTAAGTTGCTCGCTGCTGTTTCCGCCGCGCTTGCCGCGATACCTTTAATCATTGCAACCGGGTCTTGACCTTCTTCAACTTCTTCGCCTTCTTCACCTTCTTCGCCTTCTTCGGGAGGTCCTTCAGCAATAACATTCTCATAGAAACGCTGCAGAATGGTCGCCGCCTGCGCTCTTGTGGTATTGCCTTGGGGGTCAAAAAGGTTGCCGGGCATTCCGGTCATAACGCCTTTCATATAGCAGTACGCCACACCCTCAAATGCATACTCCTGAACATCTTCCAAATCTTCGAAATCAACGTGAATCATCCATGCGGCACCTTCCGGGGGCGCAAGCTCCAGATATCTTGCCAACCTGAACATCATCGCGGACATTTGCTCGCGTGTGATTTCACCTTCGGGATCATATATCTCGGCGGTTTTACCGGTCACAACACCGACATCTGCCGCCCATTCGATATAGGGCATAAAGGGGCTGTCATCGTCAACATCGTCAAAAGTGCTCGTCTCGTATTCCGAAACATCAGCGTCAGCAATCACGGCGAGCGCTCTGACGTATTCCGCGCGGGTCGTATCCACACTCGGTGAAAACGTAGTTTCGCTTGTGGGGGGGAGGATGTCATTCTCTACTACATAATCAATAGCTTCTTTTGCCCAGTGGTCTTCGGCGACATCTTCAAAATCTGCCGCCAACGCTGTCATGCCAAAAATCATTGTGAGGATCGTTGCTAATGCGAGTACTCTAAAAATCGTGCTGTTTCTTCTCATTTTATTGTCCTTTCTTATTTGCGAAGGAAGTTCCCACCCCTTCAAATTTTGTTGAAGTTTTAATATTTTCTACCCTTACACAAAAACTTCTACAACACTATAACGTATTTCAACTAATAATGCAACTTAAAGTTTCAAAAAACCCATAGTTAGCGGGAATTGTTGATAGAGAATAGGTATTATGGATAAAAAAGAAGTACGGTAATGCCACCATTGTCGGTGAAAATACAGTACTTCTTATTTGGTATTGGTCGGAGTGCTGAGATTCGAACTCAGGGCCTCTTGAACCCCATTCAAGCACGCTACCATCTGCGCCACACCCCGCCGTTGAGACAATATTAGCACATTGGGAAATCTATTTCAAGTATTTTTTTGAGCCTCACGTTTAGAAAAATAGATTTTTGCGGCAGAGCAGTCTTTTTGAATTTGGTTTATTAGAGTTGTTGAGTCATTAAACTCTATTTCAGGACGCAAATGTTTATGGAACTCAATGCGTACCCGATGGCCATAGAGATTTCCTCGAAAGTCGAGAATATGTGTCTCCGCAGTTACTTGTTCGGTCTTATCTGCCCCCTGCGAGTTATGATGTATAGGGCTTTTTTCCCCTGCGCTTATGTTTGTAATACCGATATGCTCGCTGCCGTCGTCGAGAAAAACCTTGACGGCATATACGCCAAAAGCAGGTATCAGCACACCGTTGCCGAAACTCATGTTTATCGTGGGGGTGCCCAGCGTTCTGCCAAATCTATATCCCTGCCGCACTATATCTGTCAGGACATGGGGATGACCCAAAAAAGCGCTTGCGCGATCCATATTACCGTTTGCAATAAGTTCACGCACATAACTCGAACTGACCGCAATGCCGTCGATACGGACTTCGGGGATGATGTCACAGCCAATGCCCTGTTCGGCGCATTTTTGTTCGAGCAGTTTGGCGTTTCCGGCTCCGTATCTGCCAAATCTGTAGTCATAACCCGCTATGACATATTCTGCTCCAAACTCATGGGCGAGATTGTCGATAAAAATGTCCCATCTCATAACCGCTGTTTCTTTGTTAAAATGCAGGAAAATAATATCATCGATTCCAAAAATACGGTGAAGAAGGTTTGCTCTGTCTTCAGTTGAGTTTATCAGCAACTGAGGCGTGTCTGTCACAAAAGAATGTGGATGTGTATCAAAGGTCATCACCGAAGGGACAAGCCCTCTTTCCGCGCCTACTTCGATTGTTCGTTTTAACAGCGCGGCATGACCGATATGAAAACCATCGAAAAACCCCAACGCAATAACACGCTTTTTATGATTCATACAACCCCCGCCCCTAAATCCTAAATCCTAACTAAAATCTCTTAATCGTTTTGATTTCACCGTTTACTACCTTAGCCAGCATAAAAAACTCACCGCTTGAATCATAGACTCTATATGTGCCTTCCGTGATGGCGTCCGTTTCGCAGCGGGCGCCGTTTTTGCATTTATGTGACTGAATCTCGGTGAGTGTGATCGTGGGGTATTCGGAGAAACAGGCATCGAGAGGCAACATTATCTCGCTCGCCTGAGCCGAAGAAATAGTTTCCAATACACTATCAAGCGTGTGCGCCATTGTGATGTCAAACCTTCCTGCGGCGGTACGCCTGAGTGAAGACAAAACACCCCCACAGCCTAATGCCGCGCCGATATCGTGGCATAGTGTACGGATATAGGTGCCTTTTGAACAGGCGACCCGCAAGATGAAGTCATTATCCACAGGCTCAAGGAGTTCTATCGCTGATATAAGAATATCTCTTGGCGGACGCTCGACTTCGATGCCTTTTCGCGCCAGTTCATACAGTTTTTTACCATTATGACGCAGAGCCGAGTACATTGGAGGGATTTGTTTTTGAGCGCCTAAAAAACGCGGCAAGACAGCCAATACTTCAGCCGTTGAAACAACCCTATCGCAAGCGGATGTTATCTCACCCGTGATATCCTGTGTGTCCGTGCTAATACCGAACCTCAGCCCCGCTATGTACTCTTTATCCGCGTTTGTGATAAAATCGGCGGCTCGTGTTGCTTTGCCAACAAAAACAGGCAATACACCCGTTGCCATTGGGTCGAGTGTACCGCCATGCCCGATGCGTTTGATTTTAAGCGTGCCGCGCAGTTTTGCGACAACATCGTGCGAAGTCCAGTCTTTGGGTTTATCTATAACTATTATCCCGTTCATGATGTCGGAAAGAAGTCGCGCAGGACAGCGATAAGTTTTTCTTTAAATTCATTTAATGTATAAGGCCCGGACGCGCCCGCTGCCAGCTTATGTCCGCCGCCGCCGAAACGTTTGCAGATTTCACTTGCGTCTATCGGATGCATTGTCCTGACAGAGATTTTACAATCCTGCTCGCCTGTTAGCTCGCGAATCGTAATACCTGCGGACACACCTTCGATAACACCGGGAAGGAGCGAAATGTTGTCAATATCATCTTCACTGACCCCTGTTTCATCCATCATTGTTCGGGGAATCATTGAAATACAGACCGCGCCGTCAAAACAAAATTCAAGCCCGGATATTACCAGACACTCGAAATGGAGCCGATTATGTGACTTTGTGCGAAAGAGTTTTTTGTTCAAAACCTTGTGCGGCGCTCCCGCGTCGATAGTTTGTGCCGCTATGCGAAGTGTGTTGGATGTGGTGTTGGCATACGCAAAACAGCCCGTATCAGTGGTCAGCGCGATATATATTGCCTCTGCGGATTTTGGGCTGATAGAGCCGGACAGAGCAACAAGAATGTCATGTACAATCTCACCGCATGAAGCGCAGGTTTCATAGAGGCAGGTCAATTTCGCGTACATTTGGTTAGATTGATGATGGTCAATGCATAATGATACCATGCCGATATATTCTGAGGCGTTTCGTTGCAACAGAGCTTCAGAGGCGGTATCAACAGAGATAATATAATCGGGACGATAACCTTCAGGCGCGTAATAATCATTAATAAGCCCAATGAAATTTGGCGTAGTTTCCGGATTAAGCAACGCAAATGCCGTTTTGCCGAGTTCGCGCAGCCCTTGTGTGAGCGCGGCGGCACATCCGAGCGTATCTCCATCAGGGCGTATGTGGGTCAAAACGAGAAAATTGTCGCGTTCCAATAACCATGCGGCTGTTTCAGAAATTGTTATTTTCATCGGTGTCCTCCGGTTTTGGGATTTCTAAGTCGTTGAGGATTGATTTGATTTTTGCACCGTATTGGATGGATTTATCAAGCTCGAAGGTTAGTTCCGGTGTGTTTCGCAAACCGAGCGAACGGGCTAGTTCTCGCCTGAGATATCCCGACGCGGATTTCAACCCCTTCATAAACTCTTTTTCGGATTGGAGGTCGAAAACGCTTAAATAAACCTTTGCATGACGCAAATCAGCGGAAGTGTTTACGGCTGTAACGCTGACTAAACCTTGTTTAAGGCGCGGGTCTTTGATGTTACTCAGATGTACGCTGAGTGCGCGTTGGATGTCTTCATTAATCCGAAATAATGTAGTTGACAATGTTTCGCACCCCCCGTCATTGCGGGCTTAATCCGCAATCCCCTAAATCCTAATTAATCCGTTTCAATTTGTTCCATCGCGAAACACTCGATGATGTCGCCTTCTTTAATATCATTGAATTTTTCAAGCGCGATGCCGCACTCGTAGTTTGTTGCCACTTCTTTTACATCATCCTTAAAACGGCGCAGGGACGCAAGCTCACCTTCATGTACGACAATACCGTCTCTGACTAAACGGACTTGCCCATTCCTGATTATCTTGCCGCTTTGAACAAAACAACCGCAAATCGTACCCACACCCGATGCCTTAAAGAGCTGCCTAACCTCTGCGCGGCCATGTACGACCTCGTGGAATTTCGGCGCAAGCATACCCTTCATGGCGGATTCTATCTCGTTGATACAGTCATAAATCACGCGATACATACGCATATCGACATTGCTTCTGATGGCGGAATCGTTGGCGGCATTGTCGGGCCGCACATTAAAACCAACGATGATCGCTCCGCTTGTTGAAGCGAGCATAACATCTGACTCGCTGATAGCGCCGACACCGGAATGAATGACACGTACACGAACTTCCTCATTTGTGAGCTTTTCGAGCGAACTTTTTACCGCTTCCGCACTGCCCTGCACATCTGCCTTGACGATGATATTGAGGTCTTTCAGCTCACCTTGTTGAATCCTCGCGAAAATGTCTTCAAGTGAAACCTTTGTAACCGTTGAAGATACGGATTTTTGCTCTGCTTTTCGTTCTGCGGCAAGCTCTTTTGCCATGCGTTCATCGGTAATGACGTTAAAGGGGTCGCCCGCGTTCGGAACCTCTGACATACCGGAAATCTCCACGGGTACGCTTGGCCCCGCAGATTCTATGCGTTCGCCGTTTTCGTTGTTCATAACGCGCACATTACCAACGGCTGTACCGGCGATGATGGTGTCGCCTTGTTTAAGCGTACCGTTTTGGACGAGAACAGTCATCAACGGGCCGCGCCCTTTATCGAGTTTTGCCTCGACAACTGTACCCCGCGCAAGCCGTAATGGGTTGGCGCGGAGCTCCGCCATCTCGGCGGTAAGATTTACCATTTCAAGTAATGCGTCGATACCCTCTCCGCTTTTGGCGGAAATAGGGCATACTATAGTCTCTCCGCCCCATTCTTCGGGGACAAGGTCATATTCTGTGAGCTGCTGTTTTACCTTATCGGGGTTTGCGCCCTGCACATCCATTTTGTTGATCGCAACAATGATGGGGATGCCTGCCGCTTTTGCATGGTTTATAGACTCAACTGTCTGCGGTTTGATACCGTCGTCCGCAGCGATGATAAGAATCGCGATATCGGTTATTTGGGCGCCACGGGCACGCATAGCGGTAAACGCCTCATGCCCGGGAGTGTCGAGGAATGTGATCGGGTTGCCGTGAACATATGTCTGATAAGCGCCTATATGTTGGGTTATGCCGCCTGCTTCTCCCGCTGCGACACTTTCTTGACGAATCCTGTCAAGTAACGAGGTTTTACCGTGATCAACATGACCCATGACAACGATGACAGGAGCGCGGGGAACTAAATCTTCGGGATTATCTTCGCTGTCATCAATCAGACGTTCTTCAATCGTCATTACGATTTCTTTTTCGACCTTACAACCAAGCTCAATAGCTACAAGCGCGGCGGTGTCATGGTCAATAATGTCTGAGAGTGATGCCATCACGCCCAATTTTACAAGCTGGCGGACTACCTCAGCGCCGGTTTTCTTCATGCGTATCGCAAGCTCGCCAACGCCAATCTCATCGGGTATCATAACTTTTAGCGGAGCTTTCTTAGCTATTTCAAGCTGAAGCCTGTGCATCCTGTCGCGCTCTTCCTGACGGCGTTTCGCGCCTGTAGCCATAGTCTGCGGGCGGTGCGAGCTTCTCTTACCGAATTTTTCTTTACCGCGCCTCATGTTTTCGGCGCGTTGAGGGACGAGGTTATCAAGCCTTTCATCGTATTTGGCGATATTGATAGTCGCGCCTGATGTGTCGATAACACGCTTTTGCGGAGCCCTGCGCGGCACAAAAGGTTTCTCTTCTTTCTTTTTTGGTGCCGCGGCAGATGAAGTGTCGGTTTTTTGCGGTTGAGCGGTTGATTTATCTGTAGAAACCTCGGCGGCAGGAGTATCTGATGTTTTGGTCGGTTTTTTCTTTTTGGGGAGGTCTGCGGGTGGAGAGGCGACAGCATATACTTCTTCGATACTCTCTATCTGATTGTTAAAAGTCAGATACTCAAAGATGATGTCAAGCTCCTCAATGGTTAGTGCCTGCATATGATTCTTAGGAGGCGTCGCGTATTTGGTGAGAATTTCAATAATCACTTTTGAAGTGAGCACTTTTGAAGCAAGCTTAAAATCCTTTGCGACCTCATGTACTCGATATTTGAACATTGTACTCATAGTGCAGTCCTCCATTATGCAAGGGGATTCTCGAATTAGGAATTAGGAGTTAGGAATTTTTGGTTGGGGATTTGATTTTTAGATACTTGTTTTCGTCTGGATTGCTTTGTCGCTGCGCTCCTCGCAATGACGGCGACTGTGGAGTGTTCCGTTTCCTAAATCCTATGCAGTCCGCAGACTGCGTGAGTTTCTTTAGAAAAGCCGTTGCGAGTCCTTTATCTGTGATGGCGAGCGTGCCGGGGGAGCCTCTGCCGATTACACAACCTAAATCAAACATTGTATATGGTAAATCAATATACTCAATTCCGTAAGTCTTAGCGTTTTCACGGACTCGTCTCTTAGAACCGTCCGAGGCATCAGAGGCGGTAAAAACCGCTTTTGCTTCTCCTGTACGCATCACAAGACTTACAGACTGACCGCCTATCGCCAAAAAACCGGCTTTTTTTACCAATCCGAGAAAATTAAGAGTGTTATCCATATAGACAGACCTAAATCCCTAACCTACAACTGTGCCGTCAGCTCCGCCATCAACTCCTGTGGTATCGGAACACCAAAGGCTCTGGAGAGGGCTTTGGACTTCGTTGCGCGGGTGATACAGGTTTCGTTGGGGCAAACATAAGCGCCGCGACCGGGTTTTTTGCCGTTAAAATCAAGCGAGACCTCGCCCTCGGGCGATTTAACGACACGAATAAGTTCATTCTTTGGTTTCATCTCACGGCAGCCAAGACACTGCCGCAAAGGCGTTTTCTTAGGCATCACGATTGACTCTCCGGTTTGATGTCTATCTTAAATCCTGTGAGGCGAGCGGCGAGGCGGACATTTTGCCCTTCTTTGCCGATTGCCAATGAAAGTTGGGAATCAGGGACGACTGCGCGGCAGGCTTTTCCATCTTCAAGCATTGTGACAGAAATAACCTCAGACGGAGCGAGAGCGGACGCGATATATTCTGTAGGGTCGTCGCTGTATCTGACGATATCGATTTTCTCGCCGTTAAGCTCATCCACAATGGCATTTACCCTGCTGCCCTTAGTGCCGACACACGCGCCGATAGGCTCTACCTCGTGATCATTTGAAGACACCGAAATCTTAGTGCGGTTGCCTGCTTCACGGGCAATGCTGCGTATCTCAACGATACCTTCATAAATCTCCGGCACTTCAAGCTCAAAAAGGCGTTTGACAAGGCCGGGATGTGTACGCGAAATAAGTATTTGAGGGCCTCGGGTGGATTTTCTGACCTCAATGACATAGACCTTAATCCGGTCGCCGTCTCTCATCATCTCACCCGGAATCCGTTCGCCGGGCGGGAGCATCGCTTCTGTGTGTTCGGAACTGGAGCTGATTTGAATAGCGACGCTGCCTGTGCGCGAGTCAACACGCGCTACGACGCCTGTGAGGATTTCATGTTCTTTTGAGGTGAACTCATCGTATACTATGCTCCGCTCTGCCTCGCGAATACCCTGAATAATGACTTGTTTGGCGGCTTGCGCGGCGATACGTCCAAATCGTCTTGTATCAACAGGTTCGTCTATGGTATCTCCGATGGCATAATCGGGCGAGATGCCAAGAGCGTAATCAAGCGAAAACTGCGTGTTGGGGTTTTCTACTGTTTCAACTATTGCTTTTCGGAAAAACATACTAAGCTTTTTTTCTACCGGGTCAAGTATCACGCGGGCACATTCGGCTGATGCAGGGAAATCTTTTTTCATTGCCGCTAAAAGCGCCATTTCAATCTTTTCAAGCATATAGCTCTGCGGTATGCCTTTTTCCCTTTCTATATCTGCTATAGCCAAGAAAAAATCTGAGTTCATTATGATGAACCTCCTGAAAATAATTAGAATTAAACTCATTTACTGTATTCGTGGGTTTGTCGTTGAAATGCCATAAGCCTCGGTACTTTTAGTTGTGGCATTATAGGGGTTAGGATTTAGGGTGTAGGGGCGGTGGCTTGCCCCGCCCGCAGGGGTTAGGCTAAAACACTCTCAATCGGACGCTTGCTATCTCTGATTTTTCAAACTTAAAAGGCTGTCCTGATATATCAAGCTCTATGCCGTTATCTGCGCGGCCGATGATATGGCCTTTGAAAACTTTTTGACCGTTTTTGGACTGATATAACTTAACCTCAGCGAGGCTGCCGGCAAAACGTTCGTAATCCGCAGGGTTTCTCAGCCGTCTCTCCGCTCCGGCGCTTGATACTTCAAAAGTATAACTTTCGGGAATCAGGTGCTCATGCTCGTCCAAGATGGGGTCGAGGTCGCGGCTGATAACCTCGCAATGCGAGATAGAGACTCCGTCGGGGTGGTCAATATACAATCGGAGATACCATACGCCGGACTCTTTGATAAACTCGATTTCCCATATCTCACAACCGTGTTTTTGCGCGATTGGAGCCGCCAAAGCTGTAACAGTATCAATGACTTTACCCATAGCATCCTCCGGGTTAGCAAGAAAAATTGGTAAGCAAAATATTGCAGAAAAAAGAGTGGGAGCTTCCCACTCGGACAAAGACACTTACGCAAGTAACGGCATTGTATCACGTCTTTTCAGACAATGCAAGCCTTTTTCGCACATTATTTTTAAGTTGTAATAAAAATAATCGTTTGTTATAATATATTAATTGATGGAGACGAATTGAGATGGGTTTTGTACCGCAGAATGGAAGATAGCGTATGAAAAGAAGACCGGCACAGTTGTTTCAGCCACGCGTAAGACTATATTTAGGTTTTATGCTTATCTTTGCGATAGCTACGTTTTTTTTCGGTTACTACAACAACATTATCGCGATAGGTATGCTTGTTTCCGTAATATTTCTCGCTATTTACTCGCGTGTTGAGTCAAAACTCCGTACCGCTCGTTTGCTCGATTATATTGAGTCCGTGTCGGATGGGCTGGATTCAACAGTGCGTGACCTCCCGTTTCCGGTCGTGATCTTCAGTTCTGAAACCTCGGAGATTATTTGGTCAAATGAGTTATTCAAAGCTGTGTGTAATGTAAAAAACCCGCTTTTTGATGCTCGTGTAGACAATGTTGTACCCGGTTTCAACGCAAACTGGCTGCTTGAAGGAAAAAACGAATCTCCCGAACCTGTTCCGCTCGAAGACAGAAAGTATCGGGTTTACGGCAGTATTATGCAATCGGAGCGTGAATACATAGCGGCGACCTATTGGGTTGATGTGACCGATTTTACAAAAATCAGCGATGAGTATTTAGCGTCGCGCCCGATTTTTGCGATTTTGATTGTCGATAATTATGAAGATTTGCTTAAAGCTTTAAGCGAGAAGGAAAAATCCATTCTGCTGTCGGATATTGACGAAGTGATTAACTCTTGGATCGAAGGCAGCGGCGGTTATCTGTGCAAATTTGACAGGGATAGATATTTCTTCCTTTTTGAAGAACGCAAGCTCCATGATTATATTCATACAAACTTCTCACTCCTTGATGCTGTTCGCTCGTGTATGGGAGCGGGCGGCGTGCAGGCCACGCTCAGCATTGGTATCGGCAAAGACGGCCTTACGCCAATAGATAATTATCGTTATGCCACCCTTGCCGTTGAAATGGCACTCAGCCGCGGCGGCGCTCAGGCGGTTATCAGAAACAAACAGGGTTTTGAGTTTTTTGGCGGCCATTCACCGCAGCATGAAAGCCGGACAAAGGTTAAATCTCGGATAATGGCAAGCGCGTTTGGTGAGCTTTTGACCGATTCCGCCAAGCTGCTTATCATGGGCCACGCTAATGCTGACTTTGATTCGTTGGGGGCTGCGATTGGCGTTGCGTGTATCGCGAGGGCTAGGGGCATACACGCAAAGATCGTAATTGACATGGAAACCAACCACGCGCTTAAGCTCCTCGATATTTTTACGCATATCCATGAGTACAAAGGTGTATTTATATCACAGCAAAAAGCGATTATAGACGCAGATACGAGTACACTCTTAGTCGTAGTTGACACGAGCCGTCCTGATATGGTCGAGTCCAAAACTCTCCTTCAGTCCGGTATGCGCGTTGCCGTGATCGATCATCATCGACGGGCGGCGGATTTTATAGATCACGCGGTTTTTAATTACCATGAGCTGCAAGCCTCATCTACCTGTGAGATGGTCACTGAGATGATGCAATACCTTGTTGAAAGAAACGATATTCTAAAGGACGAGGCGAAAGCCCTTCTTTCAGGCATCGTCCTTGACACCAAAGGTTTCTCAATAAACACAACCGACAGGACATTCGAAGCGGCGGCATATCTCAGGCGGATAGGCGTAGACATGGTTTCGGTAAAACAGCTTATCCAAACTGATATCGACACTGCTGTTTCCAGATACGCGCTCATGCTTGGGGCCTCGATATACAAACCCGGCATAGCGATAGCCACAAGCCTGAAACCGCAAAGCAGGGTCAGTATCGCGCAGGCGGCTGATGAACTTTTGGGGTTAGAAGGTGTAACAGCCTCGTTTGTTGCGGCGATGGACGCTCAAGATGTGTTGGTTTCCGCCAGAAGCTCGGGCGAGATAAATGTGCAGCTTATTCTCGAAAAACTCGGCGGCGGCGGGAGCAGATTAACAGCGGGCCTGCAACTACAGGGCGCCGATCTCGCAAAAGTCATTAAAGATTTGAAAAAAGCAATAGATGACTATCTGGCGATAACACGGAAAGTTTAGGGTGTAGGATTTAGGATTTAGGGTGTAGGGGCGGTGGCTTGCCCCGCCCGTAGGCTTTAAGAAAGAGGTACATTATGAAAGTTATATTACAGCAAGACGTAAAGGGGCAGGGGAAAAAGGGTGAGCTTATCAATGTTTCGGATGGATATGCCAGAAATTTTTTGATTCCCCGAAAACTTGCAGTCTCCGCAACGCCTGACAACATGGAGACCATGAAAAAAGAAGAAAAGATAAGACAGCGGAAACTTGAAGCCGATAAAGCGGCGGCAAAAGAGCTTGCGAAAAAACTTGAAGGTTTTGTGCTTAGAATACCGGCCCGCGCAGGCAGCGCAGGCAAATTATTCGGCGCGGTGACATCTAAAGAGATTTCCGAAGCGCTCTCAGAGCAGTTCGGGGTAGAAATCGAAAAGAATAAGATAATCCAAGATGAACACATCAAAACCTTTGGCCATTACGAAGTGAAGTGCAAACTCGGATTTGAGATCACGGGTACGATCAACCTTCTTGTGACAGAAGGCAGTTAACGCCTTATTCCACCGCGGGAGATTTTTAGAAAATGGATGATTTATTAAGCAGGCAAATACCGCACAGCATTGAGGCGGAGCAGGCTGTTCTTGGTTCAATACTGCTTGACGCAAGATGTGTTAAAAATGTTATCGGCTTGTTAAAAGCTGATGACTTCTATTCCTCTGTAAATAAGGATGTTTTCGCGACAGTATTTACGATGTTTAGTTATTCGATGCCGATAGACCCTGTGACGCTTATGGAGCAAATGCGTGTTGCCGGTGTGTTTACGGACAATACACCCGATTATTTTCGCGACCTGATGTTGATTACTCCATCAGCCTCGAATGTTTTGGAATACGCTAAAATCGTCAGGGACAAGTCGTTGCTTCGCGCGATTTCGGATTTGGGCGGAGAGATCAGCTCTATGGCTATTTCGGGTGAAGGCGGAGCGAATATCATTCTCGAAGTTATTGAAAAACGTATATACGCATTAAGTCAGGGCAGAACCACAGAAGGGCTTGAACCTCTTTCAAACGTCCTTATCGGAGTATATCAGCAAATAGGCGAGGCGGCAAAAAACAAGAGTGGAATATCAGGGCATAAGACAGGATTGCATGATTTAGATAAGGCTACGATGGGTCTGAATAATTCCGATTTGATTATCATAGCGTCAAGGCCGGGCATGGGTAAAACGAGTATCGCCCTTAATATCGCTCTCCACGCGGCAAAAAACTCAGGCAAATCAGTCGCCGTTTTTTCTCTCGAAATGTCGCGTGAGCAGTTAGCCATGAGGATATTATCGTCTGAAAGTTATATCGACGGGAAAAAGCTTCAAACAGGTCGGTTGAGCGGTGAAGAATGGAATCGCCTCACCAGCACGATGAATATGTTAAGCTCGGCAAACTTGCTTATAAACGACGACTCCGGGCTGACGGTATCTGACATGAACGCGCAATGCCGCCGCCAGTCAAATCTTGGCCTTGTGGTTATTGATTATATCCAGCTTATGGGTTCGGCTTCCTCCGAACGCGGCTCTCAATCGGAAAACAGGACGCAGGTCGTCTCTGAAATCAGCCGAATGATGAAGATAATGGCTAAGGAATTAAATGTTCCCGTTATTTGCCTCTCACAGCTCTCGCGCGGAAACGAGAGCAGGCAGGATAAACGCCCGCTATTGTCCGACCTCAGAGATTCGGGGGCCATAGAGCAGGATGCCGATGTTGTGCTCGGGCTCTACAGAGATGATTATTATAACAAAGATACGGAATTTCCGAATATCGCGGAATGTATTATCCTGAAGAACAGGCGCGGTGAGACAGGTAAAGTTGAGCTTCAGTGGCAGCCGCAATACACGTCTTTTTCATCACTTGAACGGCATCACCACGAATATGAGTAGATACGGGACACTGCCCAATCACGGTAGAATATGATTAGTAAAAAAGTATTAGAATTTGGCGATAGGTTTGATATGTTCCGCAGAGGGGTTACGGTTCTTGCCTGTGTTTCCGGCGGGGCGGATTCTATGGCCATGCTTGATATATTGCTTGAAATATCTAAGATCCGCGGTTTTTCTGTAATTGCCGCCCATTATAACCATAAATTACGAGGCGAGGAATCCGAAAGGGACGAAAACTTCGTCCGTGAAATATGCGCCAACCGTGATATACAGCTATACTGCGAAAGCGGCGACGTAGTTGACTATGCGAAAAAAAACGGTATAGGTATTGAAGCCGCCGCCCGCGATTTGAGATACCGCTTTTTTTATGCGGCCGCCGCTGATGCCGGGGCGGAGCGGATAGCAACCGCGCACACGGCTGATGATAACGCTGAGACGATTATTATGAATCTCACGAGAGGCGCGGGGACAACGGGGATATCGGGAATACCGCCGATGAGGCCTCAGAAATCAGCGAGTACAGTAATTCGCCCATTACTTTGTCTTTCGAGAGAAGATATCATGCGGTTTATTCAAGAGCGTGATATTCGATATGTTGAAGATTCTACAAACTCGCAGGATATTTATACGCGAAATAAAATCCGCCATAATGTAATGCCTGTTTTGAAAGAAATAAACCCAAATTTAGGGGAAACAATGGCGGTCGCCGCTCAACTGGCGCGAAATGACGAGGAATATCTTTCGGACTTGGCGGATAGTTTTATTGCACAACATGGGTTGGGTGACAAGCCGCAACGGACAGGGCTGAAGGTGAAGGCGCTTATGGATGCACCCTCTGCGGTTTCCGGACGTGTCGTCAGGAAGATGTATGCCGGGGTCAAAACAGCAGAGCGGACGGAAGGCGGCGAACAGATTGCAGAAAATCATACGCTTTCTTTCAAACACATAAACGCGGTGCTTAACCTCTGCGGCAATAACAAACCATCCGCAAGCGTCTCATTACCCGGCATGATCGTAAAACGTGTAGATGATTGCATAGTATTTGAGCGTACACATAATTCCTAATTCAGAAAGCCCCTAACCCCCGTCTCCTAGTCCCTAATCCCTAATCCCTAGTCCCTAGTCCCTAAATCCTACCGCTCCGCAGACCGGGTTAATAAATCTTTTACGTTTTTTGGTATTCAAAATGCTTGACATCTGTGGTAAAATAACCGTCGGGTCGTTTTGTGCGGAAAAGCCGTGCACAAACATCAAAACTTAAAATAAGGAAGTTGCAGTATTATGAAAGATGACTTACAAGAAATTCTGTTTTCTGAAGAAAAAATCAAACAACGGGTCAGTCAGCTTGGCGAACAGATCACTCGTGAATACGCACACACATTTCCGTTGCTTGTCGGCGTTTTGAAAGGCAGCTTTGTCTTTCTTGCCGATCTTTCACGCAAGATAGATTTGAATTGCGAGATTAGATTCCTCTCTGCGTCTTCCTATGGTTTTTCATCGGTAACTTCGGGAAATGTCACGTTGGGTTCTGATTTTGATTCGGACATCACAGACCGGCACGTTATTTTGATTGAAGATATACTTGACAGCGGCGTGACAATGACGGCTCTGAGGAAATTCATCTCTAGACATCATCCGGCTTCGCTCAAAATATGCGCCTTATTGGATAAACCCGCGCGGCGTATGGTTCAGATAGACGCTGATTTTGTCGGATTTGAATGCCCTGACGAATTTGTCGTCGGATACGGATTGGACTATGCGGAGCGTTATCGCAATCTCCCTTATATCGCCTCGCTAAAGCCTGAGATATATGAGTAACTAAGGAAGTGGAAGCCATTGAAACAAAAAAACAGAGGTCCGCGTGAGATAGGAATTTACATTTTAATAATCGTGATAATTGCATCGGCAATATACCTGATATCTTTGCCGAGCGATCCACCCGCAACGATGATCGAGTATTCGGAGCTGCGCCGCCTGTTTATAACGGAGCAGGTATTGTCATTCCGTATCAAGGATAACAAAATCACCGTCGAGCTAAAATCAAATTACGGAGATTCGGGGAATACCCTTGTCGCGCATGATCTGCATGATTTGGCGATTTTCTACAGCGATCACAGGGATATCATCACAGAAGGCATGGAGCGCGATTCTAATTTCACATATGATTATGTGGCAGGCAGACGGGTGCCGTGGTGGGTTTCTTTCCTCCCGTATGTATTCATACTGGTAGTGTTTATTTTCGTTTGGAATATGATGATCAATCGCTCGGGTGTCGGCGGAGATAAAGGAGCGATGCGATTCGGCAAGGCGAGGACTCGTGTGGTTGCGGATGAGACCAAAAAAGTGACATTTGCCGATGTTGCAGGTGCGGACGAAGAAAAGGAAGAACTGCGCGAGATTGTTGATTTTCTCAAAGGCCCGGAGAAATATATCGCTATCGGAGCGCGGATCCCCAAAGGCGTTCTGCTTGTCGGACCGCCCGGTACAGGTAAAACCCTTATCGCAAGGGCTGTTGCAGGTGAGGCGGGTGTGCAGTTTCTCTCTATCTCCGGCTCTGATTTTGTCGAGCTTTATGTTGGTGTCGGCGCTTCCCGCGTACGCGATTTGTTTGACCAAGCTAAGAAATTTGCCCCGTCTATTATATTCATAGACGAGATAGACGCAGTCGGGCGGCAGCGCGGCGCGGGTCTCGGAGGCGGGCATGATGAACGCGAGCAGACGCTTAACCAACTCCTTGTTGAGATGGATGGTTTTACGGCAAATGAAGGCGTAATAATAATAGCCGCCACAAACAGGTCGGATATTCTCGATACCGCACTGCTGCGCCCCGGCCGTTTTGACCGTCAAGTCTATGTCGGGCTCCCTGATATCAAGGGGCGTGAGGAGATTCTGAAAGTCCACTCCCGGGGTAAAGTGTTGGGTGAAGATGTATGCCTCGCGGATATAGCGAAGGGGACGATTGGTTTTACAGGCGCGGATTTGGAGAATCTTCTCAATGAAGCGGCTCTTTTGGCGGCGCGTGAAGACAAGCCTTTCGTCACGATGGATGATATCGAAAGAGCCACGCTTAAAGTCATTGCGGGCCCCGAGAAAAAGAGCAGGGTAGTGACAGACGCAAGCAAAAAGATTACCGCGTACCACGAGGCAGGTCACGCTATCGTTTCGTTTTTTCTCCCAAATGTTGATCCCGTGCATCATGTTACGATTATCCCTCGCGGACGGTCGGGCGGTATGACCGTTTTCCGCCCGCAGGAGGATAAGAGTTATACTTCAAGGTCTGAGATGTTTGAGAACATCGTTTCGGGTCTCGGCGGGCGTGTAGCTGAGAGACTGTTTTTGGATGATATTTCGACAGGCGCGTCAAGTGATATTCAGCACACATCCGCTTTGGCGCGTTCGATGGTGATGAAATACGGAATGAGCGACAGGCTTGGTCCGATATCTTTTGACGACAGCAGCCATTCCGTGTTTATCGGACGTGATTTCTCACAGACAAAAAGCTATTCGGAAAAAACCGCCTCTGCGATTGATGATGAAGTCAAACTTATCTTTGACGAGGCGAGTGAGCTTTGCGAAAAACTGCTGACACAGCATAAAGAGTTGGTTATTGCGGCGGCTGAGTACTTGCTTGTGAATGAGACGATGGACGGCGAGGAGTTTACATACTTCTGCGAAAATGGCGGGAAGATGCCCCCTAAAGCGGATAAGAAAGCTGAGGCTAACTTGCCTGATATGCCCGACTTGCCTGACCTTCCTGAGCTTCCCGGCCTTCATAATCTTGATGATATAGACAAGATTACCGACTATTATCAGAATGAATAAAACCAATGATTTATAAGAAACTCTTGATGCTTTTTGCAGCGGTCATATTAGTTATACCCGGTTGCCGCGGCGGGCGTCCGGTCAATGAGGTGTTTACCGCTGACGATGTGCCCGGCAAAACAATAGGCGCAATCTATGGTTCACCCTCATTGCGGCTTGCCGATGAATTGGGCGATTTGGTCGTTTTCCAATCGCGGGCAGATATGCTCGAAGGCCTGCGGGATGGTGTGGTTGATTGCGTTATTATGGAAAGCGCGGATGCGGCAGAGTTGGCGGGCGTTGCATCAGGTGTGAGAGTGTTGCCGGATTCTATTTTGGAATATGATTTACGCTACGCTGTTGCCAAAGAAAACAACGAACTCCTGCAGACGCTTAATGACGCGCTTGAAGCGCTCCACGCGAATGGCGTGCTGAAGGGGTTGCAGGATAGGTATTTTTCAAACAGAAACTATACTTATTCGCCCCCCACAGATGTTCCCCAAAGACCCGGTACACTGATCCTCGCCGTCCCGCCGAATGTTTTTCCATATTCATATTGGACTGAATATGGTGAAATTGGCGGATTTAACATAGAAGTAACCCGCGCAGTCTGTGATTATCTCGGCGTAGAGATGGAGATAATCGAGATTGACGCGGGTCAGCTTGTTACTGCGGTATGGTTTGGGACAGCAGATCTAGCCCTCGGCTGGCTCCCCGATGATGTTGACGGTCAGGTCAGTATTTCCGAGCCATACGCCTATGCGTATCATTCGATAATAGTAAGACGCTGATGGTAGGTACTAGGGGTTAGGTTCATTCAATTAGGAATTAGGAATGAGGAGTTAGGAGTTGGGGCTGTCATTCTGAGCCGATGTTAGATTCTTCGTTTTACTCAGAAAGACATCGGCGAAGAATCTTTAGGGTGCTTATTCTTCTATCGGCGTAGGCTCCACATCCGGCACCGGTGTTGAGATATCCTCAGCCGTTGGTGAAACGCCCAACAAATACTGCGCGAAGGGGCTGTCAAGCGGTACTACGAGAGTTGTGCTTGAGCCGATAGTCTGGCGGTATGTGTCGAGCAGATTATAAAACTCAAAGAACACGGGGTCTTTCCCATATGCGTCATTGTAGATACGGGCAGCTTCACTGTCGCCCTGACCGCGAATCTCCTCCGCACGGCGTTCCGCCTCTGAAGTGATTGAAATGACGCTCCTATCTGTCTCGGAGCGAATTTCAAGAAGCTCGCGCTCACCTTCGGATCTGTTCAGCGCGGCAACCTGTTGGCGTTCTGTGTTCATACGGTTATATATGTTGGCGTATGTCTCGGTAGGCAAATCGGTACGTTTGATACGGATGTCTACAACGCGGATGCCTTGTTCAGAGAAGTTTTTACTGACGGCATCAGCCATATCGAGCAGCATTTGACCGGATGTTTCGCGGTCACTGATGATAACATATGAGTTAAGCCGCCCCACGCTGATACGCATTTCGGAATATAACACGTCGTCAAGACGAACCTTCGCGCTTTCGATATTATTATACGCCTCGTAAAACAGCAAGGGATTTTCGATACGCCACTGCGCGGTATTGTCAAAATACAATCTATGCCTGTCAAGCGTGAGAACCTCTGTCGGCGGCGAATCATACAATATCAGCGTCGAGGGGTATTTGATCACATTTTCAATAAACGGAACCTTGAACTTCAGGCCTGTCCCGATATAAAGGCTCACGCCGGGGCGGTTGAGGATATGCGCCCTGACTTCATCTGAAGCTTGTCTCATATAGACACCTTCAATCCTGCCAAAACGCTGCACTAACGCCGATTCATTTTCGCGCAAGGTAAACAGGGAATCTGATATTACGATCAATAAAAGAATCGCGAGGGCTATTATCAAGAAAATCTTAGCTGCGGTTCTTTTTTGGTTTCCGGATTTCTGTGCTTTCACATTGTTCCCGCCGAAACCGCCATTCCCGCCGGAATCACCTGAACCACCTGAACCACCTGAACCACCCGAACCATCGGAATTAACGGATTCCTCCGGCTCGGACTCCGGTTTTTTATATGAATATGAATATTCGCTCATAATTTCTACCCCCTTTACTGCGATTGGCCGAACTGGCCAAGATGAAGGATTTCAACGGGGCTGCCTGTTGAGGAGTCAAGGAAGTAGACCTTCTCGATTTTTGGCATAACCTCACGAATCATTTCCAAATAAAGACGTGTGCGCATGACATCGGGTAAGACTTGATATTCTTTTTCGATGGCGATATATCGCGCGACTACGCCATGAGCCTCGTTGACGCGGCGTTCCTTATATGCCTCGGCTTCGTTGACTGCCGCTATCGCTCGCCCCTGCGCCCTCGGGAGTTCTTCATTTCTGTAACGCTCCGCTTCATTGGTTTTTGCGATCCTGTCTTCCAAAGAGCGCGTGACATCGAGGAACGCCTCACGTACTTCATCAGGTGGTGAAGCGTCTTGGAGCTGTACGGCTGTGATGAGGACACCCATTTCATATTTGTTTACGATGTCTTGCAGTTCACGCATAATCTCGCGCTGAATATCGTCTTTCCTGTCAGTCAGAATAGCGTCGAGCGGATATGCCGCCGCGACCCTGCGATATGCCGCCTGAGTGACGGAGCGGAGTGTTCCTTCAGGATCGTCAACTTTAAAGAGGAAGTTGTAACTGCTGGAGATACGGTACTGAATAACCCAATCGGCATTTACAAGCCCGTTGACCTGACTGACCTCGCCCTCTCCTGTCAGCATGATAGCTTCCTCGGGAACGTCCCGCCACGCGCCGTTTACATATTCTGTGCCAAACTCCATGCGGCGCACCCCGTAGACATTTACGATATGCGCCCTGTCTACAAAGGGTATCTTAAACTTCAATCCGGCGGAAGTCTCGGTATTGATATGCCTGCCAAAACGTGTCACGACCGCCTCCTCACCGCTGTTGAGGCTGTATAAGCCGTTCAACACGATGATAAGGAGCAGTAATGCCCCCAAAATGAGCAGAAAGATACGCAACCCATGTTTCTTGACTTTCTGCATATTCGGCGGCTTAACGCCCCCCTGCCCAAACGGATACTGATAATTCATATAACTATTCCTTTACATTTAATTTTCTAATTAAAATCCTGAATCCGCGTCCCCCGTCATTGCGAGGAGCGTAGCGACGCGGCAATCCATACGTAAACAAGTATCTAATTCCTAACTCCTCATTCCTAACTCCTAATTCAAAAACCCCTAATCCCTAGTCCCTAATCCCTAGTCCCTAACCTACATATCTATAAACTTCTGCTCGTCATATATCTCCTGCGGGACTTTTTTGCCGGACTGCGAGAATCTTTGGATAGTGTAGCCTAACTTTTTAATACTTTGTTTTTGCTTGACCTCATAGCGTTCCAGAAGTTTGGAGAATAGAGGGTTGACGCTGAGTTTCTCTCGAATCGGGGCTGAAAACGGGCAGTATGTAAACATCATCTTGCGTACTTGTTTGCTCAACCGGGGAGAACCGTTTGCCTCATATGTTATCCAGTCCGCGTAATATGAGGAGAATACGGTTCTGTAATTGTTGCGCGAACGCATAAGTTCATTCTTGACAAGCTCTTTCGCCTCCGCTGAAAGCTCACGGTTATTTCTGTAAAACTGCAGAAAATCGCAAAATACGCTTGTGAGTGAAGGATCGGACAAATCGTTCCATCTCGCGCCCTGTATACGTTTGACCATTTGCCAACGGAACTCGCTGGTCAGGCGGACAAAGAGTTG
>Ga0099364_10003771_pt1 | contig 23314 bp, 22 predicted proteins | sample TergutTh196P3_FD_73070 | JGI IMG/M metagenome (GOLD analysis project Ga0099364, IMG submission 73070) | Microcerotermes parvus P3 segment gut microbial communities from Pointe-Noire, Republic of the Congo - Th196 P3 | ecosystem: Host-associated > Arthropoda: Insects > Digestive system > Gut ...
GCGAGATACATAGCATTGCCGAAAATGCCCTGGACGAGGGCGGCGTTGAACGGGGCGCAGCGGTGATTATCGATGTCGCCACAGGGGCGGTGCGCGCCATGGTGAGCCGCCCCAACTTCGACCCGCTGAATGTCGCCGCCGCTCTTGACAGCACTGACGCGCCGCTGATTAACCGCGCCATAGCGCCGCTGCCGTTGGGGTCGGTGTTCAAGCCCACTGTCGCCGCCGCCGCCCTCGAGGCGGGCGTAAGCAAGGAGTTGAGTTACAACTGCAAGGGGGCAATTACCGTGGGCAGTGCAGGGGCACGGGTACGAATCCGCTGTTGGAACAGCGGAGGGCACGGTTGGCAAAATCTGACGGAGGCAATGCGCAATTCCTGCAACCCCTACTTCATCAATCTCGCACAGAAAATTCCACCAGAGCTGCTTTTGGATATGAGCCGCGCCATGGGCTACAGCCAAAGCACCCTCCTCGCCCCCGGTATCACCTCATCGGCAGGGCAGTTGCCCAGTGAAAGCAATCTGAATCAGCTCCCCGCCGCCTTGGGAAACTTTGCTATCGGGCAGGGCGATTTCAGCGCGACACCCCTCCAAATGGCGGCGGCGTACGCCATTTTCGCTAGCGGCGGGCAGTACAAACCACCCTATATCGTGGAGGGCTTTGTGGATGCGGACGGGGCGCTTTACAATGAAACTCAGCGGGGGGGTCCCTATGAGGTGATGCGCAGCGAAACAGCCGAGGCTTTGCGGGAGATTTTGCACTCTAGTCTTTCCAATAATGCCCTGTCGGAGCTTGTCACTGGCGGGGGCAAGACGGGGACAGCCCAGACGGCGCGCTTTGACCAGGCGGGCAAAGAATATTATTACGTTTGGTTCGCGGGCTTTTTCCCTGCGGACGCGCCGAAGTACGCTGTATCTATATATAAGGAGGAGGGGCGCAGCGGCGGCACAGACTGTGCGCCGATTTTTAAGGTGATTAGTGAACAGATAAGTGTTCGTTGAAAGTTTTGACAAAACGGCTTAACCAGGAATTGGGGGGGTAATATCCCCCCTTCTGTATCCTCAATCCTGAAGCCTGTATCAGCAGATTGACGCACCTGCACTCTAGAAGCAAAGCGCAAAAAAAGCAACCTCGCGATTGCCTTTTTTGTGCGCTTGAGGATTCTAGCCAAAGATACCACACTCAACGTAATTTGTATCTGCCATATAAAAATCCATTTCAATACGAAAACTGCCGTCTGAGCTTATGACTGCGGTCGTAGAGCGATCGTCACTCTTCAGGCGAATGTTATTGCTTCCAGAACGATGTGTATATATTACACGCCCTACAGCTGCAGGGTCTGTTACGCCAGTAATAATCCATCGCACAATGTTGGGGCAGGCATAATACTCAACGCGTTGTTTATCCTCAACTTTACCGATCACTGTTGCGGAAAAAGACGTAACATCAACCGTAATAAGCATCCCGGGGTCATAATCATCCTTATCTTCATTATACCCATCGATGTAAACTCTACCAGTGAAGTTATTTTGCGGTGACCAGAAAAACATTAGTGTATCACCCACCTGCAACGGTACAGTCGCCCCTGCATTCTCAACCGCTTCCTGCAAGACCGCAATCTGCGTTTCAAGGGCAACAACCCGCTCGTCCATAGTTTTGTCAACCACAACAAAACCTAATGTGGAAAAAATGGACATCAAAAACATTGCAATAGCTCTCTTCATTAAAGTACCTCTTTTCAATTTTTTGTTAACTCTTAGCCAATGCTCTAAGAATTACGTGTTAATTATACCATAATAATTCCAAATAATAGTTGCTAAATTAGAAATTTGGGGCGAAAACACTTACCTTTAGATGTTGTTTACAATTATTTCGTTTGTGCTGTTGAAATTATAGACAATCAGATGGTATCCGCACCTAAATTCCAATAAGCAAAAGGCGAAAATCCACAACTGTCCACCCTCCATCCTGAATCCCCCCTCCTTAATCCTGAATCAGCAGATTTCCGTCTTTACAGCAAATCCGAATGTGTGCCCGTTTCTGATAGGAACATGATAAGTCTGCCCCTGTCGATTTTATAGATAAGCACCCAATCGCCCTGAATATGGCAATCACGATATCCGTGCCTATCGCCGCGCAGTGGATGGTCGCGAAATTTTGGCGGCAACGCTTCGCCATTGGCAAGCTTCAGCACCGCCTCGTCAAGCAACGCCATGTTGTAACCACGCTTTTCCATAAGCCTATATTGCTTGCGGTAACCCTTTTCGGCAACGATGCTATACTTCATCGTCGTCCTCCTCGAGCCACGATTTGTATTCCTCAAAAGTTTCAAAAGGACCCGCCAATTGTGCCGCGCCACGTTCAATATTTTCGATTTTTTCAAGGCTTTTGACACTAGGAACATAGGGTTTGCTGACTGCTAATTCAAAGGGAACGGCGTTTTTCATCGCTACTTGATGTAGCAAAAGGTTAAAAAGCTCGCTGAAATTCAGTCCCAAATCCTTGAGAACCTGCTCGGCATTTTCCTTAGCTTTCAAGTTCACGCGAACACTTAAACGCGTGGTCGGACTTTTTGAACTCATGGAAAATCAACTCCTTTGTTGCTATATTATAGCCAATTAACGTGCATTTGTCAACAAATTAGGATTGAGAGGTTTAACTTTCTAACCTCCCTCCTGTATCCTGAACCCTCATTTGGGGTATAGTAACTGCAAAAGGAGTGTCAGAATTGGACAGAAAATGGCGAAAGCTACCAAGTAGCAAAGACCGCGGGAAAATCTGCGCGGCGATAATAACCATCCTGGCGGTTACGGTGTTCGCAGGGATTTTATCGGCTATCACAGCCCAAGGCGCGGGGCTTGGCGATACAGGGCATGAGGTTCGCCGCGTTCAGGAACGGCTCGCCCAGCTAGGCTATTACACAGGTAAGGAGAATGGGCTTTTCTCTCCCGCACTCGCCCGCTCCCTGAAAACGTATCAGTCAGACGCGGGACTGTCTGTCAACGGAAAAACAGACACCGCCACCCTAGCCGCTCTCTTTGACAGCGATTTGCCGGAAAGCCAAGAGGAGCTTCTTCTGGCAATATATATCAGCGCAAAATGGTCGGGCTTGCCCTATTGGGAACAACTGGAGCAGGCAAAATCCCTCCTCGCACGACTAAAAAATCCCGCTTCACCTGACACCTTGGCGGCGTTGGTTTTGCGGGATATCGGCGTTCACAAATTGTTGAGTACACAAATCGAACCCAACGCAAGGCAGGCTGCAGTCGAGGTTTCAAGGACTTTATGAAGTTGAACGCGGAAATAGGTTGTGAAAATTCTTGTACCGCCCCGCTATTGAGGCGGATTCTGCGACGGCGGATACTGCGGTGGATACTGCTGAGGCGGGAACTGCCCGTTAATTGCGGGAGGTTCGGCAGGGATGACGATTGCGAAGATGATGTAGACCACCAACGCGGGGAAAACCGCCGTAAACAGGGAAATCAATACCACCAACAGGCGAACAAGCGTGGGGTCAGTGTTCATATATTTCGCCAATCCCGAACAGACCCCGGAGAGTTTTTTATCGCTCAAATCACGATATAGTTTCTTTTCCATTGTATTTACTCCTTTTTAATAGGTATATAGCTTCTAAGATACCACAAAATTTACTAGCCGTTTCGGCACAACAATTGCCTTGCGCAGGGTTTTTCCCTCCATCAGCTCGGCGATTTTCGGCAGAGCCATAGCTGAGGCTTGTATTTCCTCCCTCGCCGCGTTGGCGGAGACAACCACTCTGTCACGTACTGTGCCGTTAATCTGCACCGCAAGCTCTATCGTGTCCAAAACCAACTTGCTCTCGTCGCATTTTGGCCAACTTTTGTTGTAGATAAAGGTCTTGTGTCCCATTGTTTCCCACATTTCCTCGGCACAGTGGGGAGCGAACGGGGAAATCAAGCGGATGAAAGTTTCAATCACCGAACGCAGGAATGCTTGAGAAACCTTACCAGAGCGTTGGTATTTGCCCATGGCGGATACTAATTCCATCAGCCGCGCTACAGCGGTATTGAACTGGAAGCGCTCCATATCGGCGGTCACCGCCTTGATTGTGCTGTTACGGACGAACTCCAATTCCTTATCCTCAATATATTCATCCCCCGAGCCGACTTTCACAAACTCCTCAATGATGGACTGGAATTTTGAGAAGAAACGCACGACTGCTTTCAGCCCGCCGTCATCCCATGGACCGCCGTCTACATAGCTGAAGCCAAAGGCGAGGTAGAGCCTGAACACGTCGGAGCCGTATTTTCTGATGTATTCATCAGGCGCAACGGTGTTGCCGCGGGTTTTGCTCATTTTGTAGCCGTCGGAGCCAAGAATTACGCCTTGATGCACCAGTGATTGAAACGGCTCATCGCCGAAAGCCAGACCCATGTCCCGCATGGCTTTGTAGATGAAACGGGCGTAGAGCAGGTGCATCGCCGCGTGTTCAACGCCGCCCACATATTTGTCCACAGGCATGAACTTCTTGGCGTTGTCCAGTGACCATGCCTGTTCGGTGTTTTTCGCGTCGGGGTAGCGCAAGTAGTACCAACTGGAGCAGACGAAAGTGTCCATGGTGTCCACTTCACGCTGTGCGGGTTTGCCGCATTGGGGACAGTCACAGTTCTTGAAACCCTCATGGTCGGCGAGTGGGGAGCGACCGTTGGGTCTGAACTCCACATCATAAGGCAGCTCCACGGGCAAATCACTCTCAGGTACCGGCACAATGCCGCAGTGGGGACAGTAGATTATGGGGATCGCCGCACCCCAATAACGCTGACGGCTAACGGACCAATCACGCAGACGGTAGTTGATTTTCCCTTCTCCCATGCCCAGTACAGACAGATCAGCAATCAACGCCGCCTTAGCTTCCTCACTAGTGAGTCCCGTGTATTTCCCGCTGTTCACCAGTCTACCGTATTCGCAATACGGCAACTCCTGCAACTCACCGTCCTCATTGGCGATGACGTTGTGAATGGGCAGTTTGTACTTTGTAGCGAAGACAAAATCCCGCTCGTCGTGACCGGGGACAGCCATCACCGCGCCGGTGCCGTAACTGGCAATGACATAGTCGGCAATCCAAATCGGCACTTTCTCTCCGGTGATTGGATGTACGGCGTAGCTGCCCGTGAACACGCCTGTTTTCTCGTCGGCGGTGCCGGTGCGCTCAATCTCACTCTTGCGTGCCGCGCTGTCGATGTATTCGGCGCAAGCCGCGGCGTATTCGGGCTTGATAACTTTCTGTGTATAGCCGCTTTCGGGCGCAAGAACCATATAGCTAAGTCCCATGAGGGTGTCGGGACGGGAGGTGAATACACGGATTTCCAAATCCTGCCCCTCAACGGCAAAGGCAATTTCCGCACCAACGGAGCGGCCAATCCAGTTTTTCTGTATCGCCTTAGTCTTTTCGGGCCAGTCAAGGGCGGGCAAACAGTCTAAAAGTTCCTGGGCGTAATCAGTGATTTTGAAAAACCACTGTGTCATGCTGCGTTTGATTACCGAGCTGCCACAGCGCTCACACTCTCCGTCGTACGCCTGCTCGTTCGCCAGTACCGTTTTACAGCTGTCACACCAGTTTACGGGCGCTTCCTTGCGGTAGGCAAGCCCTTTTTTGTAGAGCTGTAAAAACAGCCACTGCGTCCATTTGTAGTAATCAGGACGGCAGGTAGCAAGGTTGGTGTCCCAATCGTAGGTACATCCGATTGCTTTCAGTTGTTCCTCCATAGTGGCAATGTTTTTCTCTGTGGAGTCCTTAGGATGGATGCCTGAACGTATTGCAAAATTCTCCGCCGGCAAGCCGAAAGCGTCGAATCCCATGGGATGAAAAACGTTATATCCCTGCATTTTTTTCATGCGACCCCAACTGTCTGGGAGGGAGTAATTCCACCAATGCCCTAAGTGGAGCTTACTCGCCGAGGGGTAGGAAAACATCTCAAGGAGGTAGATTTTCTCCTTGTCCTGCTCGGGCTTAAATTTATAAAGTCCCGCGTCGCTCCAGCGCTTCTGCCATTTTTTGTCAATTTGTTGATTATATGCTTGCATTGCGGTAACCTCCGTCTTATAGTGGGATAATTATAGCATTTTTTTTGCAAAAATGCAAATTGGGTAGGGTACCAAATCGGAGAGTCGATACTTAAAATGATAGCAAGAAAGAGAAAAAAAGTAAAAATCGAGCGCAGATTTTCGCACTGCGGAATAATTTGGAAAACTCGTTCCGGGACTCAAAAGCGCTTTCCAACGCCTCAACCAAAATTTACCAAAACTATTGACAAAATATTTCCTGTGTGCTATACTGTAATCGGAAGGCAGAATCGGCTGCCGAAAAAATTGAATAAGGCAGGATGTTCTGGCAACCAAAAATAAAAATAAAAGAAGCCCCGTCATGAAACGAAATTTTACAAAATCGTCACTAACATTGGTATTAGCATTCATTATGCTACTAACAGCCCTACCACTAGCCAGCGTTGCTGAAGAAGCAAGCAGTGTTTCACAAGCGCAGATTGTCAGCGTTGGCTTGCAAGAATCTGAAGTCCCGGACATAATAAGTTTTGACGAGGCTTTGGAGTTCGGACATGAAGAAAGACGATACGACCTAGAAGAAGGTTTGGATGATATCGTCTTTGAAAATGAAGATGGGACAAACACAGTGTACATCTATGATTTTCCCGTTAAATACATTGACGAAAACGAAGAAATGCAGGACAAGTCCTTTGAAATCGCCGAAGAAAAAGGCACATTCACGAGCGTTGATAATGATATTTCTTCAACTTTCAGCAAATCAATAACCGATGGTGTTATTTTGGAGCATGAAGACGTTGACATAAAAATGACACCGCTCTTCACCCGCAAATTCTTCTTTGTACCCAAAGCAAAGGAAACTGATGACAACGTTGTGAGCTACAAGCTCGACAGCAAAGTCAGCTTGGAATACGCACTCACATATATGGGAATAAAAGAGGAGATCGTTCTTTCTGAATACCCGGGGTTCAACGAATTTGATTTTCTTGTTGAAACAAACGGACTTGAAATATATGAAAATGAACTTCAGCAGTTTTATTTCAGGGATTCTGAGGGCAACGTTAAGGCTAATATTGGCGAGGTAATTATTTTCACCGCAGACGAGCGCAACAATACTTTTGGTTCGATGAAAGTTGAAACTATTGAGGACTTCAACCAATATAAACTAACTGTTGTTGTTGATGACGAATATCTGCGCAGTGAAGACACCGCCTACCCTGTGAGGATTGATCCCACCGTTGAGGTGAGCAGTGCCAGTGGCATTCAAGACGTGACAATTAACAGTAACAGCGGTTCAGATGGTGCGTCAGGTTCGCTGTTTGTCGGCAAACGCGCGACTTATGGCACTTCACGAACTTTGATGCGTTTTCCTGGGCTTAATCTCAGTGTTGCTCCGTCAGCAACATACATCAACAAAACAACCGTGATAATAAGGGACTTGATGTGTGAAAGCACCGCTATGACGGTTTATTGCCACACCTTTACTGGCAACTCATGGAGCGAATCGACTGCAAACTGGTCAAATGTCAGTCCAAACAGTTATGTTTCCACGGCATTGTCGAGCAAGTCTATTTCGTATGCAAACGGCAGTAAACTAAGCCCAATTCATGCATATGCCTTTGACATAACGACTGCGGTCAAGGGTTGGAAGAACGGCACTTATTCGCAAGCTAAAGGCATTATCTTCAAAGCTTCTTCCTCAATTGAAAGCGGTTCTGCCAACACAAACAAAACCTTTGGCTCAAGTGATAGGAGTTCGTATAAGCCTGTTTTGAAGTTTGATTATAAGGGCGCGATTACGGCGAGTAATCTTACAATATATCAAACTCTAAACAGACCTGGGAAAGATGACAAGGGAAATGTACCAGAGGATATAAAAATTAACACAAAAACTAAAGCACAACTTACATCAATGAAGTGGATTACTGCTATAAATGATTTTCCTTCGGGCATAAAAGTAAGTACAAGGCAAAAGGATTGGGAATTGCTTTGTAAAATGTTTACTGGTGCAGAGTTGAGAGCCGTTGGGTATGACATGATTGCTCGCTTTATGGCAGGAACAGGAGGGACTTACACTAATTCAACTCTCACAACAAAAGCAAAAGAACATCCTAAGACAAAAGCTCTCACCAATGGCATAGCAAACGAATTAAAATCCCTCTTGAAAACTTATAACGGAAATATCAGCAAGTTGAAATATACTTCGGATACAACAGCTAGGGGTAATAATCCTTTAATTCAGAGGATGAAAAATAATTCAACTTTTGATTTGCCTGCTTTTAACACTGACGATGACCGTAATAACGGCTTGACATTTTGCGTGAATCAGGTTTGGGCATATGACATAGTCGTTAAAAGCTATACATGCAATGGCGAAAAGTATGAAGGCGAATTAACTTTTACATTCTACGACCATTTTGGATTGGATACAAATGATATAGATAAATTTGGTTATTTAGCAGGTTTTCGGCAATGGTATATCTTGCAACACTTCAAAGACTATGGTGGCGCATATAAGCCATTTGTCACGAAGATGTCTTTTAATGTGAAAATATCGGGAAGTATATAGTTGTAGAAAAGGGGCTTGTTTTTGAAGCAAGCCCTCGAGAGTATTTCTAGGCATCCCCATATCAACTGAAAAGGAGCACAAGATGAAACAAAAAATCAAAATTTCCTTACCTTTACTAATTACGCTGTGTGTTCTAGTAACATTGCTATCTTTTTCTTCCCCTATTATGCTACTGTTAGTTGTTGACAGTCGAAGTCAATTAGAGAATGAAGATTTCTACGCTTATGAGAGTGATTTTAAGAATATTGCGGATTTTCTTGTTTCATTTGCAGAAGAACATCCAGAAGAAAATTATATTATCATAGGATTTAACGGGAGTACAATAGAAAAATTATCAATACATTGGAGTATAGTAGGCGATGACGATATAGATAATGTGCATCATAAATTTGAGTTTAGTAAGGATATCGCTGAAAGTTTATTAAATATTAGCGAAGTTTTTTCTAGCAAAGGTTGTATGCTTGATGCTATAAGAATACGAGAAAATGGCATTTCCTTTGACGACTTTGGTCCATATTCTTTGGTTTATGCAATTGATGGTGTCCCCCCCAAAAAAATAGACACGTTGCGAAATGAGAGAGTTAAACTGAAACGAATTGAAAAGCATTGGTATCACAGGCTGCCAAAAAGGACGTGGTGGCGGTGAGAAATAAACATGATGCTTTAGCAGGTTTTAGACAGTGGTATATTTTGCAACACTTCAAAGACTACGCAGGAAAATACAAACCATTTGTTACGAAGATGTCATTTGACGTTAGCATTTCAGGTAAGATATAACAATATTAACAGAGGCTTGTCTGTTTTAGACAAGCCTCCTAGGATATATTTATGAAGAGAGGAAAACAATATGAAAAAAATCACGAAAAACTTGATTAAAATACCCATAATTGTTATTCTGTGCATTTCATCGATTTTAGCCAGTGTTTATTCAGTCCCGATATTAATGTGGCTTGCAGCTCCTTATCAACTTAAGGACGAGGATTTTTATTCACACGAAATAGAATTCAAGATGGTTGCGCAGTTCCTAACAGAATTTACCAATGAACATCCGGATGAAGAGGAGATGTTACTATTCATACACGAAAATTCGCAAGGATTCAGTGAACTGAACTGGTTTGCTGAAGGGAACAATACAGACATAGTGATTGACGAAAATATCGCCGAGAGCCTTGGGAAAATCAAACAGCTTTTTAACGAAAATGCTCGAGTTGCTTTTGGATGGATAATTGTTCGAGATGCTTATGTTTATTTTGTCGGAGAATTTGAATACGCTCTTGCCTACTCTCCCGACGGTAGCAGACCGCCTAAAATTAACCCCGAAACGCAGAAAAAAGAATATCGGTTTAAAAAAATCGAAAAGCATTGGTATCACAGATTGCCAAAGAGGCAGTTGTGGTGACAAGAAATAAACATTGTGCTACCATCGACATCATGACCTGCAAGTATGTCGACGTTGACGAGAACGGCAAAACCGTCAAAGAATATGAACTTGACAGACCGTGGTATGAAGAAGATGACCGCCTTTATTGGAGTAGCTACAACAATATAAGAGGGCTTGAATATTTCCTCGTCGGCACGGACGAAAACGGCGTTAAGTGGAGCGTCAAAGACGTCAAGTTCATGGACAAAGACGGCAATGTGGTTTTCGAGTACAACTAAGTTTGCAAATGCCGTGAGGGTAAACTCTCCCACGGCGCTTGATGAACTTTAGGAGGAAAATATGGAAAAGAAAAAACTAAAATATCTGTGGTTCTTGCCGCTTGCGGTATTAGGCATTTACACCTTAATTTTTGTTTTCACGTCGTATTCAGACAGGGCATTGAACAGATACTTTGTCAAAAATTCAAAAATCGGCGCAACGGAATTTGTTGGTGTCGATAGAGAATTTAGCAACTATAGAAATGAGTATTTCTATTACGTAGCCTCAAAGTATCCTCACGAAAACAGCTCCGAAATCTTTATTGTCCGAAATAAGCTCTTTCTAGGCTTTTGGGATATTTGGGAAAGAAGTGTCCCGTTTGCACAAGGCAGCAACAAGAAAAGTGGTCTTAGTTCAGTGAGCATAACACTGCGTGACGACAAAGGCAATAAAGAAATTGGAAATACGCTTGTTCTTTTCGGTAATACATACATAGAAGGTTCTTCTGATTTGATGTATGACATTGAAAACGAGGAGGGCGAAAAGCAGACACTTTACGGCAGGGTTAGCTTTGCTACGCCATTTGTTGTGCGACTCCGCTACAATGGTTGGCGTGGGCAGTTTGGTTGGACTTCTGGACGTACAAGCAATGTTGACCACGCCGTTGGTGAGACTAGCGCATCAAGTGAGGTATTCGCTTTCTATAGTGGTGAAGATGACGTCTTCAAAATTTCCAACGTCAGAATTGTTGACTGGCAAGGGAATGTGTTGCACAAATTTTAGGAGTTAAGCATGAACAAGAAAAAGCGACCATTAATGTGGATTTTGCTTTCGCCCGCTCTTGCTTTGGCTGCGTACTCCTTGATTTTCATGGCAAACTCTAAGTCTTACGAAGCAGCGTTCGATTATTGCGTTGAAAACTCAAAAATCGGCGCAACTAGCTTTGATGATGTTGACACCGATGAAAATTATTTGTATGTAGTCAGCAAAGAAGTTGAGGGGCAAAACAGCGTTGAATGCTATGTTTTTCGACGAAAATCGTTTTTGGGCTTTGGGGATTACTGGATGCGCTTTGTTCCATTCGCCCAAGGACATGATACGCAAAGCAATACCACCACCTTGACAATTACTTTGCGCGATGACAAGGGCGACAAGCAGCCGGGTAACACGGTGATTGTATTCGGTAATGCCTACATTAAAAACGCCAATCACATCGGCTTCGACCTCGCCTTTGACGTTGAAAAAAGCGGTGACGAATCGAAAACCTATTACACCAAATCCTCCTTTCAACCTCCATTTGTGATTCTTATCCGTTATGACGGCAGACGATGGCAATACGGTTGGAGTTACCCCGAAGATGCTGACCTCAACACACTTGAGCCAATACGTGACGGCGACAAGATTTCCAACACCAGAATTGTCGATTTGGACGGCAATGTGGTTTTTGAGTACAACTAAGTTTGCAAATGCCGTGAGAGTAAATTCTCCCACGGCGATTGATGAACTTTAGGAGGAAAATATGGAAAAGAAATCAAAAAATCGACTTAAAATTGCGATTATTATCATTCTCAGTTTCTTGCTAGGTGGGATAGTTGGTTTCTCCTTTATGCCCGCAATGCGGGCGATGGTCGGAAGAAATCACGACAAAGCTATCGCCTACTGTCAAGAAAACTCAAAACGCGGGGCAACTGAATTTGAGTTAATCGGCGGCGGAAGTGGGCACGATGGCTATTTTCACTTCATAGCCCTAGACGGTGACGACGAAAAAGGGCAAGAGATGTTCATCTTCAAAATGAAGCGTTCGCCTTTTGGCGACAATAAACTCACCTTTTTCGCCCACGCCTTTGATGAGGGGAAACCCGTCGGAACTCTGCAAGCGACGTTGAGAGATGACAATGGCAAAAAAGATGCCGGCGATACGCTGTATTTCTTTGGTGCTAACAAGGAAAACGAGCCTGCCATCGACCTCATGATCTACAAATACGTCGGCGTTGATGAGGATGGCGAAACGGTTATGGAGTATGAAGAAGACAGACCATGGCCGGAAAGGCACTTCATCTACTGGAGCAACTACAATGACTTGAGTTCACGAAAAGAACTGCAAGACAGAGGTTTCTTTCTTATCGGCACTGACGAAAGCGGCGTGAAGTGGAGCGTCAAAGACGTTAAGTTCATGGACAAAGACGGCAATGTGGTTTTCGAGTACAACTAAGTTTGCAAATGCCGTGGGGGTAAATTCTCACACGGCGATTGATGAACTTTAGGAGGAAAATATGGAAAAGAAAAAACTAAAATATCTGTGGTTCTTGCCGCTTGCGGTATTAGGCATTTACACCTTAATTTTCGTTTTCACGTCGTATTCAGACAGGGCATTGAACAAATACTTTGTCAAAAATTCAAAAATCGGCGCTACCGAATTTGTTTATTTTGATGGAGATTCTGGTTATGGTGATGTGTTTGGTTATAACAAAAACTATCACTATTATGTCGCAAAAAAGAGACCAAACGAAAACAGTACGGAAGTATATGTTGTCAGAAATAAATATTTTCTAGGTTGGTCAGAACTTTGGTCGAGGTATACCCCATTTGCGCAAGGCAGCGACAACGAAAAGAGTATAAGTTCAATGCTTGTTACTCTCAGGGATGACAAAGGCGACAAAGAGCCAGGCGCAACTTGGATAGGTTTTGGCAGCGAATATCCGCCAGCAAACTTTTTTCTGAGTTATGAGCTTGAAAATTCCGATGGCGAAAAAATGACACTCTATGCCAACCCGCATACCAATGGCTCAAATTATGCCTTGCGCATTCACTACAACGGATTGTATGACAATTTTGGAACACAATATGGTATGCCAAAAATAATCGCAGATGCACGCGAGTTTTTTAATGATGCCGGAACACCGCTTGAGGGAACTGAATTTCACAAGTTTCTCTTGAGCAATGAAAACGACGTTTTCAAAATCTCTAACGTAAAGCTGTTAGATGGTTATGGCAAGGTGCATTTTGAGTTTTGAATACTTCCTCGTCGGCACGGACAAAAACGGCGTTAAGTGGAGCGTCAAAGACGTCAAGTTCATGGACAAAGACAGCAATGTGGTTTTTGAGTATAACTAAGTTTGCAAATGCCGTGGGGGTAAATTCTCCCACGGCGATTGATGAACTTTAGGAGGAAAATATGGAAAAGAAAAAACTAAAATATCTGTGGTTCTTGCCGCTTGCGGTTGGGGAGAAAAAATAATATAGTCGATTAACTTGAAAATCGGCTCAGGGTTTGCGAGAATATTTTTCGTCTGGCAAGGAAAAAAGCGCAGGAATACTTTCGTATTGCGAGCATTTTTGACGAAGTCAGATGGAAAATGCACCGCAAAGACGAGTTGATTTTCAAGTTAGACGACTATACAAAATACGGCAACACCGGTAATCGCCGTTGATTGTCTTTTTTTGCGTCGATTATTGAAAATGTTTGGTGCAATTGCATTAACGCAATCGGTGACTGATTGGTGTCTTTTCAATCAGCAAATGATTGAAAAATGCAGCGTGTCTATAATCATCCATCTCCGCAACCTTGTTTTCCAACATCAGCATAGTGTTATACCAGTCATCCGTATGCTTGACCCAATTATCTTGACCCAATCCCCAAAAAGCTCTCATTCCTAAAACTTTTTGTATTTTCCCATCGTGTTTACAAGCCCACTGTGTAACATCATCATTCGAGTAGATGTATTGCGTTCCCAAATAATTGCTTTTGTCGTTCCTATCATCATCAACCAACGCAAAGGCTTTTTGAGGGTCATTCTCAAAAACCGCACTATGAAAAACTCTGCCGGCTCGATTGTGTTTTACAAGCGATAAAGTACCGTTTGGCTTTAACACACGTATGAGTTCGGCAAAAATCGGTTCTTTGTCCTCGATATATTCAAGTACATTGTGACAAAAAACAATATCAAATGTGTTGTCCTTAAATTCCGCTAATTTTTCGAAGCCGCCGTGTATTTGTATGTATTGGTTTACCTTGCGGCTATTGTCGATCATTTCATTGTTCGGCTCAACAGCGGTTATCTCATGCCATTGAGCAAAATGATTTGATGTCACGCCAAGTCCCGACCCGAAATCAAGGATTTTTAGCCTTGGAAACTGCGGAATGTTGAGTTGCAAAAAAAGCAAGTCATAAAACATTTTTCCCCAAGGAGCTTTTATAAATTCAACATAATCCATTACATTGTCCATTTTTAATTTTCCTCCAATTTAAATCGCTGAATTAACTTCATCGGGTATGTATATACTTCTAGCGCAGTTATTTCGGCGTATGCGTAAACTCCGCTTGTCGGCATCGTTTCCATTGCCTTCTGTAATTCCTTGATTTTTACAATCCCGATTGTGGTGTGGATAACGGGGTTTCCATGTGTTATGGAATTGTACCAGCCAATACCAGTGCAGTATTCTTCATATTTAGCATGGAAGCTGTAATAGAAATCGACAAAAGTTTTTGAGTGGGTGGGGTTAAGACATAAAACCGCCGTTTCGGTATGTTCGCCTCCGGGCGGCAATACGCTCGTTGAAAGCATTGCAATTTTTATTTTGTTGTGTTTTGATGAAAATTCAGATGTCCACTCACAAAGCAGTTGTTCATCAAAGTTTTCATATGCCGCAATCGTGATATGCGGCGGCCATTCCGGGACAGAATATCCTGCATCCATAAATAGATTGCGTAGTTTTGTTATTTTTTTATCCGTTTCTTCATCAAAACGGGCAATGACGACATAGTTTTTATTATCCATTCATTCTCGCTCCCTGTTCCAAAGGCGGCTTTACCGCTTTTGTCGCCCTCCACTGCGCAATAAATTGTTCAATCGACTGTTGGCGGTCATCGCGCTCGTCGCTGACGGCTTTTTTTGCTACATCAAACAATTCATGGTTCAGTTTCCATTTTTCAATGCTTCTATCACGTTCGTCACCAAAAAATGCAAACGCTACCGCGCCCATCGTGTAGACGTTGGTTATCTCGTCAATGACTGCGCCGAGTTCAAATTCTTCCGGCGACATAAAACGCGAGCTTCCCCACATACGACCGATAGGGTTGTTGTAAGGCATTTTCGCATAGAACTCAATGTCACACAGAATTGTCCGACCGATAACAAAATCGTACATGATAGAGCCATCGTAAAAATCAATGGCAACATAACCTTTCTTGGCTACATGGGCATGGAACTCTAATATTTCATCGAATACCCTCAGCCTTGTATCAAGTAGCATTTGCATGAACTTATCCCGCGACAGAGGGTATTGTCTACCCATACATTCGGCATCCGTCCACTCGAATACCATAACGAATCCGCCACCGATTTCTTCGGCGCTGATGAGTCTTGTGAGAACTGGATGCGCTAGGTCCCGGTAAATCGAAATGGTGCTTTTTATCCTCTCGACAGCTTCTTCCGTGCTGATTCGGCTACGTTCGGTCGGCGCACCCGCGAACTTAACGAAGTATTTATTTTCTCCGTCAGCCACGCCGAAACAAATATTCCCGGAATCTTGGTCGTCAAAGACTTTAAAAACTTTGCCGTACTTGCTTAAAAACGAAAAATCGAACGGTGATTTTAGTTTATAAGGTAAGCCGTCAATCCATTGAATATACGCACCATCAATCCTATTGCCTTTCAGATATTGAAGCACGCGCCTGACCGTAATACCCCCATTTAACCAAAGTTTCTTTCCGCTTAAATATTTCATACAGCACGCTCCTAAAACATCATATTAACATTATATACTAAAATTAGAATATTTTCAAGCGAAAAATGAACCGCCGAGCAAAAACTTCTTGCCCGGCGGTTTGGATAATTCAGTGCGGATAAACATGATAGCTGTTTTGGTTTGGCTAATCGGCTGACTGCCGGAGTAAGAATATTTTTGGTGCTACATCGTTATGACAGATAACCCAATGATTATCAGGGTTTGCCTTTGAACAATACTGGTGACCCGTACGGGACTCGAACCCGTGTTGCCGCCGTGAAAGGGCGGAGTCTTAACCGCTTGACCAACGGGCCTTAATACAAAAAAATGCTCGCAAAGATAAGTGACAAACCTGACCGGCACTTGAGAGAAAGTGACTTTCCCAAAGCGCGTGTGAAATTATAACATAAAAATTGCGTTTTGTCAAATTTTTTTCCGCCGAACCATGCCGTTCTATTTTTGTGACGAATTGTCACAACTCCCCTGTACAAAACCGAAAAAATGTGCTATAATAGATAGTAGGTACTGTATGATAGATTTTAGCTTGCAAAAGCCCAATATTTTCCGCAATCTAGCATCTAATATCCGGAATCTGCCATATGGCAATGGGGTCGAAAGGATTTCGACGAGGAATGTGACACTATGGTAAGCGAGCCGAGTGGCGGAAACTCGTAAATCAGCCGCGCTTTCAAAAGAAACGACAGAACACCAGTTCTAAAAGCTGCTTAACCCTAGCGGGTAGCAGCCGTCTTGCCGCAGAATACTGCGACTGCGGATCAAGGCGTCATTTAGCAGTGCACGTGAACGGAGAGCCGCCATGGTATCCGTCATGCATCACATGGCTACCGCCGGCTTGAGTCTGCCAATTGACGCTAGGCGACGGGAACACAAATAATTGGCTACGCTCGTAGAAAACCTAGGAAATCGTTTTTCGGACGCGGGTTCAATTCCCGCCGACTCCACCAAAATCGTCGCTGGAATGATACAATTCATGCCGTAGAGAAGTCCCAATTTACGGGGACTTCTTGCATTTACAGGCTAAAAACGCTCTTCTTTTTCAGCTATTAACAAGGCGTTAATCCCACTTACTCAACAAACTCACTGCGCCAAACGCTGCATTTTCTTTACATCTCACCAACAAAAATCAAGCCATTTGCAATTCCGGGCACGCCGAACAACAACAAATCAAAGCCGCTTAACCAACTCCCGCACCAACTCCTCGTCCTTAACCCCATACGCTTTTTCTACCCCTGTCATCAGGTCAATCATGGGCGGGCGGGCTTGAGCAATCATCTCCCTCGCATTGATAGGGTTGATTCCACCTGCCAAAATCACAGGACAGGACACGGCGTTTTTCAGCCTTTTATAGGCGTCAATGTCGGCATCACCGCCGCTTTTGGCGTTATTTGGCGTTCGCGGATCCAACAACAACGCCCATACGCCCGCGTCGGCAAACTCACGGGCTTCCTCAATGGTATTATCTGGGAAAAGCGTTTTGATAACCCTGACATGGGGGAGGGCATTTATAAAGTAGCCCGTGTCCGCAAGGCTCTCGTTGTCGTGAAGCTGTAGAAAATCCGCCTCCGTTTGACGGGCAATATGCTCAATGGACTCCCGTTTTCCGCCAGTGACCACAGCAGTTTTCGCACCAATATTGCGTGCGTGGGCAATCAGTTCACAGGCGCGGGCGAGTGACAGATTCCACGGCACTTCATGGGGGTATTCCACCACAAAGCCCAAGACATCCGCGCCGTATTTATGACAAATTGTCACATCTTCTTCCCTCATCAGCCCGCAAATTTTCAGTATCGGCCCGCTCATATTTCCACTCTCAACTCCTCGAGAAGAGCCCCCATGTCTTTACTTTGCCACAGAGCGGTACCCACCAGTACAGCGTTCGCCCCCGCACTCACCGCCAAGCGCGCGTCGTTTCCGTTTTGTATACCACTTTCGCTGATTAATACGGCGCTTTTCGGTGCTAAAGCCGCCAATCCGGCTGTGCGCTCTGCTCCGCCGCTGTCAAGTTCCAATGTCACGATGTTGCGGTTGTTGATGCCCACAAGCTTCGCGCCAAGATCCCGCGCCAAGTTCATTTCATCCCTGTTGCAGACCTCCACCAGGGGTTCTAGCCCCAACGCCAACGCCTCTTTATACAGTAAGCGCAAAGTTTTTTCGTCGATGCAGGCGCAGATGAGCAGTACCGCATTCGCGCCGATTTTCACGCACTCCTCCAGTTCTTCAGGTTTAGTGAAAAAGTCCTTGCGCAATATTGGCACTCCTGTAGCCTTGGCGATATTTGACAATAATTGGGGACTCCCACCAAAATTTGCGGATTCCGTAACAACAGACAGCGCTTTCGCACCGCTTTTCACCAAAAACCGCGCCGTTTCCACAGGACAGCGACCTCGCAGCAAGTCCCCTTCCTTAGGCGACAAACACTTGATGTCGGGTATGACGGCGGCATAGCCCGCCTTGTTTTCGGTTTTGATGGCGTTTGTGAAGTCGGCGGTCATTGGAAATCTCCCGCAGCCGCGTAAAAAGCCGTATGTACAGCGTTTGCAATACGTCCTGTTTTTTGCGCGTCACCGATTAGAATAACAGGTATTCCCTGTATTTTTTCCGCCAGAGAATTTTCGGGAAGAATACCAACGCTCAACACCACTGCGTCAACATTGACAGACTTTTTGCTCCCTGTCTTGACGTTTTCAAGCTCGATGGAGTCTTTCCCAATTGCTGTGAGTTTTTCCCCCAGTTCAAACTGAGTGTTTGCTTTGCGGAGCTTGGGCAAAACGTCGTCCACGTGTTGATGATATGCCCCGGGGGCAAGCTCTTCCGCCATATCCGCAACGGTGACGGCGCAGCCCTGTGAGCAGAGATATTCCGCAGTTTCAAGTCCCGTCAACCCCGAGCCGATGACCGCGACTTTTTTCCCTGCAAGTTGGGTTTTTCCCGTCAAAACCTCCGACACAAGGTGGACGTTTTCCCCGTCAACCCCCGGTATATTCGGCACAATCTCTCTAGCGCCTGTGGCAAGAAACACCGCCGCAGGACGGCTTGCGTTTATATATTCAAGGGCATCGTCAACACCGTAGTTGATTGTAACTCCTAACTTTTGGCATTTCACAAGCAAATCCTCAATGCACCAGAGGATTTTTTCCTTTTTCGTCGGTGCAGCGGCAATGTTAAGCTGTCCTCCCGCCTTGCGGGATTTCTCAAGGACAGTCACGGCAAAGCCCCGCTCCGCCAAGGTTTGAGCGGCGGTCAGTCCTGCCGCGCCCGCGCCCACGACAACCACGCTTTTGCCTGCGCCGTCCTTTGTCAGCACCTGCTTCTTGCGAGGATTTAACGCGCATTCCCCCGGTTTGCCTGTGAAACCGCCCGCAAGCATGGACTCAAAACACCACAGACAGGAGATACAGCGGGTAATCTCCTCCTCACGTCCCGTGCGCACTTTTTCCGCCCAGTTAGGGTCAGCAAGCCAAGGTCTGCCAAGGCTGATGAAATCCTGCGTACCCTCGGCGAGTTGCGCTTCCGCCTGCTGTGGGGAGCGGATAAAATTCGCCGCCAATACAGGGATTTTTACCTCTTTTTTCACCGCCGCCGCAAGGTGTTTGCGCCAACCCAGTTCAAAGGTAGTAGGCTCAAGCCAGTAGTTCATGGTTTCGTAAGTGGCACTGGAGATATCCAACGCCTGAACGCCCATCTCCTCCACAGCCTTGGCGATTTTTACGCCATCGTCCAAAGTCAGCCCCTGATTTTTACCGTATTTGCGGTAGAATTCGTCCACGCTCAGACGGACAATAATTGGGAAATTCTCCCCGCATTTTCCTCGAACATCGGCGATAATCTCACGCAAAAAACGCAAACGATTTTCAAAAGACCCGCCGTATTCGTCCTGACGGCGGTTGGTATGGGGACTCAAAAACTGTTGTATCAGGTAGCCGTGAGCGCCGTGAAGTTCAACGCCGTCCGCCCCTGCTTTTTTCGCCCGTAACGCGCTGTCGCCGAAACGTGAGATAATTTTGTGTATCTCTTTAGTGGTCAATGCACGGGTTTTTTGTTTTTGATGTTCGCATGGTACATCCGATGCACCCGCCACAGGGGGCAGCAGTCGCGTTTTTTCGATAGCGGGGGTAAGTTGGGCAAGGCGGAAGAACAGCTTCCAGTAGGGGGGGAAGACACGCCCGCAAAGTAGGCTAAGGCGCATTGTACCAACGAGGATACTGTAGTTTTGCCGCCCTGGGTGATGGAGTTGGCAAAATATCTTTGTGCCGTGGCGGTGGATTCGCTCCACCATTTTTGCCAACGGTTTGATGTGGCGGTCGTGGGTGAGGGAAATTTGGCAGGGGGCTAGGGAGCCTGTGTGATCGTCCACGCGGCAACATTCAGTTATAATCAGCCCTGCGCCGCCTGCGGCACGTGCCTCATAGTAGTCCGACATCAGCTCGCCAACCTTGCCGTCGGGTCGCCCCGTGCCCATCACCATTGGGGCTAAAACTATGCGGTTTTTAATCTCACAGCCGCCGATTTTCATCGGGGAAAACAGTAATGGATATTTTTCTGACATAGTGTTCACTTTCTCTTTTGTAATGTTAGGGGCTGTCTGAAAACTTGTCTATTTTGGCTAAAACTGGCTGTAACATCGTTGAAACTCCTCGGAAGTACGAAAGTATTCCTGCGGTTTTCTCCTCGTTTTGCTCCGTTTCAGCTCAAAAAATCCGGCGTTTTTTTAATTTCAGACAAGTCCTAATAAATTTTCTGTTTTTTTCAATAGGGATTATAGCACAAAATACTGAAATATGCAATAAAGGTTGTTGAAAAAATAACCCCCAGATTGCATTTTCACCCAAGATGTGGTATAATTTCGTGGAACAGAAAAATAATTCACAAACAGGAGAACACACATGAAAGCGAGAATACCCAAGGCGATTGGCAACAACCTGATGAAGAAGATGACGGAGATGCAGGATAGACTGCGCGAGGCACAGGAGCAGGTGGAAGAGACCGAATTCACTGCATCGGCAGGGGGCGGCGCAGTCAGCGTGACACTCAAAGGCAACCACCAGGTGACGGCAATTGCCATCTCACCCGAGGTAATCGACCCTGAGGACGTGGAGATGCTACAGGATTTGCTGATTGCGGCGTTCAACGAGGCGACTCAAAAAGCAGAAGACGCCAGTGCAGCGGCAATGGCTGCCGCAAAAGGCGATATGCAAATACCAGGACTTTAGGTCATGTTGACACTAAGCAAAATGCACATTTCAATAGTGTCAACACTCCCCGTAATCTACTACCTCATTCCTGAATTCCTGAATACTATGTAAGGGGGCGGTGGCAAGGCTTTTTCTTTGCCATTGACTGTGTGACATGACAAAAGGCAGCGCGGCTCTTGCGGATTTGACAGATTGGTTTCACCGATTGCCCGGCGTTGGCGCAAAAACCGCCCAACGCATGGCTTATTATGTGCTGACTCTCCCGGCGGAGCAGGCGAAAAGCTTTGCCGGCGCGATTGTTAACGCTCACGAAAAAATCCATCGCTGCCCCAAGTGCTGTGACTTCACCGACAACGATTTATGCCGGATCTGTGCTGCGCCGAGTCGGGACGAGGGACTGATTTGCGTTGTGGAAACTCCTCGCGACGTAGCGGCACTGGAGCGTACGCAGGAATTCGGCGGGATGTACCACGTCCTCCACGGATCGATATCCCCATTGGGCGGCATCCGTCCCCAAGATTTGACGGTCAAAGAGCTTTTGGCACGCCTTGAGGACGACAAAGTCCGCGAGGTAATCATGGCAACCAACCCCACCGTTGAGGGCGAGGCAACGGCGATGTATCTTTCACGCCTGATAAAGCCCTTGGGCATCAAGGTCAGCCGTCTTGCTTACGGCATCCCTGTTGGCGCTAGCTTGGAGTACGCCGACGAGGTGACACTTTTGCGGGCTTTGGAAGGGCGCAGGGAGCTGTGAGCTTGTTCTTCCTTATTGAGGCTTGTTGAAAAACCATCTTTCATTTATCTTATCGGACATTTTTCCGTAATATTTAGCATATAAACCCCAGATCATCGGAGGTCATCATGCAAAACCTAACCCAAATCGCCGAATATGCCCTTGAGGCACTGTGTCTGCAAGGAGTTGCCGACGCTGAAGTGGTGGTGTCCCGCACCGAAAAGGACGAGCTTTCCGCCGAGGCGGGGGAGTTCTCCCTCATGCGTACAACCCGCTCAGGTGTGGTGTCCATGAAAGCCCTCCTTGACGGACGAAAAGGCGCCTCCAACATGAACTCACTGGACAAGGAATCCATCGATGTCTGCGCCAAGGAGTGCGCCCTGTCCGCCCAAGGCGCCCAACCAGACCCCGCGGAGGAAATTCCACCCCTTACGGAAAACGGCAGCTTCTCTTGCGGTGTATTGTCCTGTGAGCGTGATAGACTTTTTGCCCGCACCGAGGAGTTCCTGGAGCAGGTAAAAAAAGAATTTCCCACGATTTGCTTAGAGCAGGTCACCGCCGAATATGCGCGCAGCAAGTGCGTCTACTTGAACACCAAGGGCGTGTGCTTTGAGGAAGAGGGCGGCGACTATGAATTCAGCGCCATGTTCAGCGCGAAAGAGGGGGAAAACATTTCCTCTTTCAACTATTTCGGCGTCACTTTGGACAATTTGGACACGCCGTTTTTGAACCTCGCCAACCACCGTCTACAGCTTGAACAGAGCGTAAACTCCGTGCATACCGTGCCTTTCGGAGAGAAAATAGAGGGGCAGATCATCCTTATGCCCGAGTGCTTCGGTGAGCTTGTGAGCGATGCCCTTGGCGCGTTTTGCGGCAACAGCGCCATAATTGAAGGGACAAGTCCGTGGAAAGATAAACTGGGACAGGAGGTTGCCGCCCCGTTTCTCACTGTCGCCGCCCGCCCCTTTGATGAGCGGATTATCTGCGGTGAGCGTGTCTGTGAGGGTGAACGCAGCCGTGACGCGGACATCATAAAAAACGGCGTTTTACAGAGCTTTTTACTCACCCGCTACGCCTCAAACAAGACCGGACACCCCCGTTTCCCCAACGGCGCAGGACACACTGTCATTGAGGCGGCGACGGATGAATATGACGGCAAAAAAGTGGTTTTGCCCTTGGCGCAGATGATAAAAAGTGTCAAAAGGGGCTTGCTTGTTGGGCGTTTTTCAGGGGGACAACCCACATCCAACGGAGATTTTTCAGGTGTCGCCAAAAACAGCTTCCTAATCGAAAACGGTAAAATCGCGGCGGCGGTGAGCGAAACCATGATTTCAGGTAACCTCCAAGCACTCCTGCGGGACATCCGCGCAATTTCCGCTGAAACCTACCTTGAC
>Ga0099364_10003772_pt1 | contig 23313 bp, 17 predicted proteins | sample TergutTh196P3_FD_73070 | JGI IMG/M metagenome (GOLD analysis project Ga0099364, IMG submission 73070) | Microcerotermes parvus P3 segment gut microbial communities from Pointe-Noire, Republic of the Congo - Th196 P3 | ecosystem: Host-associated > Arthropoda: Insects > Digestive system > Gut ...
GTCGGGCTTTATCCAGCCGGCGGCGCGCCACTTGGCCGCCCAGCCCTCGTTTACGGCGCGCACCACATACTGCGAGTCGGTATAAACCGTCACCTCGCAGGGCATGTTCAGCGCCTCAAGGCCGCTTATGACGCCCGTCAGCTCCATGCGGTTGTTGGTGGTCTCGCGCTCGCTGCCCGTGAGCTGGCGCTCATGGCCCCTGTACACCAATATGGCCGCCCAGCCGCCGCGGCCGGGGTTGCCGGAGCACGCGCCGTCGGCGTACAGCTCGACGCGCTTCATCGGCTTAATATCCATAGATCCCATCCTAAAATATTCCGGGGCCGCCCGCGACCGCAAGCGGCCCCATTCAAACAAGACTTGGTATACAATAACTGCAATGTTTCCCGTGAAACACTACATGTTGGGGTTAACGGCATCGCCCTCGTCCTCTTCTTCTCTGGCCGTGCGGGCGCAGGCCACAACCTTGGCGCCCGGCGCGAGGCGCATCACGCGCACGCCCTGCGTCGAGCGCGAGTATACGTTTATGCCGTCTACGGGTATACGGATTATCTGGCCGTCGTCGGCCATTATGAGCAGGTCGTCGTCGGGACGCACCACGCGCACGTCGGCCACGGGGCCTGTTTTATCGGTCAGGTTGTAGTTTTTAAGGCCCTTGCCGCCGCGGTGCTGGGCCTGACCGTCCGCGCCGCGCGTGTATTCCTCAAGGCGCGTGCGCTTACCGTAGCCCAGCTCGGTTATGGTGAGCAGGCAGGCGTCGGCTTTGGCGCGCGCGGCGCCCACAACGTAGTCGCCCGCTCCTAACCTTATGCCGCGCACGCCGGCCGCCTGACGGCCCGTGGGGCGCACGTCGGTCTCCGGGAAGCAGATCGCGCGGCCGCCGCGCGTCGCGAGTATCAGGTTCTGGCCGCCGTCGGTCTTGCGCACCGCTATCAGCTCGTCGTCCTCCTCGAGGGTCACGGCGCGTATGCCGCCCTTGCGCACGCTGTCCAGCGCGTCGAGCAGTATGCGCTTGACCGTGCCGCGTTTAGTCACCATGACTAAATAGCGCGCCGGGTCGTCGGTCTTGACGGGTATGACCGCCGTGACGTGTTCGCCCTGCTCCAGCGGCAGCAGGTTATTCATGTTCATGCCCTTGGCCGCGCGGCCCGCCTCGGGTATCTGGAAGCCGCGCTTGCGGTAAAGGCGGCCGATGTTGGTGAAGAACAGCAGCGTGTCATGGGTTGACGCCACGAAGATCTCGTCGATGAAATCCTCCTCGCGTATGGACTGGCCGGTGACGCCGCGCCCGCCGCGCCGCTGGGAGCGGTAGACCGTTGTGGGCAGGCGCTTTATATAGCCGAACCGCGTCATGCTGAACACGCAGTCCTCTTTTTCTATCAGATCCTCTATGTCTATCTCGTCGTCCACAGGCACTATCTCGGTGCGGCGCGCGTCGCCGAATTTGTCGCGTATGGCGGTCAGCTCGCCGCGTATTATGCCGCGCACGCGCGCGTCGCTTGAGAGTATGTCCTCATAGTCCACTATGCGGGCCATTACGTCCTCGTATTCGTTTTCTAACTTGTCTATCTCAAGGCCGGTCAGCTGGCCGAGGCGCATGTCCACGATGGCGCGCGCCTGTATCTCGGACAGCCCGAACAGCTCCATAAGCCGCGCGCGCGCCTGCGGCACGTCCCTGCTGGCGCGTATAACGTCCACGACGTCGGGGTTGCGCGCGACAATAAGCAGTCCCTCGAGTATATGAGCGCGCTCCCTTGCCTTGCGCAGGTCAAAGCGCGTGCGGCGCACCACCACCTCGCGCTGGTGGGCCACATAGTGGTCTATCATCTCGCGCAGGTTGAGCGTCTTGGGCTGTTTGCCCACCAGCGCGAACATATTTATTGCAAAGGTTGGCTGCATGGCCGTCATGGTAAAGAGCTGATTCAGCACCACCTGACCGTTGGCGTCGCGCTTGAGGTCGATAACCACCTTCATGCCCGTATGGTCGGACTCGTCGCGCACGTCGGATATGCCGTCGATATGCTTGTCGCGCACAAGGCCGGCTATGGCCTCGACCAAACGCGCCTTGTTGACCTGATAGGGCAGCTCGGTTACAACAATGCGGCTGCGCTTGTTATGCTCCTCAACGCCGGCGCGCGCGCGCACCTTGACGCGCCCGCGGCCCGTCGCGTAGGCCGCGCGCACGCCGGCCACGCCCTGTATGATGCCACCGGTCGGGAAATCGGGGCCCTTGATATACTCCATCAGGTCGAACATATCGGCGTTTTCGTCGTCAAGCACGCACAGCACGGCGTCGCACACCTCGGTCAGGTTGTGCGGCGGTATGTTGGTGGCCATCCCGACGGCGATGCCCGAGCTGCCGTTGACCAGCAGGTTGGGGAACCGCGACGGAAGCACTGTCGGCTCCGTGCGGAAGTTATCGTAGTTAGGTACGAAGTCCACCGTTTCCTTGTTGATATCGGCCATAAGCTCCATGGCTATTTTAGACATGCGCGCCTCGGTATAGCGCATGGCGGCCGGCGGGTCGCCGTCCACGCTGCCGAAGTTGCCGTGACCCTCTATGAGCATATTGCGCAGCGAGAAATCCTGCGCCATGCGCACCAGCGCGTCGTAAACCGACGCGTCGCCGTGCGGGTGGTAGCGGCCCAGCACGTCGCCGACGGCCGTGGCCGCCTTGCGAAACGGCTTTTCGGGCGTCAGGTTCTCCTCGAACATGGTATACAGTATGCGCCTGTGTACGGGCTTGAGGCCGTCGCGCACGTCGGGCAGCGCGCGCCCCACTATGACCGACATGGCATAGTCTATATACGACTTGCGCATCTCGCGCTCAAGGTCTACGGATATGATTTTTTCCTCAAAGAATTCGTTCAACGCGGAAAGCCTCCTCAAATATCCAAATTAACGACGTCCTTCGCGTGCTTCTCTATATAGAGCTTGCGCGGCTCGACCTTGTCGCCCATCAGTATGGTAAATATCTGGTCGGCCGCCGCCGCGTCGGCTAACCCCACTCTCAGCAGGGTGCGGTTTTCGGGCAGCATGGTGGTCTCGCGCAGCTCCGAAGCGTCCATCTCGCCCAAGCCCTTGTTGCGCGTTATGCTGATGCGCTCCATGGCCGCTTGGTCGCCGCCCGACATCTCGCGCATGACGGCCTCGCGCTCGCGCTCGTTGAGCGCGTATCGCGCCGTCTTGCCGCGCGTAAGCTTATACAGCGGCGGCTGCGCTATATACACATGCCCTTCCTCTATCAGCGGGCGCATGAACCGGAAGAAGAAGGTCAGCAGCAGGGTGCGTATGTGGCTGCCGTCCACGTCGGCGTCGGCCATCAGGATAACCTTGCCGTAGCGCAGCTTGGAGATATCGAACTCGTCGCCTATGCCCGCGCCGAGCGCGGTTATGACCGGCATGAGCTTCTCGTTGCCGTATACCTTATCCAGACGCGCCTTCTCGACGTTGAGCATCTTGCCCCAGAGGGGCAGTATGGCTTGGAAGCGGCTGTTGCGCGCGCCCTTGGCGCTGCCGCCCGCGCTGTCGCCCTCGACTATAAACAGCTCGGTCAGGGCCGGGTCGCGCTCATAGCAGTCGGACAGCTTGCCGGGCAGGGCCGCCGACTCGAGAGCCGTTTTGCGGCGCGTCAGCTCGCGGGCCTTGCGCGCGGCCTCCCGCGCGCGCGCCGCCAGCACGGATTTTTCGAGTATGGCGCGCGCCGACGCCGGGTTCTCCTCCAAAAAGGCCGACAACTTTTCGCCCACGGACGTCTCCACAAGCGCGCGGATATCGGCGTTGCCGAGCTTGGTCTTGGTCTGGCCCTCGAACTGAGCGTCGGTCAGCTTTACGGATATGACGGCCGCCAGCCCCTCGCGCACGTCCTCGCCCGACAGGTTCTTGTCCTCGTCCTTGAGGTACTTAAAGCGGCGGCCGTAGTCGTTTATAACGCGCGTGATGGCCGTTTTGAAGCCGGTCTCGTGCATACCGCCCTCGGTGGTGTTGATATTGTTGGCGAAGCTCATGACGGTCTCGCTGTACCCGTCGTTGTATTGGAGCGCGATCTCGGCCGTCGGCGGGTTCTCGCCGCGCCCCTCGCCCATGAAGTATATCACCGGCTCGTGCAGCGCGGTTTTGTTGCTGTTCATGTATTCCACAAACGACCGGATGCCGCCCTCGTAGATGAACTCCGACTCGCGCACGTCGTCGGGCGCGCGGCTGTCGGTTATCAATATACGCAGCCCGGCGTTAAGAAAAGCCTGCTCGCGCAGCCGGGTCTCAAGGGTCTCGAAGTCAAATGCCGTCTCGTCGAATATATCCGGGTCGGGCTTAAATGTGACCCTTGTGCCCTGTTTTTCCGAGGGTGCGCCCGGAGTGAGGCCGCGCACGGTGTCGCCGCGCTCGAATCTCATGGTGTGGGCGCGCCCCTCGCGGTATATATCGACGTCCGTCCATTCGCTCAGGGCGTTGACCACCGCCGCGCCCACGCCGTGCAGGCCGCCCGCGACCTTATAGCCCGTGCCGCCGAATTTGCCGCCCGCGTGCAGCTTGGTATACACAAGCTCGGCCGCCGGCATACCCGTTATATGCTCGTCAACGGGTATGCCGCGCCCGTTGTCGGTCACTTGCACGACGTCGCCCGGCAGCAGCTCCACCGATATCTCGGTGCAGTATCCGGCCAGCGCCTCGTCGATGGCGTTGTCCACTATCTCATATACCAGATGGTGCAGGCCGCGCGCGGACGTGCTGCCTATATACATGCCCGGCCGCTTGCGGACGGCCTCAAGGCCCTCCAGCACCTGAATTTGACCAGCGTCGTAAATCTCGTGGCTCAAAATTATCCCTCTCTTATCTCACCGTTTTCAATATATATAGTCTTTCCGTTTTTCAGGCCGCCGAACCCTCCGCCGCAGTCGGTTATGAGGCATTGGCGCGAATCCTCCGCGTCAGGGGCCGTCAGATAAGCGCGGCGCGTCCCGTCAAGCTCCGACATAACGTCGTCGAGCAGCAGCACCGGATGCTCGCCTAACTCCTCGCGCAGTATGTCGCGCTCGGCCAGCTTCAGCGCGAGGGCGGCCGTGCGCGCCTGTCCCTGAGAGGCGAACGCGCGGGCGTCGCGGCCGCATACTCGTATGTCCAAGTCGTCGTAAAGCATACCCGTGCGCGTGCGCGCGGCGCGCAGATCGTGTTCCCTCGACCGCTCGAACGCCGCCATCAGCAGGGCGGCCAACCCGCGCTCGTCCTCCGCGCCGCTTCCGGTATCGGGCACTCCCGGCGCGTAGGCCGCCGAGAAGTCCTCAGCGCCGCCGGATATTCTCCGGTGATAATTGGCGGCTGTGGCGGCTAACCTGACGGCGTATCCCGCGCGCTCCTTCCAGACCACGGCGCCGCTCTGGGCGAGTTTAAGGTCGAATTCGGGCATCGCGAGCGCGAGCGACGGTTTGCCGCCGGCGCGGGAGAGTATGCCTTTTTTATGCTCGTGGGCCTTTTTGTACATGGACAGCGCCCTTGTATAGCGCGGCTTTATCTGGCAAAGCGCCGTATCGAGCAATCGGCGCCGCCGCGACGGCCCCGCGCGCACTATCTCCATCTCCTGCGGCCCGAAGAACACCACGGGCAGGCAGCCTATCCACTCGCGCGCCGGCGTACCGCCAACGCCGTCTATCCGCAGGCCCTTGCCCTCGCCCGATATGGACAGCTCAAGGGTATGGCCCGTTCCGCCGTCGGTATAAACCTTACCCGCCACGCGCGCGAAGCTTTGCCCGAACATCACGCAGTCGCGGTCGCGCGCGCCGCGCATGGACTTGGTTATGGACAGCATATACACGGCCTCGAGCAGATTTGTTTTGCCCTGCCCATTTTTACCGTATATGATATTGACGCCCGGCGCGAAGGATAATTCAAGCTCGCGGAAGTTCCTGAAATTATCAAGCCTTATGCTTCCGACGGTCATTCGGCCTTCAGCCTGACGGGCAGTACCATGCACCTGTAGCCCTCGGTGTCGGGCTCCATGACGCACGGGGACAGCGGCGACGAGAATTTCATGGTTATATTCTCACAGCCGCCCTGCACCGAGGCTCTCAGCGCGTCTATAAGATAGCGGTGGTTAAACCCGATTTCCATGTCTCCGCCCGAGCCTTCGCAATCGCACAAATCCGACGCGCTCCCAAGCGGGGTATTCAGCGACAGGTTTATGGCCCCGTCGCCGCATGTCAGCTTTACCGGGTTTTTTATTTTCTCGCTGACCAACAGCGACACGCGCTCTATACACTCCAGCAGCGCTCTGGCGTCGGCCGTGAGCGATATAGGCTGGCTCTCGGGCACGGCCTTTTTGTAATCTAAAAACTCGCCGTCCAACAGGCGCGAAAGCACCGTAAACCCGTTAAGCTCAAACATTATGTGGCGCCCGCCTATGATTATATTGACCTCGCCCTCGTCGGTCAGTATATGCTCCACCTCGCGCAGGGCCTGCCCGGGCGCGACGAATTTAACGTCGCCTATGCCGGTCTCGACGGCTTGGGCTCGCATGGCCAACCGGAAGCCGTCTAAAGCCACCACGTTTAATACCCCGCCGCCGATGTCGAACAGCGCGCCTGTATGAACGGTTTTGTTCTCGCCCGTGGACACGGCGTAGAGCGTGCCGCCCAGCATGGATTTAAGCAGCTTCTGCTCAAGGGCCACGCATGTTTCGCGGTTGAACTCCGGCAGCTTAGGGAACTGCTCGGGCGGCATACCCATCACGCGGAACCGCGCCGAGCCGCACTCTATGCCGGTCATCAGCCCGTCGCCCACAGACAGCGTGAGCGTACCGTCGGGCATCTTGCGCACGATGTCCACAAGTATGCGCGCGGGCAGTATAACGCCGCCCCTCTCTATTATTTCGGCTTCGGATACCGCGGCCGTTATGCCGGTCTCCATGTTGTAGCCCGTTATGGATACGTCCTCCTCCGCCCATAGCAAAACGCCCTCGAGCGCCGGCAGGGTGGAGCGCGCCGACACCGCGCGCGCCGCCGTGGACAGCGCTGTGAGCAACAGGCCGCGCTCGCATTTGATTTTCAAAGAAATCCCCTCACTTTCATGAATATATAAAGAAAGAAAGACATATAATAATAGGTTAGAGGAAGTAGTTGAGGATGTCCGCCGTTTTGTGGATAACTTGGATAGGGCCTTGGGAGGCGTCGGATTGGGGAAAGGATAAGCTGTGGAGAAGAGAGTGGATTGGGTGTGGACGGAATGTGTGTAACTCAGGGGGCGGACGGGAGAATTTCTATGTTTTACATAATAAGGCGTTTTTCAACAGGATATCCACGCCGGATTGCTTAATATGTGGATAAGTGAGCTTAGTGGGCCGCTAAATTATCTGTGAGCAGGCGCAGGTCGTCCTCGAAGTCGGGAGACTGGGCGCAGCGCTCCTTTACGCGGTCTATGGCGTGTATGACCGTCGTATGGTCGCGGTTGACGAAATAGGCTATGTCGTTGAGCGAGGCTTGGGTTATCTCGCGTATGAGGAACATGGCCACCTGGCGCGCCTGTACAAGATTGGCCCGGCGCGAGTTTGATTTCATGTCCTTTACGTCCACGCCGTAGAAGTCGCACACGCGCTTTATGATGAGGTCGGGGTCGGGCGCGGGCACCTCCTTCATTAAATCCGACACCACGAGGGAAGCCGTTTCGACGCTGAGCGACATGCCCATAAGCTCATGATAGGCCATCAGCTTTTTTATGGAGCCCTCGAGCTGGCGCACGTTGCCTGTTATGGATTCGGCTATATGCAGCGACACGTTTTCAGGCAGGCTCAGGCCGTCCTGCTTGGCCTTGGCCTGTAAGATGGCCATGCGCGTCTCAAGCTCCGGCGGCTGTATGTCCACCACAAGCCCCCATTCGAGCCGCGAGAGTATCCTGTCCTCAAGCTTTTTCATGGCCTTGGGCGGCCTGTCGGACGCGAGGACTATCTGGTGCCCCGACTCGTAAAGAGTGTTAAAGGTGTGAAACAATTCCTCCTGCACGAATTCCTTTAGCGATATGAACTGCAGATCGTCTACTATAAGCACGTCGGCAAACCTGTATTTCTCATGGAACACGGCGCGGTCTCCGCTCTCTATGGCCGCCACCAAGTCGCGCACAAACTGCTCGGACGAGAATATATTAACGCCGCAGTCCGGGCGGTTTTGGGATATGCGGTTCTTTATGGCGTGCAGCAGATGGGTTTTTCCAAGCCCGGAGCCGCCATAGATAAACAGCGGGTTATAGCCCTTCGACGGGCCGTCGGACACACACAGCGCGGCCGAATATGCCAACTGGTTGGTGGGGCCGACCACAAAGCGCTCGAAGGTGAACTGCGAGGCGCCGTCATAGGTGGCGTCGGGCTGTTCGGAGCGGCGCTCGGCGTCCTCGGCCGTCAGCACCTCGATATTATACTCGCGGCCCAGCAGCTGTTTAAGGGCCTGCACTATCAGCGCGGGGTAGCGCTTTTGTATGGCGTCGCGCTTGAGGCCGGTCGTGGTTACTATGACCACGCAGTCGTCGTCCATGCGCTCGATATGCGAGTCGTCGAACCAGGCGCGCAGAACCGTATTGGGCAGGGATTCCTTCAGCGCCTCTATAACGCGCATCCAAATTTCTTCTTTGTTCAAGCTTTACCGACCTCCGTTTTTTAAGGGCTTTCAGATTCTAAAATTTTGACGATAACTGTCATAATCAGATAAAATACCGGCTGGTGGAGCATATATATAATCAGGGTATGTCTGCCCGCGGACGGCAGGAAGGGCATATTGAAATCATAGAACCACGCGGGCATACGGCCCTCTATTATGTACCCGCCTATCCACGCGCCGAGCATGAACAGGAAAAACCATCTGCCCAAGGGGAAATAATCTACAGCGCTCATGGAGAATTCAGCCGTGCGCAGTCCGAGCCACGCAAGCCGGTCGTTTTCGGCGCGGACGGGCAATAAGATGAAGCATACGGCAAACAGGGCCGCGAATACCGCGCCCGAAGCGGCGCCGAAAGCCTTTGAGCGCCGCTGTATGTTCTCCGCGGCGCGCCCGGCGGCCGCGTATATGAGCATACAGCAGCCCAGAAGGTGCAGTATGCCGAACCACACAGGCGTTCCAAGATACCACATGACGGCCGATATAAGGGCCGCGCACGCGAGGGTTATCGCGCCGCGCTTCAGGTTACTGCGCGAGAAACGCGACGCGACGCCGCAGAGCAGTATGAACACGCCGGCGAACAGCGGCTGAAGCACGTTGAGAAGCGGGTTGGAGATCACGGTCTCGGGCAGCAGCCCGAACGCGGACAGCGCATAGCCGAAATGATAGGCAAGCATCAGTATCAGCGAAAAGCCTCTCAGAGCGTCGATCAGATGATAGCGGGGTTTTGTCATATATTTTATCCTTACTGCAGCAGCCGCCGCTTCCCAACGGGATAAGCCGTGAGTTCGCTCCGCGAACTCAACGTAATTGACGATTCTTAGGGATCGTCAATTACACGTTGAAACGGAACAGTACGACGTCGCCGTCCTTTATCACATAGTCGCGGCCCTCGCTGCGCACAAGCCCTTTGTCCTTAGCCGCGGCCATCGAGCCGGCGGCGTTGAGCGCGTCGAACGCGACCACCTCCGCGCGTATGAACCCGCGCTCGAAGTCGGAGTGTATCTTTCCGGCCGCACGAGGCGCTGTAGTGCCCTCAGTGACCGTCCACGCGCGCACCTCCGGCTTGCCGGCCGTCAGGAACGAAATACAGCCTAACAGCTGATACGACGCGCGTATGAGGCGCTCAAGCCCCGATTCCTCAAAGCCCAGCTCCGCCAGATACAGCGCGCGGTCGTCCTCGTCGAGACCGGCGAGGTCGGCTTCGAGCCGCGCGCACACCGGCACGGCGGGCGAACCGCCGCCTATGGCCTCGGCGGCCCTCAGATAAGGGTTGTCATGCCTGTTGACAAAGCCGTTTTCGTCCATGTTGGCGACGTATATTACCGGCTTGGCCGATATCAGCGCCGCCGACGCCATCCAGGCCCGGCGCGGCGAGCCGGGTTCTATGGGCATATCGCGGGCCGGAAGCCCGGCGTCGAGACGCTCGCGCAGCTCCTCCCAGAACTCAAGCTCGGCGGCATAGGAGCGGTCGCCCTTCAGCAGTTTTTTTGTCTTGTCGATGCGGCGCTCGGTCATCTCAAGGTCGGACAGGGTAAGCTCTATCGAGACTATATCCGCGTCGCGCGCGGGATCCGCGCCGCCCTCCACATGCGCCACGTTGGGGTCGTCGAAGCAGCGGACGACATGCAGTATGGCGTCGGTCTCGCGCACATGCGACAGGAAGCGGCTGCCAAGCCCCTCGCCCTTGGACGCGCCGCGCACAAGGCCCGCTATATCGACGAACTCACAGACGGCGGGCGTGACCTTGGCCGGGCGGAACATGTCCGCGAGGACGCCGAGCCGACTGTCGGGCACGGGCACGGAGCCGATATTGGGTTCTACGGTGCAAAAGGGATAATTCGCGGCCTGAGCCTGCGAGGAGGCCGTCAGGGCGTTGAACAGCGTGCTTTTGCCCACGTTGGGCAGTCCTACTATGCCAAGTTTCACATTCTCACCTTGATAATTAAAGCTTTGGGTCTTTTTTCAGAAGCTCGGTGGCCTCGGCCGCCGGAAGAGGGCGGCTGAGCAGGAAGCCCTGCACATGGTCGGCGCCAAGCTCGCGTATCTTTTCGAGCTGCTCGACGGTCTCGATGCCCTTGCAGGTAAGCTGCATACCGCATATGCGCGCGGTCTTGGCCGCGAACTCGACCACGGCCGCGTGGTATTCGTTGTCGCAGGCGTCGCCCACAAAATCGCGGTCTATCTTGATAACGTCCACCGGCGTCGCGCCTATTGTGCTGAGCGCCGAAAGACCGGTCGCGAAGTTGTCTATGGCCACAAGGCATCCCATCTCGCGAAGCCCCTCGATGAAGTTCAGCGCGTGTTCGCGGTCGTTTATGGTCAGATCCTCGGCTATCTCGAACTGTAATTTGCCGGGCGGCAGCCGGGAGTCGTTTATGGCCTCGCGTATGGCGTCGAACACGCCGTCGGTGCGCGAGTGGGCGGCCGAGAAGTTGATGCTGACGCCCACGTCAAGCCCGGCGTCGAGCCATTCGCGGCACTGGGCCGCCGCCGTGCGCATCATGGCCTCGCTCAGCGGTATGATCAGCGAGGTATATTCCGCGATATCGAGGAAGTCGAGCGGCGGTATAAGCCCGATACGCGGGTGCTGCCAGCGCATGAAGGCCTCGCAGTGCGTGACGCGCCCCTCGTTGAGGTCATATATCGGCTGATAGCTGATGGTCATCTGCTCACAGCCGGCCTCGACCATGGCGTGGAGGTCGCCGGCTAACGCGAGACGCGCCGCGCGCGCCGACGAATCGTCGCCCGCCTCCTCGTAGAAGCTGTTGCGCATACGGTCTATGGCGCGCGAGAGCGTCATGTCGGCGTTGCGTATCACGTCGGGCACGGTCATGTCCGGGCGGTAGGGCGCCATGCCCGCGCTGAAGGTCGAATAGCACACCTTGTCGAGTATGCGCCACTGCTTGCCGAAGCGCGCGTAAAGCTTTTCGGCAAAGGCGAGCGAGAAGTCGCGCCGCGCGCCCTCCAGCAGGACGGCTAAGGTTTCGGAGGCGTAGCGGTATACGTTGCCGTCGCCGGCAGTGTCTTTCAGGTAATACACGACTTCTTTAAGCAGAGCGTCGCTGTAGCCGTGCCCGTAGGAGTTCATTATACCGCGCACGTTATCGACGTCTATAAGGAACAGATAGCCGGAGCCGCAGCCCTTCATCAGCTCGTCGAGCCGCGCGCTCAGGCGGCCTATGGTGGGCACGTTGAGCAGCATATCGAAGGTCACGGCGTGCATCATCCGGTCGCGCTGGAGCTTTTCCTCGGTAATATCGCGCGCGCGGATGAGGTAGGCCGGGCGCCCGCCCGTCCATGTAACGCCGGTTATAGAGACATAATGCCAGCAGCCCGGCTCGCGCTCGTCGGTCTCATAGGCATAGGTCGTGCCATCGGGCATACCGTCCATCGCGCCGAGCGCGCAGCCGGAGCATATGCCCTCCTGACCGCGCAGGCGGAAGCACGATATGCCGCGCGGCTCGTCGGACATGCGCCCGTCCAGCCCGTCGTTGGAGAACAGCACCTCGAGGTTGGCGCGGTCTATGACATATACCGCGCTGCGCAGGTTGTTCATTATCATTTTCAGAGCGTCGGCGCCCTGCGTCAGGCTTCTCTCCGAACGGCGCGAGGTAACGGCCGCGACCACCGGCGCGAGCAGGCTGTCGAGGCTGCGCAGCTCGGCCGCGGTCAGCTCGCCGCGCTGTGAGGCGGCCGTGAACAGCACGGCCACGTTGGGCCGGGTCTCGCCAGGCGGCACGTCCGGGCCGCCGTTGTGCCGCGCGACGCCCATAACCCATCCCGAGCCGTCGCGGTTCAGGGCCGCGCGCCACGGGTTAGGCCCCGCCGCGGCCGGGAGCTGAACGGCGGCGCCCGGCCTGCGCGGCACGAACATGCGCAGATCCGAAACCGTGACCGACGGGAGGTCTAAAGCGCCGGCAGGCTTGCCGCCGCCGCTCTCGAAGGTGACGCCGAAGCCGCGCCCCGCGCGCTCGACGACCATCATGCGCTTCAGGTTAAAGCGCGAGCAGAGCACGCGCGCGATCTCGGACAGCGCGTCGTCGAAGGTAGAGGCGTGTATTCCCGCGTGGCCGCCGAACAGCGCGCCGCATATCAGCGCGGCGTCCTCGGCGTCGGCGTCGCCCAGACGCGGCTTTACGATGCGGTCGGTGCGGTACATCAGCATATATTTGCCCAGAGCCAGCTCGGAAAGCTCCTTGACATAGGGCGTCAGCTTATCAAACACGGACTTGACGTCGGCCGTCTCCCACTCCCGCATACGCTCAAACGCCTCGATGGCCGTGTCGCCCAGCGCGCCGTCGCCGTCCGCGCCGCCCAAGCGGGAGAACAGCGCGCGCAGGTTGTCCTGGTTTACCGCGCCGCGCACGCGCACGCGCCCGACCACCCATGTGCCCATGTGCATCGAATCCATCATTATGGGCGCGGCCGCCATATACAGGCCCAGCGATTCACAGGGCTGGACAATAATCCCGGCGCCGCCGCCCGCCGCCTCGCGCGCCGCGATGCAGAGATTTTCCTCGGACATGCGGCACAGCGCCGCGCCGCGCGAGGTGCCGTTCAAGAGGTCGCACAGCTCGCATTTGCCGTGTTTGTCGGTCAGCGGCGAGCCCGCCGCGTCGAGTATGAACGACGACATGCCCAGCGCTTCGGAAACGCGGTCGCAATGCTGCTGGAGTATGTCGCGGCTCAGCAGGTCGAGCAGATGCACGGGCCTTTGCGCGCCGTCCTCGTGCAGGGTGTCCGCGCCGTAGCCGCGCCGCGCGGTCACGTCTACCATGACGCTCCTGTAAAGGTGAGCGCCGGGCGATAAGACCGACGACACGCGCTCGCGTATGCCGCGCGTGATGCCGCCCACGTCGGTCACGCGGTATTCATGCCAGAAGTCCACGTTCAGGTGCTTCTCGCGCAGCGGCTTTATGGCGCGGGAATATTCCTCAAGGTCGTCGGGATGCACTATGGCGGCCCAGTCGTCGAGCGAGGAGAAGCCGCCGGGCTTGAAGCCCAGCGCGGCCACGGTGTCGGAGATGTATTCGGCGGACAGGTCGTCCACGTTCCACAGCGCGAGTATGAACGCGTTGTATGACATAACGTCGGAGACGGCGCGGAAGCGCGCCTTGGCCATGGTCAGCTCCTCGGCGAGCGTGTGCAGGCTGTTCTCGCCCTCCATCATGCCCACAAGGCCGGTCAGCTCGCCGCCGCCGTCGTACAGCGGCGATCTGGACACGCGCTGCCAGCTTGCCGGCTCGCCCGGCCTTATGGAGAACGGGTGGACTTCGGAAAGCGGCTGCAAACGGCCGAGCAGCATGTCGTCGAGGCGGTCGTCCCATTCGGCCGACTCGCGCGGCAGGAGGTCAAACGCCGTCTTGCCGGTCACGCAGGCGGGCGACTCTAAACCGAGGAAATCGGCAAACGCCTGTGAGCAGCCGACATAGCGCTTCTCAAGGTCTTTGACGAACACCTTGCCCGGCATCGACTCGATGGCGCTCAGGGCGGCGCTGGACACCGACGCGGCGTCCTGAACGGCGGCGACCGTATCCGACGGCGCGGCCGGCATACCGCCTATGCGGTTCAGCGCGCGCCGCGTCGCCTCCGACACCTCGTGTTCGGGTATGAACACCACATACGCGCCTTCGGCGCCGTCCGGGCGGTACATGTGCCCGGAAAACGGCATCAGGAAGCCCGCGTCGTCGGCCAGTATGACGTCGCAGGCGGCGAACCTGAACCGGCCGCCTCCGAACAGGTCGTCGGCGCTCTTGTCGGGCATGAGCGTCAGGGAGCCGGTGTCGGCGCCGTCGAGCAGCGCGGCGCAGCGCCGGTTGACGTGCGAGACGCGGCCGCCGGCGGTCTCCCATAGCAGAGCCGCCGCGGACAGCGAGTCGAGGACGGTTTTCGCGTTATCCATAATGACCACTCCTTAATTGGCAATAAGGCAAAAATCGGTCAGCTTTCATCATCGGCTGTTAAGCTCTCGGTATCCTCCGCCGGCTTTATAAGGAACTTATCGACCAGCGGCCATGATATAAACATTGAGATATAGCCTATCAGGACAAGCGACACAAAAGGCAAAAGCAGCAGCTCAAGATACCCGTTGACCAGCAGCGTCAGAATGAGTATGGCGCCGCAGATAATGCCGTTGAGCAAATGGCGCGGCAGCCCGGCCAACGCGAGTATGAAAGAGTTGCGCAGTATCTGCGGGACGGTCAGCTCGAATGTGACGGCCTGCGTGTAGATGGTGGTGCGCATGGCGAGGTATATCGGGAAGGTGATCAGCGAAAGCACGGTTATGGCTTGCGTGAAGCCGTCTAACTCGGCGAACGACGAGAAGAACAGCGACATATTGTAAAAGCCCATAACGAACACCAACACGTCGATAACGCCTATCGCCAGACCCTGCTTGAGGTTGCTTTTGGCGCGCGCCCAGAAATCCGAGCGCCAGTAATGCTCCTCGCGCACGGCGTTGCGCAGGCAGTAGGTAAGCCCGCAGGTCAGAGGCCCCTGCACGGCTAACGACAGCGCGACTATCGACACTATCAGCCAGGGCGGCCACTGGAACACCTGAAGCGAATAGAAAAAGATCAGGTTCAGCGGCGAGGTGGGCAGGGGGGAGTCCTCTATCATGAGGGAGTAGCCCACAAACTCGTCGAACATCAGGTGGAAAGCGACCAATACGGGCAGCAGGCAGACGAAATACTGCATGTTCAACACGACAAACCGCCATAGGTTGCGCCAGAACAGCGTTACACAGCGGGCGGGCGCGCGTTTTTGCGGCTCGTCGGGATCAACGCCCTTGCCCGGCTTGGTGAAATCGAAAAATCCGAAGATACCGGCCATAGGTACGACCGCCTCCAAAAATAAATACCGGCCAGAGACACACGGTGCGGCAGGCCGCGCGGCGGCCGCTCGCGCGCGTTTAAGCAGGGTAATGGCCGCCTGCGGGCATTATACCATTTTTTTGGGCTTTGTGCAAATGAATTTACCGCGCCCCGGGGGAGGGGATATAAGGAATTACATAGTCGCGAACCCACGGCGCCGCGGCGAACAGCTTGTGGTTAAAATAAAAGCTGGAGGCGTTATGCTGGTATACCAGCCTGTAATGTGAAGATGAATTATCATAAATATTCAGTTCGTCCGCAAGCTCAAACAAATACGGCAATTGCCCCATCGAGCGGTGGTATCTCCTGATAATTTTTTCCTCGGGAACATCATGGCCCTTTTCCCTCACCCTTTGAGCGACCCTTTCGATATTTATGCCTGGGTCGCGGGTGGTAACAAAATTAGCCGAAAGCGTATACCCTCTGCGTTTTGCGTCGCGCAGGAAATTCACTTTTTCCGGGGTTGAAAACACGGTCTCAAAAATAAAGTCGGTTCCGTTATTTATTAAAAGCTTTCTGAGCGATTCGGACAGCTCCATAGCTTTTATATAGCCGCGCTCGTATTCATCAGGGCCGGCGGGAGGGTCTGGGCAAAACAGCGAAAAGAAAGCATCGGGACATATGTACAACAGGCCCCGATGCTTCGGTTTATTAAGAAAGTCACTGATTAACGTAGATTTGCCGGAACCGTTCGGCCCCGCGAACATAATCAGCTTCATTTACGTTAAATCCCTGTCCTTAATATGTTTTAAGGTTTTCCGCGCGGCTATGGACAACCTTGCTTGAACAAACCCGTAGGGTAACGGTTTTGCGTTGTTCTGGTTTGCGGAAATGGGTCTCGGCGAGCGCGCCTTCTGCTCGAGCCGTACCCGGACAGGCTTGTCCGCCGCTTGAGCCGCGGGCTTTGTCATGGTTCCCAACCTCTTTTGTATTATAACTAAGACTAAGACGGACGCCGCGAAAAAAATAAACAGCCTGAGTTTTCCGTCCATGGTTATTCTACACCTTTCGACCATACTTGTCAATATTTCTCTCGCCAAGGTGCCGGGGCTACCGGGAATTAAATCACATCCGGCCCGCGAAAACGGTCAAATTACGGACGCGGTTGCGTTGCGGTAAAATGAACCACGGACGCACAGTGTGCGTCCCTACAGGGATACGCCGTAGGGGCGGCCATTGGCCGTCCGTGTTGCCCCGCCGGCGGGCATGGTGGCAATATAAACCACGGACGCGCAATGCGCGCCCATACGCCTGTTGATTACACGCAAACCCCGTAGGGACGCACAGTGTGCGTCCGCGTTATCCCACGCCGGCGGGCATAGTAACAGGCCGGTTTGACTTTTGCATAATTTTATGGAAGAATATAAGCGTCAAAGAGAGGTAATTCTCCCAGGCGGTAACTTAAGTTACCCGCATAAACACATAACGAGGTGGCTGTAATGCGACGTATACTTTCGCTCGCGCTGACGCTTGTCTTGTTCGCGGCTGTTCAAACGCCTTACGCGAGGGCCGAGACGGATTGGAGCGCCTATAATGTCAGCGGGGATTTTGTATATAACATCGCTTCCGACGGGGTTAAGGACTACGCGGGAATTATCAGATACACGGGCGGCGCGTCTCATTTGACAATTCCAAGCGTTCTTGACGGAAAACAAGTGATTAGCATAACTGGCGAGGCGTTTATGGGCTGTGAGGCGTTAGTCAGCGTGAGCATACCCGACGGCGTGACAAATATCGACTATCGGGCGTTTTGCGGCTGTACGCTGCTGGAGGAGGTCAACATCCCCGACAGCGTGCAATTTCTCAGCAGCGGCGTGTTCTGCGATACGGCGCTCTATAACAGCCAACCGGACGGCCTGTTTTATCACGAAAACTGGCTCTGCGGGACAAAGGGCGAAGCGCCGTCGGGTCAGATTACGGTCAAGGAGGGCACTGTGGGAATTGCTGCCGTCGCGCTTGGGTATTGTCCTGAGCTGACCGCCGTAACAATTCCCGACGGCGTGAAGTCTATTGGCGATTTAGCGTTTATGGATTGTGACTCCCTGTCGGTAATACACATTGGATATGGATTGCAATACACAGGCCGGAGCGCGTTTTTTGGGCTGCCTGATTCAGCGCTTATTTACGTCCCTGACAATCATACAAGGGCTCTTATTTTCAGGCATGGTGAACAGTTTGCGGGAATTCCGCCTTCGAGGGTAATACCTATCTCCGATAAGCCCTCCGGCTGGGCGGAAGCGGAGGTGAACCGCGCCATCCAAGAGGGGCTTGTTCCGGCGCGGCTTTGCTTTGGCTACGCCGCCGTCATAACCCGCGCCGAATTCTGCGCGCTCGCCGTGGGGCTGTACGAGCGCATAAGCGGCAAGTCCATAGAGGAGCGCGGCGGCTTTGACGACACGGACGATATCAACGTGCAAAAGTTGGCGGGGCTTGGCATAATCCGCGGCGACGGAGACGGCAAATTCGACCCGAACGGCGGATTCAATCGCGAGATGGCCATAACCCTGATGTACAACATGATGGTGCGGCTCGGCTATGAGTTCGAGGACGCCGAGCCTGACTTCGCCGACGCGGAAAGTATTTCGCCGTGGGCGCGGCAGGCCGCGGGCGCTTTGCAAAAAGCGGGCATTGTTCAGGGCGGCGGCGATGGAAGCTTCAATCCCCAAGAGGATTTCACCCGCGAGATGGGCATTGTTACCATGCTGCGGCTTTATGATTGGATAACCGCGCCCGCCGCTATCAGTATTCGCGTCTTTACATACAGCACGGATTTGACGGAGCTTAACCTTTTTGACTTGGGCGACCTTTCAAACGCCGATATTGAGCCTTTGAAATACATGACCAAGCTTACCATGCTGGAGCTGTCTCCCCGAACGGGAGGCTTTAATGAAAACAGGTTCAGCGACATAAGCCCGCTGGCGGGGCTGACCGAGCTGACGGCGCTGGGCCTGAGCTATAACAATGTGAGCGACCTTAGCCCGATAGAAGGGCTGACAAACCTCACCTCGCTGGGATTGACCGGGAATAAAATAAGCGACATAAGCCCGCTGGCGGGGCTGACCAAGCTGACGGTTCTGAGCTTGGACGACAACGGCATAAGCGACATAAGCCCGCTGGCGAATTTGACCGAGCTGACATGGCTGCGTTTGTCAGGGAATCAGATAAGCGATGCCGGCGCGTTAAAAGGTCTGACCAAGCTGAGAGAGATACAGCTATACGGCAATCCTGTCAGCGAGGAGCAAATAACGCAGCTGCAAGCCGCGCTGCCGGAGTGTGATATTATCACCCAACAGCCGTAACGCGCGGTGGGCTATAATCGTTTGACCACTTGAAGCCAGCTTACCTTCTAACCCGTAAATCTGGTGAAATACCTATCTTCCTCTTCGATTTTCTTTAGTTCAGCGCGGCTTAGCCACTCTCACAGCATAGTCCCTCTATTCAAGTCTGATTATGATGCAATGGCAGGGTGAAGAAAGTCGCACTACACGTACTACACGCACTACACGTACTACACGCACTACACGTACTTGCCGTACTTGCCGTACTCGATGTATTGTCCGTACTATTGACATGTGACTTTGTATAGGGTATTATGTCAACTATCAATGGTACGAAACGCATTGTGGCAACGAGGATCATCTGAGAGGAGTAGCTCGATGGAAAGCGGCTCATATGGAAATGTAAGGGATCTAGCCAAGTCGATCGCTCATAGAATGGACTGTACGGCTTCGGGAGAACCGCTTGCCGAAGGTGAGTCCATACCAACTTGGGCTGAGACGGAACATGAGATCGGCAGGCTGATGGATAACCTGATGCACCGAAAGATGGTCATGACGGTGAACGGCACATCCTCCACCTTCATAAAGGTGATGGGTGTGCGGCGGTTTACAAAGTTCAAGAAGATTCTGATGAAACACAAGCCGGGGTATTATGATAACTTATAGGTTGCCTTTCATAGGTTATTGTCAACCGATAAACACGGATAAACACTGAAACCGGAACTTTTTTAGTTGATTTGTGGTTGAACGCAGGTGTACAATAGCAACCAGACTTTTATTTTTGGAGGCTTTCCGATGAGCGTGCGAAACTCCGATAAGCTTCAGGTACACACCGATATGATCCTTAGCGAGATCCTTCAAGAGAATCCCGATACGGTGGTAATTCCAATTACCAAAAGGGGTTTTTGTCTCTATGCGGCTTGGGAACAAAGGCAGGGAAAGGAGCATAAAAGCGGCGCGATTGTTCACAGCGATCTGTGGCTGAGAACCGCCGAGTCTAAGGCTTTTTTTGCTGATGTGATAAAAGTGGGAAAACATGCAACGGTGATTTTGTTCGATGATGTCGTACGCTACGGCAGAAATATCACTAAGCAGATTAAAGAGATCCAAGAGCTTGACAAGAAAGCCAATATCAAGATCTATGCGGTATTAAAGCATTAGGCGATGAAAAAGAACGTACAAAAGGCGCAAAAACACACCCATTCAGAGTTGGATAAAATCGCGAATGATTTATTGAAGTCTTTCTACCATAGCGCCGTGCCATATGCCGGATTTGCTCCTATTACCGAGGTCAAGCTTTTGGAACAAACGCAAGCCGATAATATAATTGGTCAACTGTGTAACGCCGGATTTGTCGAAAAGACGACGTATATCGAGGCCTCCGGAAATACCCGCCGCTTCACCCTTCCCGTTTCAAAAGAACGGATTGCGGAGATCTTCGGCGAGTCGTTCGGAAAGGTGGTTCAGTTTGCCTACATAGACGCATTTTTCTATGCCGTGGGCTTGACTGGCCGCGAAAGGCTGCGCCTGATTCCGACGGTGTGTATGAACCCGATGGAGGCGGAGCAGATTTCTGCCGCCTTATCTATGCTATTGGGGGACGGATCGGCTGATCAGGAAGATCCTTACATACAAGCAAGCCTTTTGAACTACCTATTGGCTTCTATCCTGCTCAGCAAGGCGCTGCCGTTCGAGCCCGAGGCAATTGATCATAAATATGATATTGAGCATATTGGTAAAGCATGGGCGGCACGTCTGCCGGAAATCGTAAGCACGCTGACGGAAAAGAGTCTTTGCGATATGGCTTTTGATGTGCGGCTTGCCGAGTGGCCAGAAGAGGAAGAGACAATCAAGTATTACAATACCGGAGAGTTGGGCAAAACAATGTCCGCCGACAGTATGCGTGATCAATATAATCTTGCGGAGCGAAAGCGGAATAAGGCTTCACCTATCCGCCGTCTTTTGCGGCTGAATTCAGATTCGTCTGATTATGATTCACAGGTTCTTGAGGTGTCGGGCATTCTTGCTTCGGGGGTCGGGGTAGGGCTGATTCGTGTGCGACGAGATGACCCCGAACTGTATGCTCCCTCGGCGACGGCGGGAGAGATGGCGTATGCCGCGGACTGGGAGCTTCGACCGCTGTTTCAACGTTTTTACGAAGAGCATGTCGGCACATTCCTTGTGAATTACTGGAGGAAACGCGGAAAATTATACCGCAATTTTGCCAAGAAAGTAAATCAATCCAACGATCCGGCAGGAAAGCTTTTCAAGGAACGGGTAAAGGAAGCTCTGGAATGCAGCGGTGAGAAGTTCAAAAAACATAATGTTCAGATGATTGACATTAAAATGGCCACACTGCTCGGCACAACAGGATTCGTTTCTCTCTCTGAGGTACAACCCGAAGCCGTGCCTGCTATAACGATAGGAACGGCGGAGGTGGCGGGTGTTGGGAAATAAGATAGAGGTCGAAAATACAATCAAGCAAATCAAAAGCGCGATTGGAATTCTGCCATTCAAATTGAGAATTCCTGCGTTATATAATACGTCATACAAAACGGAATACAAGCTGTGCGGAGGGTATAAGGATGATGGCCTTTGCAAGGCATATGCTCCTGATTGCCGTATCGGAAGACTTGGCCTAAGACCGTGCGACGACCTCGACTGCGTCCCATTTCATATTTGGATTCCGGATCTTATCTTCGGCGTTTTGTATCCTGATAAGCGGGACGCCGATAGCCGATAATTTATTCTGCTTTCTTCCAAAAGTAAGCAAATTTAAATGGTACAAGTCTTTCGAAAAAAAGGACAACCTCTATCTTCGTTCTGAGACTGAGAACATTGATTTGGAACAAAAAATTACAGACCGCATCACGGAATACTTGATATCTTTAGTAGATTACCGAGAGAAGAAGGTTAAGAAATGGAAATTTCCTGGGACTGCCGATCTATACGCGACGTTGCTGTTCCTTCTGACAGAAGATGAGGGAGAAGTCCCGTTTTTGGAAGCGGCGAAGAAATTTTGTACGACACTATCCGAAAAGGAAATTGGAGACATTATACAATCTCGTACATGGACAATACGTGTAGACACCCGAAGAGCGACGGAAATTCAAAACAAAATTCTCAGGGACGCAGTGCCGTCTAAAATGATTTTAGAATTTTTAGAATATTGCACAAAAAAAGGCGGACTGGTTGGGGAACATAGACTACTTAAGAAGTCGTTTGAGAAGGAAGCGAATAAATATAAAAAATTCCTGCGCAAGCGATTTAAAAAGCTCTGTAAGGCGTTTGACCGTATCCCGACGACATTCGGAGAAAACGAAGAAGCGAGCGAAGAATTGAAAGCAAACAAAGACGCGTTCGACCTTTGGAGGTGGCAATGGAAAACAGGTTCGGCAAGCAGTCCATGAGATGTCGCGGGCGATCAACATAGATCTTCTTCAAAACCCGCGCATTAGATTCTGTAAGCATTTAACAAACAGCGAGTGTTCTTACAGGACTTGAGGTTTGAAAACCCAGTGATACCAATAGACAAAGCCGCCGAATCGATATGATTCGACGGCTTTTCGTTTGGTTGCGGGGAAGGGATTTGAACCCTTGACCTTCGGGTTATGAGTTACAATTTTACCGTTTTTTATGTTTATGTATACTACATATTGTGATTATACATTTTTGTATATGCTATATCTTGTGTGCTGTGTTTCATGCGTTCTCATGTTCCTATCGTGTAAAGGGTAAAATAAAGGGTCAAAATGCTACCATTTTGTTCCAGATTCTTTAAGTCGCTCGGCATTGGCTTGGAGATGGGGGACGTAACTTTGTCACAATTGTCACAGTTGTCACAAATCCCGTGTGACAGGGTTTTGGCCTGTGGTACCAATGGTTAGCGGGATTGTCACAGAAGTGGTTAGGTAATACTATACTAACCACTTCTGAGAGCCGCCCGACGAGGGCGGGAGACGGGGACGCGCCCGGGCTGTAGCGTTGCGATGGTAACTTTCCGACACGCGCGCGGCATGTGGACAGCCCTGCGTGGGATGGCCTGACCACAGGCCGCGCTTCCGTCGGTCGAGGGGGTATGCTGCGGCGTTTTTCTTTCTGTGAGAAATAAGATTTGTTTGCCGCTCTTATAGGGGGGCGGCGGCTGGTATCGGCAAGGAGACGAGAGACGCGCCCGGCGTTTCGCTATTTGCGCCTTGTCCTTACCCGGAGGTTTCAGCGCGAAGCGTCGCGTTGTGGGACGTGTGGCAGGGAACGAGGGCGTGACTAATTGCATAATTTACCCCGTCTTGATACGCTCCATCGAGTAACTTTTGGATTACGGCGAACAGGTTCGCCTGTTCCGGCGTTGGCGGTTCGTGCATACACTCCTCGTACACTCTATGTATGTCTACAGGATATTCCATCTTGTTAACCTCATTTCCGTCTCTTGGTTTGCGGGGCGGCTCCACGGGCGCCCCAGGGCTTCCCCCCCGGAGCCCTGCCCCCCCCCCACTCCGCAGCCCGCATGTCAACACATTTTCCCTC
>Ga0099364_10003773_pt1 | contig 23310 bp, 14 predicted proteins | sample TergutTh196P3_FD_73070 | JGI IMG/M metagenome (GOLD analysis project Ga0099364, IMG submission 73070) | Microcerotermes parvus P3 segment gut microbial communities from Pointe-Noire, Republic of the Congo - Th196 P3 | ecosystem: Host-associated > Arthropoda: Insects > Digestive system > Gut ...
GCGGAGAGAGAGGGATTCGAACCCCCGGTACCTTACGGTACAACAGTTTTCAAGACTGCCGGTTTAAACCGCTCACCCATCTCTCCAAAAATTCGGCGCAAAGATAGTACGATTTTTTGAATTTTCAAAAATTTTTATATTCTTCATTTTTTTTTTTTCAACATTTCAAAAAAGAATGTCATTTTTTTATTTTTTTTGTATCTGCATAAAATATTGAATATCTGATATATAAAAAAATCAGTAAAGAAAAAATCAAAAAAAAATGAAAAAAAATCAAAAAAAATTTACGAATAGTGTTGTTCGTGTTAATAAATTATATATCTTCGCACGTTTTTTTATTTCTAATTTTTAATGTTATTGATATTATGCCTTATAGAAGACTTCCCAATACGGATGTTGCACGTCTGAAAGCTCTGAAACAGGCTTATCAGAAGGGAAAGGAGTTGCCTCCTTTCAAGCTTGCGTTTTCGCAAAGTACCTTTAATCGCGTACATGCGCTTCTTCCAAGTTTTGAAGCGGCGGTACGTTTGTATAAAAGCACTTATGCTACGGGTATAGCGAAGGGCAGGGAATATCCGGCTAATTTTAAGAAAGCCAAATTGTACATTTCGCATTTCATTCAAGTGATGAACATGGCAATAGCCCGCGGCGAGTTACATTCCAATAATCGTACGTTCTACGGACTTGACGAAAATGACAGCAAAGTGCCGGAAATGAATACCGAAGCCGAACTGATAAAATGGGGCGAATTGGTGATTGCCGGTGAAACCGAGCGGCAAAATAAAGGAATGACGCAAATAACCAATCCAACGATTGCCGTTGTGAAGGTTCGCTTCAAACAATTTATGGACGCCGCCCATTCAAAAAAAATCAACCAAAAAAACACGATACGCGTGCTCAACGATGTATCTGTTCTGCGAACACAGGTAGATGAAGTCATCTTGAACGTGTGGAACGAGGTTGAAAAGAATTTTTCCAACCTGCCCGACAATATGATGCGCGAAAAAGCAGCAGAATATGGCGTAGCGTACGTATACCGGAGAAATGAACTGCGCGGACTGAATGTATTACAGAAAAATGCGCTCGTATAAAAAAGTTTACGAGCGCATTTATCACGCATTTATCATTTAGCGTACATTTCTTCTATTATTCCGGCGTATTTTTCGGCGAGCTGTTGTCTTTTAAGTTTTAGCGTTTGCGACAGTTCGCCTGTTTGTATGCTCCATTCGTCGGCTATCAGCCTGAAACGTTTGATTTGTTCGTATGAGTTCAATTGTTTGTTCAGATTATTGATTTCCTTCTGAAAACAATCGATTATCTCCGGAAGCAGTATCAAATAAGCGTTGTCAGAAAATTTTGTTTCGCGTGCATGACACCAATTGTGAAGTTGAGTGAAATTTGGCAAAATCAATGCGCTTGCAAATTTTTCGTTTTCGCCTGCAACAAATACTTGGTCGATAAACAGTGATTCCTTCAATTTGTTTTCAACCACTTGTGGCGACACATATTTTCCGTTTGACAGTTTAAAAATATCTTTTTTACGGTCAGTTATTGTTAGGAACTCATTTTCGTCAAATTTTCCAATATCTCCCGTGTGAAAAAAACCTTCGCTATCTATTACTTGAGCCGTCAATTCAGGCGCTTTGTAATATCCGAGCATGACGTTGGGACCTTTGCATAATATTTCGCCGTCTTCGGTAAATTTTACTTCCAATTCTTCGAGTATTGGTCCTACTGTTCCCGGTTTCTGTTTTCCTTTTCGTAAATCGGTAACAGCAATCACCGGTCCTGTTTCAGTAAGTCCGTAACCTTCGAGCAGGTCTATGCCTGCTGCGCATAACATGCTTGATAGTCGCGTTTGAAGCGCCGCTCCTCCCGACACGATGATACGCACATGACCTCCCAATACTGCCGTCCATTTTGGAAAAACCAAGCGGCGAGCCATCATAAGACGCAAACGGTAAAAAATATTCGTGTTCTTTTGTCGCGGATTGTAATTAATGGCTACGTCGATTGCATCGTTGAAAATTTTTCCTTTTATTCCTCTCATTTCTTTGCCTTTCTTGACTAAACCAAGATATATCCGCTCAAGCAGTCGGGGAACGGTAGTAAAAATATGTGGCTTAACCTCTTTAATATTGTCCATTATAGCGCCCATATTTTCGGCATAATACACGGCGATGCCGAGATACTGGAAGTGGTAATTCATCATTCGTTCGTATATGTGGCTGACAGGCAGGAAACTTAATGCTCTGGAACCTGCCTGTTCTTTGAGATAGTTACGCGCTCCGGTAGATACAAAATTGGTTACTAAATTTTTATGCGACAACATAACGCCTTTTGGTTTGCCCGTAGTTCCCGACGTGTAGAGCAGAGTGAGCAAATCGTCGGGCGCAATGGAATTTTTTATTTGCTCTACCTGCGGCAAAAAATCTTCAGAGCGTTCGCGTCCCGCTTTAGCAATTTCTTTCCAATTGTTCGCGCCTTCGATGCTGTTAAATGTATATACGTGTTCGATGGTAGAACTTTTTTCGAACAGCGGGCGCAACTTTTCAAGAAGTAACTTGTCTGAAACAACAAGCATACGGGGAGCGGCATGCTCGAAAATGTACTGATACTCGTCTAAACTAATGGTAGAATATAAGGGCGCTGAAACAACTCCAATTTGCGACATTCCCATATCAAAAAAATTCCATTCGGGACGATTATTCGAAATTATAACGACCACATCGCCCCGTTTATAACCCATAGCCAACAATCCACAACTAATATCGTTTGCATATTCGATATATTCGTCGCTACTGTATTTTGTCCATTTGCCGGCGACTTTACAAGCCAAAGCGTCTTCCAACCGGTCATTCGTCCGGTATTGTTCAAGTAAATCAAAAGTTCTTGCAATCATGGTTAATGTCCCGTTTCTTTATTATACGTAAATATGATAAAAAGGTTTCAAAAAAATAAAAAAAATTAAGATTAGAAAAAAACTATTTCGTATCTTTGCGTTTAATTTTTAGTAATAACCTCAAACTTGAAACCTGAAGCTTTGAACCCTGGTTTTCTTGAACAAACAGCCTCCTGTCTGCATCACACGTATGGCGATGATTTGCAGTATTTTTGCATTGTTTTTCCTAATGTGCGCGCCGGTTTGTTTTTCAAAAAATATTTAGCGCAATTGTCAGACAAGCCTGTGTGGGCGCCGTCTTTTCGTTCGCTCGAATCGCTTTTTGAAGAAATAGCCGGAATGACGCAAGCAGACAATTTGAGTTTGATTTTCGAACTGTTTCAGGCGTTCAAGCAGCATAAACAAAGCGAAGAAAGTTTTGACGATTTTTATTTTTGGGGCGAAATGCTGTTAGATGATTTCGACGAATTAGACAAACAGTTGGTCGACGCCCGCGCACTCTTCTGCAATATGTCTGATTTGAAAGAAATTGACCGTCTTTTTGATTATCTGACTGATGAACAGAAGGAGATAATACGTTTGTTTTGGAAAGATTTTAGCGAAACGCCAATGAAAACAAAATTTGCCGAAATATGGACGTTGCTGCACCCTGTTTATGAATCGTTTAAACAGCGACTAAAGGCAAAATCACTTGGCTACGGCGGAATGATACAGCGCGAGGTCGTTGAAACAGAACGTGCGGCTTTTCTATCGGATGTATATCAAAAATACGTATTCATCGGTTTCAACGCATTGACGAAATGCGAATCGCATTTTTTCAAATCGTTGCAAAAAATGAAAAAGGCTTTATTTTTCTGGGACTATGACGATTATTATCTGAGTAATCAATGGCACGAAGCGGGAAAATTCATGCGGGAAAATTTGGAAAAATTCCCGCAAGAATGGAAATTTGACGACAAAAACCTAACAAATCAATCAAAAAACATCGAAATAATATCCGTACCGTCAGAAACCGGACAAGCAAAATTAGCCGGACAGTTATTAGATTCAAAAATTCAAAAATTCAAAGATTCAAAGACTCAAAAATTATTGTATCGCGGAATTTTTGAATTCTGGAACGATGGAATTATGGAATCTTTGGGCCGCACTGCAATTGTTTTGCCCGATGAACATCTGCTGTTGCCGATGTTGTCGTCGCTTCCCGAAGCAGCGCGAGAAATAAATATCACAATGGGCTATCCATTTACTGCATCACCTGCCTACAGCCTCTTTGAGCGTCTGGCATCGTTGCAAAAACACGTGCGACATTATGCCGACTCGCCGCGTTTTAACCACAACGACGTTTGTCTGATTTTATATCATCCATACGTTAACGACATTGTTCCCGAAAAAGCCAATGAAATCATAAAATACATCATTGAACACAACAGGATTTTTATTCCCGCGAATGAAATATCGGGACACAAACTATTGCAACTCATTTTCAGACGATGCGTCCAAGCGCGCGATTTTTCAGAATATATCCTTTCTATCATCTCTGAAATAGCAGCCCACAGCCTAAAACCCCAAATATCAGATTCCAAACCCCAAAGCTCAAACCTCAAACCCGAAACCGAATATCTCTACACCTTCTACACCACCCTGCAACGTATTCATGACGTGCTGATTACTAACGATGTCGATATGGACGTGAACGTATTTTGTCGATTGTTGCGCAAACATTTCATCTCGTTAAAAATACCCTTCAGCGGCGAGCCTTTGAGGGGGCTTCAAGTGATGGGTATGCTCGAAACGCGGGCGCTTGACTTTGAAAATGTTATTATTCTGTCGATGAACGAAGGTATTTTTCCGAAAGGCTCTACAAAACAATCATTTATACCATACTCGCTGCGAAAGGGATTCGATATGACTACTTCCGAACAGCGCGACGCTATAAGCGCATATAATTTTTACCGGCTGATACAACGCGCTAAAGACGTGCAACTGATTTATAATTCGGCGGCAACCGACAGTAACACAGGCGAAATGAGCCGCTACCTAAGCCAATTGATATACGAACCGGCGTTTAACGTTCAACAACGCAACATCACATTCCACGTGAACATAGAACACGCTAAACCAATAGTGAAAGAACGCGATGAAAAGGCGCAACGCATATTAAACATGTATCTTGCTGATACAGGCGACATAAAATGGCTTTCGCCCAGCGCAATAAACAGTTACATTGATTGCAGTTTGCGCTTCTACTTCCGCTATATCGAAGGTTTGAAGGAAAAGGATGAAGTAGCCGACGAAATAGACCATTCTGTGTTTGGAAAATTGCTGCACAAAACGATGGAACTGATATACGCGCCATACATTGAAAAGGAATTGAACGTTAATACTATCGTCCGCTTACAAAAAGACAAACAGGGCATACAAAATGCTTTGTACAAGGCATTTGCAAAAGAATATTTCAATGTTGAAAAACTGAGCGACAGCGATATTACCGGACGAAATATCATAATCCGCGAAGTATTGTTGAAATATATCATGCGAATACTCGAAGTAGACAAGAACGCCGCGCCGTTCACCATTTTAAGCCTCGAAAAACGTATAGAAATGAAACTGCCCGTAATCAAGCATGAGCAAACAGTTCTTTTGAACATGAGCGGCTACATAGACCGGTTAGACCGCTGCCAAAATACGCTGCGCATCATTGACTACAAAACCGGCAATGCCCAATGCAACTTTACAGGTATAGCCAACCTTTTCGACCGCAGTAAAACAAGTAACCACGCTGTATTTCAGACATTAACGTATGCGCGCATGATGACGCTTATCCCTCACCCAAAGGCTGAAAAACTTCGCGGCGAACTATACGTCATGAAAGAGCTTTTTAAGGAAAATTTCGACCCCCGTCTAAGCATATCTAAAATGCCCATAGACAATTATTTCGATGTAGCCAACGAATTTGAAACCGAACTCAACCGGCTACTTGCGGAAATGTTATTAAGCAACGCACCCTTCACACAAGCAGAAAACATTAAAAAATGCCGAAATTGCGCGTATAAAGATATATGTCACAGGTAGATACCAATAAACTACATGTGAATCACTTCCCCATAAGCCGCCGCTGCCGCCTCCATTATTGCTTCTGCCATTGTAGGATGCGGATGAATGGATTTTATCAGTTCGTGCGCCGTTGCTTCGAGGTTGCGCGCAACAACTAATTCAGCGAGCATTTCGGTAACATTTTCTCCTATGAGGTGCGCTCCGAGCAGTTCGCCGTATTCGGCGTCGAAAATCAGTTTTACGAAGCCGTCTTTTGCTCCTGCCGCCGCCGCCTTGCCGGAGGCAGTGAAGGGAAATTTGCCGACTTTGACGTCGTAACCCGCTTCTTTTGCCGCTTTTTCGGTCATTCCTACCGATGCTAGTTCGGGAGTAGTGTAGGTGCAGCCAGGAATATTGGCGTAGTTCAACGGTTCGGGCTTCATGCCTTTAATATGTTCCACGCATACTATTCCCTCTGCCGAGGCAACGTGCGCAAGCGCCGGAGTAGCAATAATATCGCCGATGGCAAATATGCCTTCTACATTGGTCTGATAGAGCTCGTTCACTTTGATGCGCCCATTTTCAGTTTCTATTCCCAATTTTTCCAAACCAATGTTCTCAATATTGGGCGTTATGCCAACTGCTGAAAGCACAATATCTGCGCGTTGCGTTTCCGTACCTTTGTCTGTTTTGATAGTAACAACACAGTCTTTGCCCGATACGTCTACCTTTTCAACAGTCGATTTGAGCATCAGTTTCATTCCCGTTTTTTTGAACGAGCGCTCTAATTGGCGGGCTACTTCTTCGTCTTCTAATGGAACAATCTGCGGCATAAATTCCACAAGCGTCACCTGCGTGCCGATTGACTGATAAAAGAACGCCAGTTCGCTGCCGATTGCTCCCGAACCTACTACTAACATCGTTTTAGGCTGTTTTGGCAACGCCAACGCCTGACGGTAGCCTATAACTTTTTTGCCGTCGATAGGCAAATTTGACAGTTCTCGCGGACGCGCGCCCGTTGCTAAAATGATATTTGAGGCTGGCACGGAGATTGTTTTTCCTTCGGCGTCGGTTACTGAAACCGAACCTTTGCCCGCAAGTTGGGCGCTGCCCCAAATCACGTCTATCTTGTTCTTTTTAAGCAGGAACTGCACTCCTTTGCTCATTCCTTCGGCAACGGCGCGACTACGCGCCACGATAGCGGCATAATCGGCGCTGACCGTTCCGTTCACCTTCACACCGTAATCGGCAGCGTGGGCGGCATAGCGAAAAACCTGAGCGCTTTTGAGAAGCGATTTGGTAGGAATACAACCCCAATTGAGGCAAATTCCGCCCAAATGTTCACGTTCTACTATTGCTGTTTTCAAACCAAGCTGAGACGCCCTGATTGCCGCAACGTAGCCTCCCGGACCGCTGCCGATTACTATTAAATCGTATTTCATGGCTTTTGATTAGACATGTGGTTTCTTACATATTCGGCGAGGTCTATTCCTAGCATCTCGCAAGCCGTCATAATATCGGCTTCAAGAATATCTGCCCAATAATCATATACATGCTTCATATTCTCTACATCGAAATGCCAGTAGGGCGGGAGAAAATCAGCCTCATAATACTCTAAAAGCGCGTTATAATGCTCTAAGCCCGTCGGATGCAAAATGTTGCCTATTTCGGTGCCTACCGGATAAGTCAAATAGATGTCGTTCCATATCTCAACGTATGCTCTATAACGCTCGTATGACACGTTTTCGGGCTTATCAACTATTGCATACATATATATTATGTTCTCCGAATCGGTCATTTCTTCCGTAAAAGCATTGTTGGGTCTTTTGCCTGTAAAGGTAAGTTGCCCGTCGTTAACGTCCCATCCGGTTACCCAATCTTCATCGAAGTCTAATGCCCATTCATAATCGTAATAACTCGCGTAGACGGCTGCCCAGTCAATTTCTCCTTCCGTATCAAGTTCAACTGTTTGCGAATATAAATCAGTATAGATTGTGTACGTTGTTCCTTCTATGTCTTTCAAACCGATGAACTTAACGGTTGCGGTAGTGAGTGGAGGAGGAATATCGGGTTTTTCAATTATTGCCCTCATATATATAATGTATTCCCCATCAATACGCTGAGAAACATTATCTAAATGTTCTTCTGTAAAGGCGTCGACCGGTCTATTGCCTGAAAATTCGAATACGGGTCCGCTGCCTACTTCCCATCCGATTACCCAATCCTGATGGAATTCATATTCCCACTGATAGTTATTATAGACTTCATAAACTGCATCCCAGTCAATTTCGCCTTCTGTATCGAGTTCAATTATTTGCGAGTGCACTCCATCCGACACTTGTTGTGAAATTTGCTCATTACGGTAGAAAAAGCCGTCGAATATAACGGTTGTTTCAGGCGTGGGGGGCTTAACCGGTTCAAAATAGAGAACTTTCAAACCGCCAAGACCGTCGGCAACAAAAACGATGTTGCCCTTTGATTCTACATAGTTTGTAGACGCCCTGTTTCCGCCTAAGATACTGTTATTTTCAGTTTCTTTTATATACGTACCGCCGTAGTCCAGGATAATATCATACCAGTAAAGTCCCTTTCCTCCGTTGGCAACTAACAGCATTTGAGAGTTTACTATTTCGCCTGCGTTATTTTTCTTTGGGTCGTTGTTCATTGACAGGCTGTTGGTTACTTCGTTTATCGGGTCTGGTCCGGGACGCTCGCGCGAAGCCAAATATTCGCCGTCTTTGTTCAGCATCTTTAAACCGCTTTCGTTCATAGCAGTAAACAAATAGCTGTCAGTTATTATCATATCCGATTTAGCGTCCTTTTGCATCGCCTCATTGGAGGAATCGTATATCCGTTGCGCGCCCTGTCCGTTTAAATTATATTTTGTAATACGCGCGGGCATGGCTTGCATCAGAAAAATGTTTGTTTCATCAACATCTACCGAGCGTGCATTATCCAAATCTAAAATAGAATTGATGAACTCGTAACTTGTTGCATCGTAAATATGCAATCCTCCTTTTGTGCCAAGCGAGCCGTCGCCGGTAGTGATATAAACCCTGTTGTTCACCGCACGTATTGAAGTAGCCTGAAACGAGGTCAGATATTCAATAGCCATCGGGTCGGCAAACGCAAAAGTATTGTCGGGTTCAAGCTGCATCACCATGAAAAATGCGCAGTCATATCCGTCGGTGTAGCCCAATCGTTCGTCGGTACTCGAGCCGGCAACGTACAATTTTCCGTCATAGAAGTCAAGCGCATTTACTTGCGCCTTCGTCATTTGCATACTCGTAACAATAGACACGTCCACGCGCACATCTTCCAGCTTTTCGCCGTGAACAACATACTTGTACACAACTATTCCGCCCGTTCGCGGACCGTCTTTTTTATTGTACGACACAAAGGCATACCCATCGTCGTTAATCTTCACGTGCGTTGCCTGCACGTCTACTCCGTCAACTTTCAAAGTGCTCATTTCGGCAACTAACTTGAAATTGTATTCGTAGGGGGGAATGTAGCCCCGCCGCGGTTGTTCAAGCTTTTGCTTGCCTCCGTAAACCTCGCCCGTTGAAGAGCGTTTAAGCATATCGTTCAAATGAACAATCTGAACATCAGGGCGGTTATTGATAATAATCGCTCCATCCTTCAAGGAAACAATTTGATTTTCCTCAATGTCTCCTTTTTCAATATCTTTGTTACATCCGGAAATCCAGACTGCACAAAGAACTACAAAAACTAAACTAAATTTTTTCATTGCTATAATATTTTAATGATTATTTACATTTTTAACGTGACAAAAATAGATAATTATTTTTGATTTTGCAAACTTTTTTTTGCAAAAAGTTTATTTTTTTTTATTTTTTTGACGAACGGTCAATTTTCTTTGACGAAAGTCATTTTTTCAACCATTTATCCAACCAACTAAAAAATTCTCGTTGCCATAGCATTGAATTTTGCGGGCTCATTATCCAATGTCCTTCATCGGGAAAAATCAGCAATCTGCTTGGTATACCGCGCAGTTGCGCTGCATTGAACGCCTGCAGTCCTTCGGCGTAGGGTACGCGATAGTCTTTTACTCCGTGTATCACGAGTATAGGCGTATCCCATTTATCGACTGCCAGATGCGGCGAAAAATCGTAATTTTTCGGACGTGGTTTTTCCCAATATGCGCCGCCCATGTCGAAGTTCATAAAAAAATATTCTTCCGTTGAGCCATACATGCTTTCGAAATTGAAAATACCGCAATGCGCTATGAATGTCTTGAAGCGTTTTTCGTGATGCCCCGCAAGCCAGTATACCGTAAATCCGCCATAACTTGCACCCACAGCGCCCAGACGATTTTCATCAACGTAAGGCTCTTTTTTTACGTCGTCGATTGCGCTTAGTAAATCGAGCATATTTTGACCGCCATAATCACCCGAAATCTGACGATTCCATTCCTGCCCGAACGTTGGCAGTCCGCGACGATTGGGCGCAACAACGATGTAGCCGTTGGCTGCCATAAGTTGCAAGTTCCATCTGTAAGAAAAAAACTGACTGACTGCGCTTTGCGGACCTCCTTGACAATAGAGCAATGCCGGATACTGCTTCGTTTCGTCGAAATCGGGAGGATAAACAACCCAAACGAGCATATCCTTGCCGTCGGTAGTTCGCACCGAACGCTCTTCTACTTTGCCCATTTTCACTGCGTCGTAGATGTTTTTATTGACAAAAGTAAGTTGCTGCTCCTTGCCCGTTTGCGGCTCAACGATGAACAGCTCCGTTGCCATGCTCTTTGTTGTTTTGCTGCAAATAAGCAAGTTACCGGCAAGTTTGATATTTGAATAATTGTGAGCGCCGCTTGTTATTGCTCTGATGTTTTTTGTGGCAACATCAACCGAATAAACCTGATAAGTAGCGCGCACGCCGCTAATAAAGCGTATTTCACTGCCATCGGGCGACCAAGAGAAACTTTCGGCGTTGTTGTCGTAATTTTCCGTCAGGTCAACCATTTCGCCGGTTGTCAGATTAATAAGCATCAATCGTTCCTTGTCGGCTTCGTAGCCCGGCGTAGCCATGCTCTGGAAGGCGAGTATGCTGCCGCAGGGTGAAAAAACGGGATATTTGTCGTAGCCCGACATCCCGTCGGTGATGTTTTTGGTAGTTCCGTTTTCCACGTCATACAGGTAAATATCTGTATTTGTGCTTAATGCATACTCGCTTCCGCGCAATTTTTTGCAAGTGTAAGCAATATATTTTCCGCATGGACTCCATGTTATTTCCGCAATACTGAAGAATGGCGCTAATGGAGCCTCGTATGGCTCGCCTTCCATAATGTCTAAACCATGAGTATATATTCCGTTTTTATCCTCATAGCTTATCCAAATATGGCTCGCTTCATAGTCAGTCCACGAATCCCAATGTCTGTACATCAGTTCGTCGGCAGTTATTGCGTTTGCTTTTGTCAGGTCGGGGTACTGTTCTTTCGGGCTTCCTCCTGTTGATACTCTTTTCAGGAACATTACTGCGTCGCCTTTCGGAGAAAATTCAAATCCGGTGACGCCGCCTTGTATGAACGAAATTTGCCGCTTGTCTGAACCGTTGGCGTTCATGCTCCAAATCTGCATACCGTCTTTACTTGCGCTAAGGTATGCCAACCGTCCCGAAGGCATCCAGCGCGGATTTCCGCAACTCGAAGTTATATCTGCTGTAAGGCAGGTCGCGTTGCCGCCACCGGCAGGGATGCTCCAAATGGTAGTGCGTCCGCTGTTTTCAGCCATATTGAAACGTGTGACAGTGTATGCCACCGTTTGCCCGTCGGGAGAGACAACGTGTTCGCCAATTCTTCCGAATTTCCACAAAATTTCGGGCGTCAGGCGTTTGCCGGCAATCTCTTCAGGGCTCAGGGCTTCGGGTTGTTCGGATATTACTGTATGACGTCCATCGGGAAAACAACCATTTAATATGATGATTGACAATAATATCGAAACGATAAAATTATTTATGTTCTTCATTTTTTGTATATTGATTAAAAAAGCGCGAATAAAATTTTTATCTATTCCATCCCGGAAGCGAAACGGTAGCCTGATAATTTGAGTAATTATACATAGGATTTCGCACCGGTTTGTAAAGTCTCGTATCCAATGGGTTGTCGCTTTGGGTGTATACCCAGATGTCGTATGGGTCCCACACCACAATTTCGTCGCGGCAGTCGCCCGTGATATCCAACACTGCATTACACATGTCGGGATGACCGTCGTCTGGGAAATTAAGTACTTTTCGTCCGCGTCCGTCGAATATTCCACCCTCTTCTACATTAGGATTATGCACAAAATATTCTTCCGAGCGTCCAGTCCAATTCAGCGGAAGGCACATGCTGCCGTAATTGTTGGGTTCAAAATCGTGGTAAATATTGCCGTCGGCGTCGTAGAAATGTATTATTCCCTGATTTGCCCAAAAATTGATAGATACTGTTTCTAACCCCGGCAAATCGTCTCTAAAATTTGCTGTTGCCGGATTTTGTACGTGTCCTACAAAATGATGATGTATAATGTTGCCGTCAGTATCCATAAAAATAGTTCCTTCGTCGCTTGATGCAATCAGTATGCTTAATTTGCCGTCATTTTTGAAATCTACAATAGCAACTCCGTCGGCATGGTCTTTCAATTGCTCGTCTTTGCTCCAAATAACTTTTCCGTCGTGGCTGAACAATGTGTATCCCATAATGAGTTCATCTTTTCCGTCTCCGTCTATATCTTTTGCGTATGGATAATGTCCTGTGTTGCAGGCGGCGGTCCATAGAAAGTTCCAATTTTTGTCATACGCCCAAATATTCCAGTAACGGTCTTTGATAATCATGTCGCCGTTGTGTCCGGCGCCACTCAAATCGCAGAAAAATATACAATCGACATTTATACGCTCATTAGTTCTGGGACTTATTGGGGTTGGTTTTTTTCGCAGAACATTACCTGTTGCTCCGTCGAGCATTATTAGTTCCTTGTTCATTGCGAAAACGACTTCTGATTTTCCGTCGTTGTTCACGTCGTGAATTTGGAACGCTACATCGCTTGTTTGCTGCACTTTCCATATATCCGGAGTCCCTATTTGCCATAGTATTTTACCATCGAAAGTCATCGCAGTCATGCAACTTATTTCGCTATTTTGGTCTTTCGGTCCGTGATTTACCACTTGCCCTATCAGTACGTCAATTTGCCCGTCGTTGTTCAGGTCGCCAAAGCGAAGATTACGTGCGCAGCCGAATCCGCGCACGTTGAGTTTTCTCCACACAACAAGTTGAGGATTAGCAGCCTGCAATGTTCTTTCTTCTTCTGCATATTTCTGTTTAATTTGTTCGAATTGCCGTTTGTTTGCCGGCGTCATGAACAGTTTTACTTCGTATAATCGCGCCGGAGCAGCCGTCAGGAACGCTATTTTTCCTTTACGGAAAGTAGCGTCGGTAGCTTCTACCACAGGACCGTTTTCGAAGCCGGCTTTTATGTTATCGCCGTTCACTTCAACCCATGCGTTGAGGAGTTTTCCTTCCGTATCAGCAAAAGGCGCTTCGGCAAGCGTTACTTCGTGCAATTCGCGGAAGGCGTTAGCGTGTTTTACCATCTTCAACACAGCCTTACCTTTTTCGACGCCCCAAAAATAGAAACAACGATTATTTCTGTAGCGGAACACTATTCCGCAGCGTTTATTGGCGTCTTCCGATAAAAATATGGCTTCGAGTCGATAGTTTTCCCACAGGGAATCGCCTGCGGCAAGTATCGGATAATAGAAGGTGTCTCTGTAGCTATAATGCTGATTTACATATCTTCCGGTTTCATCTTCGCGAAGCGTCCAAGCTTTTTGGAAATTTCCCGTACGAAAAGTAGCAACAGACCACCCACCGCGCGGTCTTGCATCTGAAAAATAATGATACTCGGTTTGCGCGCCCAAATCAGACGACATGGGACCACGTTGCAACTTATCAAATCCGTCCTCAAAAACGAGTTCGAGCCTTTGACCTGACTTACAGCCGGATAACAAAAAAATGAAAAGTACTAAAAAAATATTTGTTTTCATTGATTACTAAATTTAATTTTCGCAAAATTAAAACGGCTCAATGACATTTCCAAATTTTCGAGTAAAAAAATGATTTTTTTTTCATTAACTATCGCCGTAAAGTCCAAAACTGTCTATTTCATTCTTTTTAAACTCTTTATCTTATTATTCCTCTTTCTGTGAGTAAATACGCCATTTCCTGTTGCATTTCCATGGCTTTTTGCGCTGCTGCTTCGGCGAAGTTTTCGCTATTGTCGGCAAAAATAATTGTGCGCGAGGAGTTTACTAACAGTCCGCATTTTTCGTTCAGTCCGTTTTTTGCTATTTCTGCAAGGCTTCCGCCTTGTGCGCCTACGCCGGGAACTAATAGGAAATGGTCGGGAGCAAAACGGCGCACATCTTTAATCAAATCGGCTTTCGTGGCTCCTACAACATACATTATATTATCTGTCGTTCCCCAATGTTTCGACTGATTTATAACTTTTTCGAACAACATCAACCCTCCATATTTGTCTTCGGTAAACTGGAAGGTTGAAGCCCCCAAATTAGATGTCAGTGCAAGAATAATTGCCCATTTGTCCTTGTAGCCGATGAACGGTTTTACAGAATCTTCGCCCATGTAGGGCGCAACTGTTACAGCGTCGAAACCGATTGTATCGAAGAACGCTTTGGCATACATTTTTGATGTGTTGCCTATATCGCCACGTTTGGCGTCGGCTATAAGGAACATGTCGGGGTAATTAGCGCGCAGATAGTCAACGGTCATGCGCAAGTTTACCCATCCTGAAACCCCATAAGCCTCATAGAACGCCAAGTTGGGCTTATAGGCTACTGCGTAGGGAGCAGTAGCGTCAATGATGCGCTTGTTGAACTCGAAAACAGGATTCTGTACCGATTTCAAAAATTCGGGAATTTTGCCGAACTCGCTATCTAATCCAACACAGAGAAAACTGCGCTTATCCCTTATCTTTTCAAATAATTCATTTAAATTCATGTCTGAAAAAAATTGATGCAAAAAAACAACAAAGATAATATTTTTATTTAGAAAACGTAAACAAAAAGTTCCAATTAGCGATACGACTGCAAGAAAGACATGAATCCCTGTTCATCTTCTCCTGGCTCTTGTGCAAAAATCGTGAAAATTGGAGTAAAGGTTGCAAAAAAAACATTTTTTCAAAAAAATGAAAAATAGCAGCAATTTGGCACGACTTTTGTAATATATTTATGGTAAAAAACAAAAATTGATGATTGGAAAGTTGTTCGGTTTTTCATTAGTGTTGTTGGTTTTCATCATGTTATACTCCTGTCAAAGAGAGGATAAGAAGAGTTTTGATGAAACGCTTTTGATTGGCAAATGGGTGGAAGGAACCGAATACTACAAGTATGAGGCTAATCATACGGGTGGTTATTGGGATATAAGCGATGGATATTACGAGGAAGATGCTCTACCTTTCACTTGGTTACTTGAGAGGTCGAAGCTCAGTCTAATACATATAGGCAGCGTTGATGGAGGCGGTGGAATAGCCGCTCCCGAAAATTTTACGGTTACGGAACTAACACGCGCAACATTGAAAGTTATAGACGATTTAGATAATAGACGTCGGACATTTACTAAAGTAATTCCTTGATAATTTGAGTATTAGATGAAAAAGTTTTTAAAATATTTTTTGATTTCGTTAGCAACATTCTTATTGCTTTTCGTTATTGCAGTTTCTGTGGCGCTTTGGTTTGTTTTTACGCCCGAAAAACTGACGCCCGCAGTGCGCAATCAGGTGATGAAATACATAAATTGTCAAAACGAAATAGGAAAAATAGAACTAATTTTTTTTAGTTCTTTTCCCAGGTTCGGATTGAAAGCTGACCGGCTGATACTTATCAATCCCGTTGATGGCGCGCCATGCGACACGCTTATTAAGGTAGACGAAATAATCGGAATAATCAACATATTATCATTGATTAGAGATAAGGAGTTAATTGTGAACGAGTTCCGACTGTCAAATGGGAGTATTCGCGCCTTTGTAGACAGTCAGGGAAATTCAAACTTCAATATTTTCCCGACTGATACAATTGATTCGCAGACATATAATGTTCAATCCGACATGATGTTAAAAGTCATTGACGTCAATAATCTTGATTTGAAGAACATTGACGTCAGTTATCTTGACCAGTCTATGAATTTAAAAGCAGATGTGCAAAATTTGACGGCAACAATCAGCGGTTCGATGGAATCAGGCAATATAACAGGCAATTTGGACGCAAAACCATTTGATATTTCTTTTGGATACATGCAGGCTGACGAATCGGAATTGAAAGCAGAAATACGCAATTTGTCGACAAAGATGAACGGTTCGATGAACAACGGCGAAATCACAGGCAATTTGGATGCTTTTTCGTTTGAATCCTTCTCGGCTGACGTAGCAGAATTGAAAACGGAAATACAAAATTTTTCGGCAAAATTGTACGGCATAATGAAGTCAGGCAATATCAGAGGCACAGCCGACATAAGCCCATTCGATATTACATTGAAATACAACACTATAGAAACTGAAATTGAAAATTTTTCGGTAAAAATAGATTGTGTAACAGACCTTAACGAGTTTTCCGGTGATATTTTCATATTTCCTTTCGGTATAACGTATGAAAACGGCAACGAAAAATACCTGCAAAATGCAAAAATAAAATTGAATATAATAGGCGACGCAAATCTTTCTCGCCAATCGGTTAATATCAAAGAAGCATCAATTTCGTTGAACGGTTTAGAATTGGATATGTCGGGAACGGTTGAAAATGATACTATAAATAAATGTATCAATACAAATATATCGTACAATTTTAGTTCATGGTTGATAAAAAAACTCATTGACCTCGTTCCTCCGTCCATGACTTCATATCTGCAAGGCATTGACGTTGATGGACTTCTGTCGTCCGAAGGCATCATTGAGGGAAAATACAGCCAATCGTCATTCCCGATGGCAAATATACGGCTCAGACTTGATAACGGAACGCTAAATTACGATGATTTTCCCCTTCCGCTAAGCGATATCAACGCCGACCTGACTATACGCACCGATTTGAAAAATCCGCAATCATACGTTCGCATTAACCGCTTTGACGCGAAAACCCCACAATCGTCAATCATGACGGCAGGAACGCTGAATAATCTCTTTACCGATATACGCGCCGAAATGAACACCGATTTTAAGGCGTCTATTCCCGAATTTGCGCCATTTATTCCCGACAGCTTGAATATTACTGCCAAAGGACTGTTATCGGGAAATATTAATTCCGATTTTACAATGTCGCAACTTGCTGAAATGCAGATAGAAAAGATGAAATTTTCAGGCTCGTTGGCTTTATCAGATTTTGCAATGATTTACGACAGCCTTTCTCTAAAAACTGACCGGTCGAGCTTCGATTTTGCGTTGCCTAACCAAAATCCATCAACGGCTACAACAGGATTTGTTTTTGCCAATATTCGCGCTAATTCATTGGAAACAAGCAAAATAAACAGTTTTGACGTGTCGCTGCAAAATACTGAGATAATTTTGGAAGCGTCGGATGTTAGAGACACCACCCGAATGCCCAATATAGTCTGTCTTTTTAAATTTACAGATTTAAATGCAAATACTGATTCTATCCGTATCTCCATTGCCGCTCCCGTCGGAAAAATTTCGCTTGCGCCCCGAAGAGATAACCCGAAGCATCCGATAATAGATTTATCATATAATAGCGGACGCATACATGCTGATTTTGATGAAAATACGATTATAATAGAAAAACTCGAACTTGGCGCGGGCGTTGTAAACGACCCCGAAAAAAATCATGTTGTTGCCCAATGGTCGCCACGCGGCTCTATTGATATGACGCAGGGTAAGATTATGTTATCCGCCTTTCCCTATCCCGTAGATATTACCGCCGTAAAAATGAATTTTGAGATGGAATCATTTGCTATTGAAAGAGGAAGCGTGAAATTGGATAATTCCGATTTCAACCTATCGGGACGCTTAGAAAATATATCATCGTGGTTCAGAGGCGATTCGTTGCTGCGCGGAAATTTCGATTTTAATTCGGAAATGACCGACATAGTGCAAATAATGAACCTTACTAACGGAATCGGGCATAGCGAGGAAGAAAAGGAAGATATTATCGGCAGTTCGTCTACATTTTTGGTTCCCAAAGGGATAGAACTGACGCTTAATACTAATATCAGGAGGGCGGCATACGGCAAAGAGATAACAGCCGACAATATCAGGGGACAAGTGCACGTTCGCGACGGAACTTTGTTATTAGACGAACTTACGTTCACCACTCCCGCTACAGATATGGAATTGAGCGCCCTGTATCGTACGCCCAGAAAAGACCATCTACTTGTGTGGTTAAACCTTAAAATGCTAAATATCGAAATTGCCGAACTTTTGCAAATGGTTCCGGCTGTAGATTCCATTATGCCTATGTTGCGCTCTTTTGGAGGTAAAGGAGAATTTCGTTTTGCCGGACAACTGAACACTGATTCGATGTACAATGTGAAAATGTCGACCATACGCGGCTCATCTTCAATTCGCGGAGCCGACTTAGTTTTGATGGACGGAGAAACGTTTAGTCGAATTGCCAGATCGCTACGATTCAAAAAACAGACGGAAAATAAAGTGGACAGCCTGTCAGCTGAATTTAGTATACTCCGAAGGAGGGTGACTGTTTACCCGTTCTTGATAGTAATGGACAGATACAAGGCTGTAGTAGGCGGACAACATTTTTTGGATATGAGTTTCGACTACAATATTTCGTTAGTGGAATCACCGTTGCCTATCAGATTGGCTGTTGATGTAAGAGGAACGCCCGAAAAATTGAAGTTCAAATGGCTACGCAGAAGCAAATTCCCCGATTTTTACCGACCGGCGTCGCGCAGAGAAATAGAAAGCGAAGAACTAAACTTGCGAAATCTGATTCGCAGAGCGCTGCTGGGAAATGAGGAAATTAACGAAGATTGATTATATAATTTTGCAAATGTTTTTTTTTGAATATAAATTTTTACGATATGAACGAACTTAAAAAAGGAGAATTAATAGTGAACGCCATCAAAGATGGAACTGTAATAGACCATATTCCGCCGCAAAGCCTGTTTAAGGTTATTTCTATTTTGGGATTGGAAAATATAAATGCTCAAATAACTTTTGGAAATAATTTAGACAGTAAAAAATTGGGAAAAAAGGCAATTGTTAAGATTACCGACAGATTTTTCGATGACGAAGAGGTAAATAAGATAACTTTGGTGGCGCCGGAGGCAAAGCTTAATACTATTCGCGATTATCTTGTAGTAGAAAAACGCGAGGTGAAGGTTCCGCAGGAGGTGACCGGAATAGTAAAATGCGTCAATCCGATGTGTATAACCAACAACGAAAAAATAACAACAAGATTTTTTGTTATTCAAATCAAACCAGTCGCGCTCAAGTGCCACTACTGCGAAAAAATGGTCGAGCAGGAGCAAATGACAATGATTCTATGAGTAGGGCAGGGCGCGCGCCCTGTTCTACTATCTGTAATCAGTTCGCAGTACGGTGAAGTCGGTACGTCGGTTGAATTGGTGCGCAATATCCTGCTCGTCGTCGGTAGTCAATGAATTTATAAAATCTTCGGTTAATCTACTGCCATTGTGGAGGAATGAATATTGCATCGCCATTTGTTCATCTACTATCTTAGGGGTGCTTTTGCCGTGTCCTTTTGCGCTTAGTCTGTCCTGTGCGATGCCTTTTTCAATCAAGTAATCCACAACGGATTGCGCTCTTCGCTGCGACAAGGTAATATTTACTTCTTCTGAACCGCGCGCGTCGGTATGCGACCCTATTTCGATAGTTATATTGGGGTTGTCGTTGAGCGTTTCAATCAACATATCCAATGCTATCATCGATTCCGGACGCAGTTCCCATCTGGCAAAATCGTAGAAAATATTTGGAATTTCGATGGGCTGTGCAATTGACGTCAGCGGTATTTCGATTGTGAAATTTCTACTGCGGTCGAACCCTCTTGTCGATTCACGTTCTCTACCGTTGAGGTAACTTTGTCGAGAGGCGATAAAAACATAATCGGTGTTTGCCCTTAATGTCATCCTGAATGTACCGTTGCTGTTCGTTTGCATTTCGTCGGATATGCCGTCGCTGCTGAGAATAGTTACGGTAGCATCAGGCAACGGTCTACCTGTACTTTCATCTTTGACCAAGCCGGTTAGTTCGAAATTTAATGGCGGCAAAGAAAAACGCCAAATATTGTCAACTACGCGCGATGTGTTGATAAGACGGTTAGATGTAAAAAAACCTGTCTCTGTTTCGGCTTGAAAAGTAATACCAAAATCGTCTGCTTCCGAATTTATGGGAAATCCCATGTTTTCAACCGACCATCTGCCGTTGTCGTCTTTTGCCTTATAAATATCCAAGCCTCCTAATCCTATATGTCCGTTGGAAGAGAAATACAGCGTACCGTCGGGGTGTACGTATGGGAACATTTCATCGCCGACAGTGTTGATAGTTGGTCCGAGGTTTTCCGGGCGTCCCCAATTGTCGTTGATGCCGGAGCGCTCCACTTTCCAGATGTCTTTTCCGCCTTGTCCGCCCGCCATATCCGAAACGAAATACAGGGTCAATTCATCGGGGGCAATTGCCGGATGCGCAATAACTACGGTATCGTGGCCTATTTCTATAATCTTTTCTCTGGTCCATCTGCCGTTTACCAACTGCGCCGAAACAATATGACATCCGTAAGCCCTGTTGGGATGAGTGCGGCAGCGCGTAAAATACATGGTTTCAAAATCGGGCGTGAACGACGCCATTCCCTCGTCAAATTCGGTATTCACGTCGCCTTCTATGGGAACAGGCTGACTCCATGATAGTTTACGGTCTTGTCTGGTCACGAAAATATCTGTAAATTTTTCGCCCGTAACCGAGTTGATGTCTTTGCCGGTTGCTGCATCGCGGGAAGATGTAAAATATATTGTTGCGTAGTCGTCCGCAGCGTATGCAGGCGCAAAATCGCTTTGTCGCGAAGTATTCCACACCCTCATGTTTTCAACTATGTATCCATTACCGTTTTCTATTGAAGAAACAGCAAAATCGCAAGAATTAATGCCATGGTCGCCACGCCTGTCACCCGGCATCCGTTCCTTGAACTTCAGAAATTCTTCCCTTGCTTCCTCATATTTCCGCCTCATCATTTTGGCTTCCCCCAAATGAAGATGAACAATAGGGTCATTAAAACCCCTGCTTATCGCCTTTGTGTACCACTGTTCTGCAAGCAACGGCGAACTTATCAGGCGATAGCACTCGCCTATCTTGAACAGTAATGCACCCTGTTCTTCTCTACTTGCGTTAGTGTATGCTCTACGAAGCATATCCGCTGCCGAAGTGTAATGCCCAGCATTAAATTCTTCTATAGCCTTATTTATTCTCCTGTCTCGCTGACCATAAGCCATTGAGGGAAGTAAAAGAATAAATGTAATCAAAATAAATACAAAATTACGAAATTTCATAAACGAGCTAAATTTTAAAAATTAACGCAAAAATATAAAAAATATTGTAATAATAAGATTTTTTTTTTATAAATTTAACCGGTTATACATGCTATCGCGTTCAATAGGCTGATATCCGGCAGCAGATATCATTTTTTTTATTTCCTCGATAGTTGTTATGTTGGGCGCTACGGGATAAATTTTGGTAGTATTTTCGATTGCTGCGTCCATGTTGTCGGCGCCGAAAGATAGCGCCATTTGCGCCATATCTTTTCCAATCATGGGTAAATAGGTTTTCAGATACGGTATATTATCCAAAAAAATACGACACACTGCATAATTTTTCATATCTTCAATAGCAGTAAGCTCGTCGATATGCGACATTTTGGTATTTGCAGCGCGAAACTTCAGCGGAATGAAAGCTTTAAAACCGTTAGTTTCGTCTTGCAGGCAGCGCAAGCGCATCAGGTGGTCGATGCGATGCCGGTATTGTTCGATATGTCCGTAAAGCATTGTCGCGTTAGAGGATATACCCGTATGATGAGCTGCGCGGTGAATAGACAGCCAACGTTGAGAGCCCGTTTTTTCGGGACAAATTTTTTCGCGTATTTCCTCGTCGAATATTTCGGCGCCGCCGCCGGGTATTGAACCCAACCCAGCCCGCTTAAGTACGTCTAATCCTTCGCCAACGCTTACGTTTGCCTTCACGAACATATAGTCAAGCTCAACTGCGCTGAACGCTTTGATGTGAACATGTGGCAAAACAGAGCGAACCGCTTGCAGCATAGTTACATAATAATATAAATCCCTTTCAGGATGAACCCCGCCAACGATATGAATTTCGGTAATATCAGACTGTTGGTAGCGAATTGCTTCATTTGCAACGGCTTCAACAGTTTTTTCCCACGAATTTTTGTCGCCTGCGCTACAAGAAAATGAACAAAAACCACAACGGTAGATACATATATTAGTAGGTTCGATATGAATTTTCCGATTAAAATATATCCAATTTCCGCTTTTGCGATGTTTCACAAAACAAGCCAATGCCCCAAGAAGCCCTAAATCACTACTTTGATATAGAGCCAAACCTTCATCAGCCGAAAGACGCTGTCCGTCGACTACCTTCTTGCCAATAGCGGCAATTCGACTATCAGCCCGCGAAAGCAAATATTCCAAACCTGAAACTTCAAACTTCAAACCTGAAACTTCAAACCTGAAACTTCAAACTATTTATTCCAAAATTCGCTCGAAACAGAAAGTTTCTTACGTCCTTTTGCACGTCGCGCCGACAATACTTTCCTTCCATTGGCTGTTGCCATCCTTGTCCTGAAACCGTGCTTGTTCTTCCTTTTACGGTTCGATGGCTGAAATGTCATCTTCATTTTCTATATTTATATTACTGATTATCAAATTAATAAATACTATCCAGTTATGAAAAACGGGACTGCAAAGATATAACAAATTTGTGAAACAACAAAAAAATGAAAAATGAAACTAGAAAATATGTTTTTTCTTTCAAAATATAAATTTGAAAGTAAAACGCCTTTTTTTGTGTAAAATTTACACTTATGTGACCATTTTATAAAATTTGTCGAAAAAAAACTAAAATTGTTTCCCGCCAATGTTCGACTTTTGCGTCATAATTTTAATTTTAGTCAAAATGAAACTTTACATTCCTTGCGATTATCGCCCGCAATTAGTTCCCGAAGCAATGGAACAGGCGATTATGATGTTGAAAGTCAGTTTTCAGGAAGAGTTGTCTTCCAAACTTGACCTTCGTCGCGTGACGGCGCCGCTGTTCGTTCTATCCGGTACGGGTATCAACGACGACCTTAATGGTACGGAACGCGCCGTGAGT
>Ga0099364_10003774_pt1 | contig 23305 bp, 17 predicted proteins | sample TergutTh196P3_FD_73070 | JGI IMG/M metagenome (GOLD analysis project Ga0099364, IMG submission 73070) | Microcerotermes parvus P3 segment gut microbial communities from Pointe-Noire, Republic of the Congo - Th196 P3 | ecosystem: Host-associated > Arthropoda: Insects > Digestive system > Gut ...
GGCTTAATGCTTGGAAGGGTTATGCGCCACATCTTCTGGTAACGGTTTGCCCCGTCAATGTCGGCGGCTTCATATAGATTTGGGTCTATACCCGCCATTGCTGCAAGATAAATAATCGTATTCCAGCCGACTTCCTTCCAGACATATGTAATGCCGACAATGCCCCAAAAGTATTTTGGTTCTGCAAGCCACAATATAGGTTCTTTGATAAAACCAAGCGCCATAAACAAATTATTTATTGCCCCGTTGTCTGTGGTAAGCATGTTGGAAACAAGCCCTGTTACGATAACCCATGAAAGAAAGTGAGGAAGATAAGATATCGTTTGAATTGTACGTTTAAAAAGTATTTTTTTAACTTCGTTGAGTAAAAGCGCAAGACCAATAGCGGTAACAAACCCCAATGTTGTGTTAATAACACTCATTGCAAGGGTATTCCGAATGGTTCGCAGAAAAACCCTGTCCTCAAACAAGGTTTGAAACCACCTGATACCAACCCATTCCTGCTGAGAAAAAGAACGAGCCGGTCGGAAATTCTGAAACGCCATTGTCCAGCCCCAAAGGGGGACATAGGTAAAAAGAATAACGTACAATATTATGGGAAAGCTCATTAAAAAAAGCTGACGCTGCCGGCTCAATTTATACAATAAAGATTTTTTCTGCAAACTTTGCATTTCAGATAGAGTCATAACATCCTCGCTTTATCTTTATTATGAAAAAGCGGGCTCGCACATTTTGTGTGCAAGCCCGCTTTCAAGATCTTATTACTAAACTACCCAAGCTTCTTAACAAGATCGATTTTAAGTTTATCTGATATTCCAATCTCTAAGACGAATGTTAAGCTGTTCCTGCACATAAGCTTCGTAAGTGGCAACGCCGGCATCATTCATTTCCGCTACATAAGCATTCCACAACCGATCAAAATCAGCAGTAGGAGCCAAAATCATCTGAGGCAGACGCTGCCTCATGATATTTTGGCAGCGGGCAAGCGCAAGCTGGGCTGCTGAACCATCTGGAGGATTCGGCATATTCCATGTCGGGAACCAGGGGTTATTAGGCCGGGGGTTCCTGTCCATTAATTCATTTGTACTTCCTACGCCGTAGGCTGCAAAAAGTTCAAGGTCTTCGGGAAGAATTGTAGCTTCGCGTTCAGACAGAAGATGTCCAAGGTCGCTCGGGAAACCGTCAGAGAATGACCCCTGAATTTTCGGGAAAATATCGCCCATAAGTCTTGCGCGGTTAAGTGTCTGCCAGTTATCGTTCTGCCAGTCGGCGCGCTGTGCTTCAGTGCGATAGGGTACTCCATTGGATCCCCACTGCCAGTGCTCGCCTTCAATACCCCAGTTAATAACACGCTGTACATCTTCAGCAAGAAGATCGTTAATAAATCTGATAATCCTTACAGGATCCTGTGCGCTTACGCTGATGCCCATACCGCGCAGGAGGTTAGGAATTGTAATATTGCGGTACCATGGCTGGGTATTTGCATCCCATACCACTGGGAGCGGAGCCATTGTTCTGTTATTTTCGCCGCGGTCGCGGTTTGCAAGATCAGCCGAGTACATAAACTGCCAGCCTTGAACGAACTGTCCAAGTACGCGCCCTGAAGCAATTTTCGCCTGATATTGGTCGTAGGTGTCGGTAAAGCTTGTCCGGTCAATAAGGCCTTCTTTATCGAGTTGGTTCAGTAATTGGAACCAGCGTCTGGAAATGTCCATTGTAAAGAAAGTTTTGTATTCATAATTATTTGCAGGATTTACAATACCATCGCCGTCGTTGGGGTTACCTGCAAGGAAGTTCGGCGGATTCCAAAGTTCAAACACACGCCAGCCTTCTGTAATGATGGTAAAAGGAATCGTGGGCTGACCGTTAATGGTCGGGTTTCTTCTATAATAATCCCTAATCAGATCGAAAAACTCGTCAATAGTACGGATTCTGGGATAACCAGCTTCTCTTAAAATTTCCTTTTGAATCCAAAATGCAGTCTGGTCATAGTTAGGACTATGGTCTACCCCCTGGAAAACACCGTAGTTAACAAGGTAGTAAATGTTCCCGTCTGCGGATTTCATCTGCTCCCAGACATCAATTAAAAAACACTTTTTTACCCAAATAAAATTTTGGGCTTATGAGCCTTTTGCCAAAAATCCCCGCTAAAAAAAATCCTTCCTTTTTTCAAAGCATTATTGTATAAATCGTTTAATTATCAAAATTTTCTAAAAATATTAGTTTTTACTTTGAAGAAAGAGCATTTATAAAGATTTTTTATGGAAATATTGAGAAATATGCCAAAATTTCTCTTGACAAAGACCATACTCACAGTATAAATTATATGGACAAGAGGCTTTTGTAAAAATAATTTATGCTAGAAATAAAGGAACGTTTATTTTAAGCACCTTTGCTTTTCTGGAATTAAAGTTTTGCAGGAGACTCCTAAGCTCAAAATTTTATTTGGGTTAAAAAAGTGTTTTCTAAATGGAGGATTTATGAAGAAACAACTTCTATTGGTTGTTGGTATCATTTTGATATCGACAATGGTGTTTATCGGATGCGGCGGACGTGCTTCAGACACATCGGATCCCAGATATCCGATCAATATTTCAATCTACCACGAAACGGTAGGCGGAAATACACAACCTGCTGCTAACAACCCGATTTATCAGTATATTGAGCGGGAATTCAATGTTACCTTTACCTGGGACCTTCTTGTAGGCGATGCCCGCCAGAAACAGGGTGTTATGATTGCAAGCGGCGATTATCCTGATATCGTTGAGTTAAGAGGAAACGAATGGATCGAAGCAGGTGCGTTGATTCCGCTTCAAGACCTCATCATGGAACATGGTCCAAGGATTTACGAGCTTTACAAAGATATTTGGGAAATGATGAAATCTGCAGATGGGAACATCTACTACCTTGTCAACTACGGTGTACATCAAGGTATAAACCATGATCCTAACTACAACCAAGTTGCTTTTTATATTCAAAAAGAAATCTTAAGAGAAGCGGGTTATCCCAGAATCAGAACAGTTGATGAATATTTCAATCTCATCAGAGACTATTACAGAAGAAACCCGACCATTAACGGTCAGCCGACAGTTCCTTTCGCCATCCTTACGGATGACTGGCGTGCATTTGAACTTTGGAATCCGCCGAACTTCCTGGCAGGTAATCCTAATGACGGTAACGGCATGGTTAATCCTAATACTTATGAATATCAGGCATTCTTCACACTGGACATTTCCAGACGCTGGTTCCAATTGCTGAACCAACTTGATAAAGAAGGTCTTATTGACAGAACAAGCTTTACCGACACCTACGATCAGTATATGGCGAAAGTCGCTGCAGGACGTTTGTTAGGTCATAGTATTCAGGGCTGGCAGTTCCAGTCATTTGACAATGCAAACCGCGACCGCGGCGAGAACAACAGAACCATGGCTCCGCTTGCTGTCACATTCGATGCAAGCATCCAGCCTTGGTACCGCAATAGAGATATTCCGAACCTCCTGCGCGGCATGGGTATTACTACCAGTGCACAGGATCCGGTAAGGATTATCAGATTTATTAACGAACTTCTTGAAGAAAGACATCAGCGCACCATTCACTGGGGTATTGAAGGCGAACACTGGCAGTGGGGACCGAACAATGTACCTTATCGTACAGAAGCTCAGCGCGCTAACTGGCAGAACCAGCAATGGCAGAGAGAAAACCGCGGATTACTCCTCGGCGATATTTTCCCCAAAATTCAAGGGTCATTCTCTGATGGCAACCCGTCTGATATTGGATTCCTTCTTTCAGAAAGGGAAGCCACACTTCTCCCGGAAGATCTTGAACTTTTCGCAGCTTATGGTGTGTCAAGTTACAACGCGCTTATAGATCCAAATCCTCGTCCAAATTATCCTTGGTTCCCAACATGGAACATGGAATACGCGACGCCTCCAGACGGTTCAGCAGCTCAGATTGCGCTTGCCCGTATGGAACAGATCATGAAGCAGCGTCTGCCTCAGATGATTTTAGCTCCGACTGCACAATTTAGTACATTGTGGGATCAGTATGTAGCAGAAATGGAAGCCGCAGGGCTTGCCACCTATAATGCTCATATGCAGGCAGAGCTTAACAAACGTCTTATTGAGTGGAATATCAGAAGATAAGACCAAGAAAATGACATTGTTTCAAACTTTAGTTTGAAACAATGTCGGCGGGTGCATGCGCATATGTGCGGCGCCCGCTTTCTCCAAGACGAGCCCTGCCGCAAACCTCGTACCTGAGGTTCGGCAGGGTTTCTTGTTTATACCGGATTGTTTTACTGCGGGGTTAAACCTGTACTAATAGATCTAAAGTTTTTTGTAACAAAAAATAAGGCAGGATATTATGACTGTTCTAGGTTTACAAAAGAATAGTTTTCTTTATAAATTAAGCCGCCAGCGTCAGCTTCTTTACATGAGTCTTCCTATAATTCTTTACGTTATTCTTTTTACTTATGTCCCTATTTGGGGCTGGACAATGGCGTTTCAGAATTTCAGGCCGGCACGTTCTTTTTCTCAACAGGAATGGGTTGGGTTCAGGTGGTTTGTTACTTTATTTGAAGATAGGGTGTTTTTAAGAACCATAAGAAACACTATCGCAATGAGTGTTATTAACACAACATTGGGGTTTGTTACCGCTATCGGTCTTGCCCTTCTGTTAAATGAAGTTAAAAACATTCTCTTTAAGCGTACAATTCAGACAATATCATATCTTCCCCACTTCCTTTCGTGGGTTATCGTTACGGGTCTTGTGTCGAATATGCTTACAACAGACGGCGGAGCGATTAATCATGTGTTTGTGACTCTTGGCATAATAAAAGAACCCATTTTATGGCTTGGCGATCCAAAATATTTCTGGGGTATTGTCGGAATTACGTTTGTCTGGAAAGAAGTCGGGTGGAATACAATTATATATCTTGCGGCAATGGCTGGTGTAGATCCCAATTTATACGAAGCAGCGGATATTGACGGAGCTAACCGCTACCAGAAAATGTGGCGCATAACTCTGCCATGTATTAAACCAACCATTATCGTTTTGCTTATAATGAGTATTGGACGTATTCTTGATGCAGGTTTTGAAATGCAGTACCTTTTGCGTAACGGTCTTGTAATGGATGTGTCCGATACAATAGATGTATATGTACTTATATACGGTATGGGTCTTCGCAATTATTCGCTTGCAACTGCCGCAGGAATGTTCAAGAACATCATTAATATATCTCTTATATTTATTGCCAATGGGATTGCAAAAAAGGCAGGCGAGGAGCGCTTAATATGAAAAAAATATCATTATCAAAGGTGGAAAATATAATTTTTCATACATTAAATTCCGCTTTTCTGATTTTCCTTGCCTTTATAACCCTTTATCCCTTCTGGAACACAATCGCAGTTTCGTTTAACGAAGCAATGGACTCCCTCACAGGCGGAATAACTTTTTGGCCAAGAAAATTTACTACATACAATTATGAGATTCTTTTCCGGACAGGCGCTATTTTTAATGCTTTCTATATTTCTGTCGCAAGAACAGCAATTAACATGGTTACAAGCATATTTTTTACAGCCATGATTGCCTTTGTTCTTTCAAGAAACGAATTTGTTTTACGAAAACCCTTTACATTTATCTTGGTGCTTTCAATGTATGTAAATGCAGGTCTTATTCCCACCTTCTTCCTGATTCGAAGTTTAGGCATGGTTAATACATTCTGGGTATACATAGTTCCGGGAATAGTTAACGGTTTTAACTTTATCGTTATGCGAACCTATATACGCAATGTCCCCGAAAGTATTATAGAGTCCGCCCGTATGGACGGTTATGGAGATTTTTATATTTTCGTTCGAATAATTCTTCCGTTGATCGTTCCTGTGCTTGCAACAATCGGGCTTTTTGTCGCTGTCGGCTCATGGAATGCATGGTTTGATACGATGATTTATAACTCAGGTAATGTAAGATTACATACCCTTCAATACAAGTTGATGGAATATCTTCAGTCAAGTCAGGCTCTTGGAGGCGCGAGTACCGCAGATGCCGGGTCAATGGCTTTGGCTTCCGCCGCTGGATCACAGGCAGGTTTTATAACACCTTTGACTATGCGCGCCGCTGTTACTGTAGTAGCCGCGACACCAATTTTGTTTGTCTATCCATTTATGCAGCGCCATTTTGTTGTTGGTCTTAATGTCGGCGGCGTAAAGGAATAATGCTTGTTTGAGATTTAAAAAACCTGAGGTTTGTTGATACAAGCCTCAGATTTTTTTTGCCATAGTAAGTTTCTTTTTCCATGGAAATCTTTTAATCCTTTTTAGTTTACCTGCCTTTATCAAATAGCTGATCACATGTGATGCGTCATCTTCCGACCATCTTATTGTTTTGCTTTCGGCCAAAAGCGCCGCCGCCTGCTCTTGGGTAAAGCGCCTTTTGTTTTTCCGGAAAAATCTCATAATTGAGGATTCTTCCCGCAATTCGCCGGATGCATAACCTTCGCAGACATCGCAGCATTTTTCTTCCGGGACTTCGCCGCCTGAGTCGTAATTTAACAAAGCAAGGAGTGAGTGGCGGCGGCATGTTTTTGTGTTTTCGGCGTATTTTAAAAGTGCGGTTAATCTTGCGCGGTCTGCATCGGTTTTTGCCCTTGTCATGGCGGTTTCGTCGTCCGGCCCCCACAGGAGGATCGCCTTTGACTGCCGCCCGTCGCGCCCGGCTCTGCCAGATTCCTGCAGATATGCCTCTATAGAGGGAGCGCAGTCGCGGTGGATTACCGTGCGTACATCTGCCTTGTCAACGCCCATCCCGTACGCGCAGGTTGCACATAACACTGCTTCCTTGTTGTTTATAAACCAGTTTTCTGTAATTTTTTTTTCTTCCCTGCTTAACCCTGCGTGATAAAACCGGATTTCGCTGTGCCATGCATGGTGTGTTTGCGCAAGATCATCCCTTAGAAAACGGGCAAGCTTTTCCGTTCCGGGGCGTGAAGAACAAAAAACAATTGCAGGGCGTTCGCTGCTTAATAAAAGATCACGCACTGCCAAATCGCGGTTAATGCAGCCTTTTGCAGTATATGTGATATTCGGCCTGTCAGGGTTTCCCATTATAAGATGAGCTTGTGAATCGCCAAAAATGTATTTTTTTATTTTTTCCAAAACCGGAGAACTTGCAGTTGCAGTAAAAGCTGTAACAAGAGGCGGGTTTAACCATTCAATAATTTTGCCAATTTCAAGATAACTTGGACGAAAACTCTCCCCCCATTCGCTGACGCAATGCGCTTCATCTATCACCACATGGGTTATCGAAATATTTTTTAAATGCTCCTCCACTTGGGGGGTAAGAAGAACCTCCGGGTTTGCGATAATGAATTTACTTTTCTGACTGCCGGAATCAGAAGTCAAGTCCAGCTTATTCCAGATTTCTTCCCGTTCTTTTTTTGTTTGTCCGCCTCTTAACACCACCGGGTTAAATCCGCGTTCATTTAGCCGCCGCTCTTGATCTGCCATTAACGACAGGATTGGGTAAATTACAAGGGTTATTCCCTCAATCATCATTGCGGGGAGTTGGAAACAAAGGGATTTACCCGCGCCTGTTGGCAGAATCACTATCTGCTTCCCCGAAGTTTCGCGGTCTGATTGTTCGTCCGCCTGCGCGGCTCCCAGTATGTTTGTAATCACAAGCCTTTGGTAGGGGAATAGATAGGACAGGCCGAACAGATTCCTGACCGCCTCGCTTAATGGATCAGGGTATTCCTGCGGCAGCTCTTGATTATTAAAATCGATCATACTTATATATTGCGCAGGCGTGCGTGGCGCTTGCATAATTCCAGAAATTATTTAGAATTTTTTAGGAAATGTCCGGCTGCCTCAGGCTTCTTCAAGACCCAACTCGTCGTTGGAATCTTCGCCAGAGAATGTTTGCTCAGGGCTGGTTCTTTCAGTTTTGGGCTTCTTCTTTCTTATTTCGATCTTTTTTATTTTCATGCCGCCGGGACGGTGGTAGGCGCGTGAGACATAAAATACAATTTTCAGGTACAAAAGCAGGGCTATGACAACAACGATGACTTCCCATGAAGTTATTACATGCCTTAATAAATCAAAAACATCACCTGAAAACATTTGATATATTATCGGTAAATTGATACAATTTCACCATGAATTCAGCTATTCAAACTTTAAAAACACGCGGCTTTTTCCAGCAGTGTACTGATGTTGAAAGCCTGTCAAAACTCATGGACGAAGGTCCTGTCACTTTTTATGAGGGCACAGACCCTACAGGGGGGAGCCTCCACATTGGGCACATGGTTCCCTATTTTGCATTCCGCCATATGAGGGAGGCAGGCCACGTTGGGATCGCCCTGCTCGGCGGAGGAACTGCGCGTATCGGCGATCCTTCGGGAAAATCCGAACTGCGTAAGATGCTCACCTACGAACAGCTCGATAAAAACACCGAATCCATCAAAGGGCAGCTTGATCGTTTTGTCGGCTTTGACGGAAAAACAGCATTTCCTGTAAATAACAAGGACTGGCTTGCAAATCTTAATTACATCGACTTCCTGCGTGACATCGGCAGGCATTTTTCCGTCAACCGTATGCTGAGCTTTGAAGCTTATAAAATGCGGCTGGAAACCGGGCTTTCTTTTATCGAATTTAATTATCAGCTTTTGCAAAGTTATGACTTTTTGGAACTATACCGCCGTCACGGCTGCCGTCTGCAAATTGGCGGCGATGATCAGTGGGGCAATATTGTTGCAGGCGTTGAGTTAGTCCGCCGTGTCGAGGGTGTTGAAGTGTTCGGGCTGACTTTCCCGCTTATTACAACAGCAGACGGCAAAAAGATGGGCAAGACAGAGAAGGGCGCTCTGTTCCTTGACCCGCAGGTCACCACACCTTATGATTTTTTCCAATACTGGCGGAATATACCCGATCAGGATATCCTTCGTTTCCTTCTTATGTTCACCTTCCTGCCCGAAGATGAATGCCGTAAATTATCTGAACCCGGCAAAAACCCCAATGAGGCAAAAGAACGCCTTGCATGGGAAATAACAGCCCTTATTCACAGTAAGGAAGAAGCGGATAAAGCCCTAAGCGGCGCAAAAGCGGCATTCGGAGGAGGCGGCGACAAATCGGCAATGCCCGGAGCGGATCTCCCGCGCTCGCGTTTTGAAAGCGGCTACAATATAGTAGATCTTTTTACAGATGCAGGGTTTTTCTCATCTAAAAGTGAAGCAAGGCGGCTTGTCGAGCAGGGCGGTGCATTTGTGTCAGGATGCGGAGGCGATCTTTTGGAAATTAAAGACCCAAAAGCCCTTATAGGCGCTGATTATTTGAATGAGGAAGGTGAGATAACCCTAAGAGCGGGGAAAAAACGGTATATTCTGGTTAAGGTAAAATAGAATCCTTTAGACACAGTATGCAGAAAAAAGTTGCAACATTTTGAAAATTCAAATTGACAAAATACTGAAAAGTGTATATAATGAGGCAAATTACTTAGCGAGGTATATATGTTACAGTACAAAGACTATTTATCAGATCTTCCTGAGCTTCCGTATAAAAACTTTGCACAGATGGTTGATTATAATAAGCGGGAAAATGGCAATAAGGATGCAATTCTTTACCGGTCGGGCGGTCAGAAGGAGTTTACCCGGTGGTCTCATTTAAGGTTCAGTGACGAATGCCAGAGAATAGCGCGGGGTCTTCTTGCAGCGGGTTTTAAAAAGGGCGACCGTGTTGTATTGTGGTCGGAAAACCGGCCTGAGTGGATGTCTGTTTGGATGGGAACCATAATTGCCGGTATCTGCATTGTTCCCGTTGACTTTCTTGTTACAGAGCAGGAATGTCTGAATATAATCAAAATTACAAGGGCCGACGCTTTCTTTTATTCAGGGCGAAAAAAGGACTTTGCTTCGTCTCTTGCATCAAATGGCATTAACGTAAAAGTTTCTGTTTGTATAAGCCCGCCGGAAGGGGCGCGGGCTTCTCTTGACACTGAATACTATAGATTTGGCAAGGATGCCGGCGGCATTTCGCTCCCCCCGATTGACAGTATTTCACCTAATGATCCGGCTTCCATTGTTTTTACATCGGGAACTACAGGATTTGCCAAAGGCGTTACGCTTTCTCACTTTAACATTATCGCAAATGCAAGCGCCGCAATTCAAATGCTTGAGCCAAGATCAAACGATGTATTTATTGACGTTCTGCCTTTGCATCACACTTATGCTACAACATGTTCATTTATAGCTCCCCTTGCTGCGGGTATTTCCACTGTAATTGCCGAAAAAATTGTCGGCAAGGTTGTAATAGATGATATCAGAGACGGAGGGGTTACGTTCCTTATCGGGGTTCCCCTTCTTTATGACAAAGTAAAAGACGCGATAAATGCAGGTTATCAAAAACTTTCTCCTGTAATCCGCGGGCCGTTAAATCTTCTGCGTAAAAAAGCCCTTGCAGAAGCTCGAAAAGGGAATCCCAAATTCGGACAAAAGGTTTTTAGATTTATCCGTAAAAAAGCAGGGCTTCATTCTATAAAAATAATGGTAGCAGGCGGCGGTCCTTTAAGCATAGAAACTGCGGACTTTTTTGACTCGCTTGGCTTTAACATTGTTCAGGGTTACGGCATGAGCGAAAATGCTCCGCTTATTACAGTAAATACACCCCGTCATAAAAACAATGCGTCTGTCGGGCTTGCTGTTCCTAATACCGATGTTAAAATTGTTGACCCGACGCCCGAAGGAATCGGCGAAATTGCATGTAAATCGCCTTGTGTAATGCTTGGTTATTTTGAAAACGAAGAAGCCACAAAAGAAGTTATCGACGAGAACGGCTATCTTCTGACAGGCGACCTTGGCTACCGTGATAAACTTGGGTTTGTTTATATTATGGGGCGCAAGAAAAATCTTATTGTCGGCTCAGGCGGCAAAAATGTTTATCCCGAAGAAGTGGAAGCGCACTTTGCCGGTTCACGAATAATAGCTGAAGTTCTTGTTGTTGGCAGAAAAGATCCCGGCGGCGAAATTATTTTTGCCGTTATGGTTCCAAATTACGAAAACATCAAAGCAGATCATCCGGGTAAAGAAAACGATGATGCCTTTATCAGAAATCTTATAAAGAAAGAAGTTGAAGATGCAAACCGCGCACTGCCGGTTTATAAAAAGATCAGCGATTTTACCTTACGCAAAGAACCGTTTGAAAAGAACGCGCAGCAAAAAATAAAGAGGTTTATTTACAAAAGCTACGAAAATCCGTAAGTCATTTATTTACCTGATCGCATAACAATGCGATCAGGTAAATGCTCAGGATATTTCGGCTCTTGTTGTTATTACTTTGTTTATAAGGCCGTAGTTGACAGCTTCGGCTGCGCTCATCCAGTAGTCGCGGTCGGTGTCTTTTTCTACTTGATTGAAGGAATTGCCTGTTTCTTCGGCTATCAGGCGGTTGATTTTTTCCCGCAATTTTTCAAGTTCGTTTGCATGTATTTCGATATCTGTTGCAACGCCTCGAATTCCTGAAAGCGGCTGGTGTATCAGGTAATGACTGTTTGGCAGTCCAACACGCTGGTTTTTTGGAGAAGCAAGCTGAATGATAGCGGCGGCGCTTGCCACAAGACCCATGCCTACAGTCCATACTTTTGGTTTTACAAAACGAATCATGTCAAAAATCGCATAACCTGCATCTGCATCCCCGCCGGGCGAGTCGATGAAAATGCGGATTGGATCATCGCTCATGTCTTCCAAAAGTAAAAGCTGGCGGATTGTTTTTTCCGCAAGTTCTTTGTTTATTTCACCCGAAAGCAGGATTGTGCGTGTTTTTAACATTCTGCCTGCAAGCGGATCTATAAGCGATGTTTTATCTTTTTCCTGTTCTTCATCGTCATAATCGTTATTATGTAAATTCATTTTTGCCTCCATAAATTAATACTACTGATTTTTTGTGTTGTGGGCAACATCACTTATACACCCGCGGTACTCTCTTGTTTACATTGCAGGTAATTTCGTAAGGAATTGTTCCAATCGCTGCTGCAAGTGTTGCTGCATTCAAATCGCGGAAATTGCCGAACAGAATCGCTTCGTCCCACCTTTGTACATCTGTTTCCTGTCCAAGATCGACACAGCATTGATCCATGCAAATACGGCCGGCAATTTTATAATACTTTCCGCCGATTAATGCCTGCCACTTGCCGCTTAAAAGACGCGGGAGCCCGTCGCTGTAGCCTGCGGATATTATGGCGATGTTTGTATCATAAGGGGCTGTCCATGTTCTGCCATAAGACACCTGTTCGCCCTGTTTTATTTTTTTTATCAAGGAGATCGAAGTTCTTAATTCCATTACAGGCTGAACCTGAAGGGGCTTATATGGAAAACCAGCTTCTTCCTGCGCAAGTTTATACCCATACAGCAAAATTCCGGGACGCACCATATCCATCCAGCTTTCCGGGTGCAGGATAACGCCGCCGGAATTTGCCGTATGGAGAATACCGGGGTCAATTCCGGCTTTTTTTATGGAGTCAACAATTTCTGTAAAACACTCGATCTGCATTCGCGTGTAGGCTATGTCGGCGGCTTCAACGGAATCGGAAACAGCAAAATGAGTTGCAGTTCCTGCAAGATCAAGCGCAGTGCAATCGGTAATATGGCGGGCAAGAGAGAGTGCATCTTCCGGCTTGCATCCAAGCCGGCTCATGCCGGTATCAATTTTTAAGTGTACTTTCAGCTTGATTTTTGCCGCTTTTGTCTGTTCGTTCAACATGGAAGCATAGGGGACATCCGAGACAAATGGGATTAGGTTAGATTCGATTACTTCCCGTACTTCGTCAAGGTGAGGATGGGAAAATAGAAGGATTGGCGCTGTTATTCCATTTTTTCGCAGTTCCACCCCCTCCGGTGTTGTTGCAACACCAAGACAGTAAACGCCTGCATTTACAGCCGCCCTTGCAATCTCCGGCGCTCCGTGGCCATAAGCATCCGCCTTTACCACAGCGCAGATTTTACAACCGCCGATTCGATGTTTTATTTCATTAATATTACCGAGCAGGTGGTCAAGATGAATAATTGCCCTTGTCCGCATTCATACATTTTAACAGAATTTTTTTAATATTGACAGTTGAGGCTGTTCTAAAACTTCAGCTTTTGGAATAATTACCTGAAAATAACAGTTGCTTTCTGCAAATATTCATTGTATAGTAATAATGGGTATGTGTGTCCAAAATATTGGCAAGTTATTTTTGTTTCTCGTATTAATTGCTTTTCTTTGCAGTTGTGAGCCGATGGACAATATCTTTTTATCAACTGTCACATATAAGATTAATGTACAGATAAACGATGTCTCGCTTGACGATTGTTCTTTTGTTAGTTCATACGACGAGGTGCGTCCTTATTTTGATGTATCTGTTTCCAATGATCTTGATGTTACAGGCCTCGTTGTTTTTTTAAGAAATCCCATGGGGACGATTGTAAGTTCAAAAGTCAACTATACACGCGATCATGAATCTTTGAACGACTCTTTGCAAGCGGACGAAATTATTATTCCTGTTAACAGCCTGGACGATGTTTTACCAAATTTCCCAATACCCGAGGATCTTCCAATGGGAAGATATGCAATTGTTTTTCAGGTTATGAGCGGCAGGGAAATTCTGCAAAGAACAGAAAGACCAATCTTTTATTTAAGCAGGGTAAATTTTACATATAAAGGGATTAATGTTTATCTGCCCGGTATTATTGAAAGTGATCAGGTTATTCCTAAAGAAGCGGTTCCAAGAGAAACTGTTGTAATGCTTGAAGCTGATGTAGATTTTGACAGCGTCCTTGACCCGTACATCGTATGGTACGAAAACAGAAGAAAAATCAGCGAGGGTAAATTTTCTGAAGGCGCAGGGCAGCTTTTCTGGAGAGTGCCGGAACAAAGCGGTTTTCTCTCTCTTAGAGCGGAAATTTTTCCTGTGGATATTAATGATCTTCCAGGATATCAAAAGAGAATTTCTGTATTCATTCCATCAGGATCAATCAATGTTAATCTTTTATCCAATAATATATATGAGCTTATGCACTGGTATGTTTTTGAAGGTAATTTGAGAGATTTAAAAATGCCGGGTTCTGCGGGAAGGATTTTGCAGCATAGCGGCAATAGGTTTCAATGGGTGGGTGTAAATGAAACTTATGGAGCGGCATCAGGTTATGAGAATTTATTAATGCTGCCAAAAGTTTCGGTTTTTAATAATTTTGATAATAATTGGCAAATCTTATTCAGGATGTTTCCTTTAATTGACGGCGAGGTTTTATCCATACCATTTGATTCCGGTAATGTGAGTATGCAGCTTTATATTGAAAATCATCATCTTATATTATCTTTAGTTTCTTCTTTAAAGACAGTTTCTCAAACTGTCGGTATTCCCTACAGTTTTTCTGAAGAAGATGAAAACCAGCCAATCGACAGGGATTTTATTGTTGCGGGAATAAATTTCTCTGTTTTATCCGATTTGGTGTCGGCGCAGATCAATATTGTTGGAAATTTTATTGACATTAGATCCATACCCATTACCATGCAGGCCGAAAATATCAGTAATTTTCAAATTATACTTGGGTTAAATAAAGGTAATGATCTTAACGACGATTCTGAAGCTCCGGTTTATCCGGACGTTACGGCAGTTTGGGATGAATTTGCTTTGTATTACAACCCGAAAATTGATACCTTGACAGTAGACACCGCCCTGCAGCCGACAGATGAATTGACGGTTTTAATAAGTACCAGCGATGATTCTTAATAAACGTTATATGAAGACTAAAATTTATTTTATATTTTTTTTCCTGATTAGTATTGTTTTTTTCTCATGCGCCTGGCAGAATAATGCTTCTTTTATTCCGGTTGCGGATTTTAGTGTTTATGATCCGCAAAATGTTATTAATACTGTAAATATTACCAGTACAATGAACAGTGATACAGATGGTTCAATACCGCAGTGGCTTTCAGCTTTTATTGAAAATGGAGTAAAAGAAATTGAAGAACTGCCGGATTATAATGACAAATATGTTTTTGTCGGAATTAACCGGGGAACAAATTTTACAGCATTAACCAGATGGGCTGAAAATTTTTCGACGGCGCAGGATCTTGCATTGCTTGCAGCAGATAGAATTGAAAAAAGGATGATTCTGAATTCAACACTTTACCCGGATAATGAATATGGGCGGTTCTTTGAAGCAATGATAATTGCAGCAAGCAACAATGAATACCGCGGCGCTGTAAAAGAAGACACTTATTGGTATGCAACAAACCCTGAAAATGGAAGCGGCGAAAATTCTGGTTCGGAAATTTATTACTTTTTTGTTTTTATCACAATTGACAGAAGTATTATGAAAGATATTGTTATGAATATGATGACACTTGCAAATACTGTTACTACTCCAACCGCATCCCAAAATGCGGCAATAAACCGCCTGCGGCAGAATTTTTTTGAAGGATTTTAGTTTATGCAGCGTATTTCTTACGGCGATGAATCGCCAATTGCTGCATTTGCGACTACTCCGGGAAACAGTGCGCTGACCTTGATTCGTTGTTCCGGGAAAGATTCAATTGATTTAGTATCTTCGGTTTTTTATCCGCGTAAAAAAATTATGGAAGCGCCGGGGAACACTGTTGTTCACGGGTGGATTTTGAATAAAAAGAAAAATGAAAAGTTAAAAGAGAAAAAAGAGCCGGAGTGTTTGGAAAAAGTTGATGAAGTTTTGATTTCTGTTTTTCGTTCACCTAAAAGTTATACAGGGGAAGATTGTTTTGATATTTGCTGTCATGGCGGGTTTTCTGCAGGGAAAGCTGTTATGGATGTGATAAAATCCGCCGGGTTTCGTGATGCGCTGCCCGGTGAATTTACATTTCGCGCATTTATGAACGGAAAAATCGATCTTACCCGAAGTGAATCTGTAATGGAGCTTGTCAGCGCGAAAACACAGGAAGGACACCGGCATGCTGTTTCGCGCCTTTGCGGGGCGCTTGAAAAAGAAATCAACGAAATTAAACTGCTGCTTGTTAAAGTAGTTTCCGGGGCTGAAATATACCTTGACTATTCAGAAGATGAAATAAGCGCAGATGCAGATGAAATTGCAGGCAGGCTTCCCGGTAAAGATATTGTTCTACAGATGCTGGAACGGCTTAAAAAATTGTCCGCCTCCTGGCAGCTTGAAAGAATTTATCAGCAGGGAGTAACTGTTGTTATTTCCGGGAGCCCAAATGCCGGTAAATCCAGTTTATTCAATTGTCTTTTAAAAGAAGATCGTTCCATTGTTACGGAGATTCCCGGCACTACACGCGACTGGATCGAAGCATGGGTTTCTATAGAAGGAATTCCCGTCCGCCTTGTTGATACAGCCGGTTTAAGGGAATCTTCCGACTCTGTTGAAAAAATCGGAGTAGAGCGAAGTATAAAAATTATACAGGAAGCGCATCTTATTCTATACCTGATTGACAGCACACAAGGTCTTACGGAGGAAGACTATATTTTTATCGCCAGGTATTCCGGCCGCCCGATCCTGCTCCTGTGGACCAAGAAAGATATAGCTCCGCCGCAGGGTCTGCCTGAAGTTGTAGATAACGCGCCGGTTTTTATAAGCTCAAAAACCGGCGAAGGCATCGCGGAGCTTTATCCTGCCATTGGCGCGGTAATTCGTGCGCAAATTCCCGGAGGAGAAGCCGCTCTGAATATACAGACCGGTAACTCTGTTTCGCTTGGAACGGAGCGGCAGAAAAAACTTGTAGATGCCGCCTGCTGTGCACTTGAAGAAGCGCTCGTTCTATCGCAGACAGAGGAGCCGCTGGATTTAATTGCCCCGCTTTTAAGAGATGCCGTAAATTCACTTGGCGAAATCACCGGCGAAGTTTCCACCGCAGATATTCTTGAAGAAATGTTCAGCAATTTTTGTGTCGGCAAGTAAGGCTGTTTTCTTACCGGTGAAAATGTTATATCCTTATTGTAAAAGATATGGATTACGATTGCATTGTTATCGGCGGGGGACATGCGGGGATTGAAGCGTCTCTTGCTGTAAGCCGCCTTGGTTATTCAACTTTACTTATTACGCAAAACCCCGACAGGATCGGTGCGCTTTCCTGCAACCCCGCGATTGGCGGTCTTTCCAAAGGCAACATTGTAAGGGAAGTGGATGCCCTTGGCGGCGAAATGGCAAAGTTAACAGACGCAACGATGATCCAATACCGCGTACTTAACCAATCGCGCGGACCTGCTGTTCAGGCGCCGAGAGCGCAGGCGGACAAGCAGGCGTATTCATCCGCTGCACGAATCGTTCTTGAGAAACAGAAAAACTTAAAAATTTTTATGGACACTGTAACGGATTTAATTGTAGATGGAGAAGACAGCGCTTTTCCCGCAAAAATTGCCGGAGTAATTACGCAGCGCAGACATCGCATAACAGCGCACACCGTGATCCTCGCCGCAGGAACATTCATGGAAGGAAAAATTTTTATCGGTGAACATGACGCTCCACAGGGGCGGCTCGGGGAAGAAGCTGCGGCCGGGCTTGGAGCATCCCTTCGGCGGCTTGGCTTTCCTGTCGGAAGATTAAAGACAGGAACCCCCGCGCGGATTGCTTCAGCTTCCATTGATTTTTCTTTGTTGGAAAAACAGGACGGAGAAGAAATGCGCCCTTTTTCGTTTCTCCCCGGCACGATTGAAAATACTGCTTATGGAATTCCCTCTGCGTTTAACCGGAATGCCCCCTGCTGGATTACATATACAAATGAACAAACCCATGAAATTATCCGTGCAAATGTTCACCGTTCTCCAATGTACAGCGGAAAAATAACCGGTATCGGCGCACGTTATTGTCCCTCTATCGAAGATAAAATTATCCGGTTTCCCGAACGCGAAAGGCATCATATCTTTATTGAACCCGAAGGGCTTTCTACCGGTGAAATGTACATGAACGGCGCGTCGACTTCTTTGCCCGAGGATGTACAGCGCGATTTTATTCACAGTGTACGCGGTCTTGAACACGCGCACATTGTACGCCCCGGTTATGCGGTGGAATACGATTACATTGATCCTCTTGACCTCTACCCATCGCTTGAGTCAAAACGGCTTTCCGGCTTTTTTTCGGCAGGGCAGACAAACGGAAGTTCCGGTTATGAAGAAGCCGCAGCGCAGGGTTTAATCGCAGGAATTAACGCTGTGATGAAAATGCAGGGAAAGCCGCCGCTTGTACCCGGACGCGCCGAAGCATACATCGGCGTATTGCTCGACGACCTTACAACGCTCGGAACAAAGGAGCCGTACCGGATGTTCACAAGCCGCGCCGAACACCGCCTTATGCTGCGCCACGACACTGCGGACACAAGGCTCACTCCAAAAGGGCGGCAGGCCGGCCTTGTTGACGACAGCCGCTGGGAGCGGTTCCTTGAAAAAACTAAAACGCTGGATGAAATTACAGAACTGCTTGCAAAACGCAAGCCTTCCGGTATTGTTGCAGCTAACGCAGACGACCCGGAACTTGCACATTACCCTGCTGAACTGGTCGAACGCGCTCTCCTTGACATTAAATACGCAGGCTACATTGAAAAAGAAAAACGCTTTGCCGCAAAGACCGCAAAAATGGATGCGATAAAACTATCGCCAAATCTGGATTACACGGAAATCCTTGGCCTTTCATCCGAAGCAAGGGAAAAACTTAATTCTGTTAAACCCCTCAACGTCGGCCAGGCGGCGCGGATTCCCGGCGTCCGCCAGGGCGATGTTGCGCTGCTGATCATTCTTGCAAACAAGAAGTGATTTTACAATCTTGAACTCCTGTTCATAATGAACTTCTGTTCATAATGAACCTTCCGGTATAATCATTACAACTTTTGTTCCCGTTCCAATTTCGCTCTCTATCGTTAAACTTCCTTCGCACATTGCGGCAAGGCGGTTTGACACATTTTCGATCCCAACGCGGCTTCGTCCGTCCTGCGGCTTTTGCTCCGTGTCAAATCCTATTCCGTCATCTGAAACGGTAATCACTGTTCCATTGTCTGTTTTTTCTGTGGTAATCCTGACAGTGCCTCCGCTCTTTTTTTTCGTAACGCCGTAACGTACTGCGTTTTCGACAATACTCTGTAGAGTAAGAGCGGGAAGCATGAAGTTTTTTGTGTTGATGTCATACTCAACATTAAACTTGTCTCCGAAGCGTTTTTTTTCAATTGCAAGATAGGTTTCCACATGATGCAGCTCCTGTTCAAACAGGATGGGCTTGTTTCTTGTAAGAGAATCCAGATTGCTGCGCAGATAGTTGGCGAATTCCACAACAGTTTCCTCTGCCATTTTTGGATCGATTCTGCATAACTGCTGAATTACCTGAAGGGAATTGTACAAAAAATGCGGCTGTATCTGGCTTAGCATGATTGCAATCTGGCTCTGCTGCAATTCGTTTTTCAGCGTGTTGATTTTTTCCTGCGCGATAATTTTTCCCTGTTCCATTCCGTCAAGCGTTGCGGTTATTGGTTTTACATATCTTTTGCTGATGTACCTCGAAGCGGCAAGGCTCAAAATAATCAACGCCGCGCAGATAATTATGATCTGCATATTGTTCCGCCGCACGAGCGCGTCAACTTCGTTTTTGGAAATCAAAAGCAACAGCGCAAAGCGATCTTCCGCGAATGTCGAATTTGCCGGATACATCCTGATCTCTTCATGCACTCCTGTAAATTCCATTCCCGAACCAAAGGCTCTATTTTCCTGCCTGTACTGATTAAGCCCTCTTCCGGCAGTTGTATAAATCGCGCCGCTGTTCCGCATCATGTTTGCAACGGATGACGCTCCTGAAAACATGGCGGTTTGCGCGTTGAAACTGTTTTCATTCATCATGCTGAACAAGCTGATTATTTCCCGGTACTCGTTGTTGTCCGGCCTGTACCTTGAGTTAAAATTCCACGCGCTTATATCAAAGCCGCATACGCCGAACACATTGCCGAGAGAATCCACAAGCGGTATGCTGCAAACAAGAGACGCTTCGTCCAAATCGGGAATTATGCTTCCGTTGCTCCAATAATAAAGGTTAGACAACTGAGGCTCCGATCCGTCCCGAATCTCTCTTGCTTTTTGTAGGGGTAAATGGAAAAAAGAACGATCCTGCACATCAAATTCCATATCCCATTTTACCTGCAACTGCAATCCGTTTCGATAAGCTATGTTTGGGAAGCCTCTGTAAAAACACCAAATTATTTCCGGCACACCCGGCGTAGATGGTTCAGATTTGCGAAAATAAAGTCCGGCTCTGGAGTTTTCGGCGTTTGGGAGCGAAGGGTTTACTGTTGCATCCAAAACAAAAAAGACGCCGCTGTTTCCTGTTCTTTCAAGCGCCAATTGAAGGCGGCTTAATTCGTTCCCGATAATTTCTTCCAGAACTTCGGGATATTCCGCAAGAGAGCTTACCGGTATTTGCCTGAATAGCAATTGGCTTTCGATACTTCTTGAAAGCGACTGGGAAAGGTTGACAAGCTGGCGGACGGTTTCTCCGCACTGTTCCGATACGTTTGCAAACAGCAGTGAAAATTCTCTTTTTGCGAATTCTTCTACCCTGTATCTGCCTATAAAAGATCTTGAGGCTGTTAAAAAGACGATGCCTATTGCAAGTATCATTACTACAGAAAATATGGCTATAAAAATAAAAAGCCTGCCCTGCATGGACATAACGTCGCCCTGTACTTTTCCCAGAAAGGCGGAAAATTTTTGCATTGGCTTTTTATGTTTATTCACAGATACCGTTACCTCATGCTGGAAACAAACCGTTCCAGCGCACCCGCAGAGACGGCTTCATACGCCGCGCCGTCCGCCTCCTGCGACAGGTAATCACTCCGGGCATTCTCGGCAATTGTCCGCAATGCCCGCTGATAATTGATCCGCGTTTCTTCGATGCCTTCAATAGGCAGCGGAAAATGGAAACTGTACTGCCGCTGCATTTCTACAACTGTATTTATAAGTTTTCTTACATTCTCATTTGTGATATTTTGAGGCGACCTTTCAAGATACTCGCTGAAAGCCTGCAAGGTTACCGGCATATATCCAATCTCTACTGTAAAGCGGATGTTCCGCTGCGGTTCGGTAAACCATTTTAAAAATACAGCCGCGGCGTATTCTCTTCTTGCATCAGATTTGAACACGCACATCCCTCCGCCTTGCTGGATGGACGCTTTTGCCCCGCCTTCAAAAACAGGATATGGCAGAATGGCAAGTTCGCAATCTTCTTTTGTGTTGTCGGAATATGTAACTGTATCTGAAAGAAATGCAACGCTTGCCGTGGAATCTAAAATGCAGACAGTCTCCCCCGTTGCCATAAGGTGTGAACCGAAACTGTCAAAAATTGCAAGTCCGCCTTTTACTGCGGACGGAAAATAAGCGTCCCACACACGCCGGAATACCGGGGATGAAAAGTTATATTTGTTATCCTCCAGAAAATCCCCGCCAAGCTGGTTAAATCCGATCAGCGTAAAGTTAAACAAATCTCTGTAATACATAAAGGCTTTGCCGCCGCTCCATTCATAGTATTTTTCCGCCGCTTCCAAAATACCCTCGAAGGTTGCCAGCGTGGAAAGTGTTATCCCTTCGGTTTCAGCGGCGAAACTGTTAAACAATGTAACATTGACAAACAGCACCTCAGTTGACTTCGCCACCGGTATAATGTACAAAGCATCGCCGCCAAGCATCCCTTCTTCCAGAAATGCCGGAATATACCGCGACAATTCTTCCGCATTGAACAAGGTTGACAGATCTACAAGCAGCCCTTTATCCACCATGATCGTTGCCATACCGGGGTATACAACGGCAATGTCCGGGAGTGCAGGGGCGCCGGGAACGCCGTCTATTGCCGACATAAGGGCTCTGCTTATTTCCGTATTTCTTGCAACATAAGAATCCCCGATGATGATACCCCGCTCCAGTCCAACTGTACGGTTAAACTCGTTTATTAACTCATCCATGCTTGCCCTCATCTCCTGTTCGTACGGATGCCATATCGTCAGAGTAACGGGGTTTCTTGGATCAAGAGGATCGCTTTTACCGCACCCTGCAAACAAGAGGAAGCTAAAGACCAGAAAAAGCGCCGGCAGCATGAACGCCGCAGCATTATATTTTGTTTTAATTGTCATTTCTTATCATAACTATAAAAATTGATTTTTTCAACAATAGAGTTGTTCGAAAACACGAGAAGCAATCTTCTAGGCTCATTTTAACTGAACGGCTACAATAAATTTAAATAATTTTTAAAAAAGGCTTGACAAAGAAAGTAAAATTTAGTAAGTTTATAGAGGCTGAGATTGGGAACGATATCGGCTGGTAAATCTTCAAACTATCTGCAAGAGCAGGCAAGTGAAAAGGCTTTAAAAAGCCGCGCGCGCCTTCTGGGCATCTACGAAAGTGGTGCATCGGGGGCGTAAATCCATGCGCAAAACACACGAAAAAAAGTGAAAATATTTTTTCAAAGTACTTGACAAAGTATACAGAAAAATAGTAATTTCATAGAGTTCGCGCGGTTTACCGCCGCGCGGCGCAGCCCGTAAAGGGCGCGGTTCCCAGAAGGGGGCCGGAGATATTTGGCAACAAATCCGCTGTTGAAAGGCGGCGGATGTTAGGGAAGGGGAGAGTGGGCAAACCGCGAGCGGTTTGCCTCGGAGTTTGCGCGAGCGCAAACTCCATGCTTGGGTTTTCAGCCTATGGTTGAAACTCAAGTAAAAAAGGGGTCTGCAGGGGTGCAGGCTCTGAAAAGAAATGCAGCGGCGTACCTGAGAGGGTAAGCCGAATGCCAAGCGTATATTTGGAAGAAAAATAAGGCTGCTAAGGCAGTTTTATGAAACTCTGACAATTCGAAATGTCAGGAACTCAAGATGAAGTCTAACCCTGCGATTGGGAAACTGAGAGCAGGGATAGAAAATAATATCATGGAGAGTTTGATCCTGGCTCAGAACGAACGCTGGCGGCGCGTCTTAAGCATGCAAGTCGAGCGGCAGTGGGAAGCTTGCTTCCCATGAGAGCGGCGGACTGGTGAGTAACGCGTGGGTGATCTGCCTTTAGGTTGGGGATAGCCGTTAGAAATAGCGGGTAATACCCGATAAGGTTATCTTACTGTGGTGAGGTAAAGAAAGGAGCTTAGGCTCCGCCTGAAGATGAGCCCGCGTCCCATTAGCTAGTTGGTGGAGTAAGAGATTACCAAGGCGAAGATGGGTAGCCGGCCTGAGAGGGTGAACGGCCACACTGGGACTGAGATACGGCCCAGACTCCTACGGGAGGCAGCAGCTAAGAATATTCCGCAATGGAGGGAACTCTGACGGAGCGACGCCGCGTG
>Ga0099364_10003775_pt1 | contig 23297 bp, 17 predicted proteins | sample TergutTh196P3_FD_73070 | JGI IMG/M metagenome (GOLD analysis project Ga0099364, IMG submission 73070) | Microcerotermes parvus P3 segment gut microbial communities from Pointe-Noire, Republic of the Congo - Th196 P3 | ecosystem: Host-associated > Arthropoda: Insects > Digestive system > Gut ...
GATAATGGCGGCCACTCCGGCCATGGAGGCCATTTCGACCGAGTCGGGGAACGGGAAGAAAGCGTCGGATGCCATGACGGAACCCTTCGCCTTGTCGCCGGCTCTGTTGATGGCGTACTCGGCAGCGTCCACTCTGTTTGTGAAGCCGCCTCCTATGCCGACGGTAGCGCCGCCTGAGGCCAGCACTATCGCGTTGCTCTTTGTGAAGGAGGCCACCTTCCAGGCGAATATCAGATCGTCCCACAGTTCCGGGCGCTCATTGCCTATCCAGCGTCCCTCACTCTGCACCGGCAGGGGCGGCGGCGTATCTTTCTGGAGCAGGAAACCCACCTTGTTCCCTGTTATCTGGCTGCGTGGAACATATTGTCCCGTTGTTGTTATCAGCCTGAGGTTACGTTTTGCCGATTTCAGAAATTCCATCGCGTCCGGCTCGATCTCCGGGGCGGCGAGTATCTCGTAGAAACGTTCCGATATGAGTTGTGCAAGTTTCAGGTCCACCGGCGCAGTGAAACCGATAACGCCGCCAAACGCCGACGCCGTGTCGCAGGCGAGCGCCAGCTCGTACGCGGTCTTCGCGCTGTCCGCCACAGCGACGCCGCACGGCGTTGTATGCTTCACTATAATACAGGCCGTCGTGTCACGAAATAGCGTTTCTCCCCGAAGCAGCGCGTCAATATCCAGAATGTTGTTGTACGACAGTTCCTTGCCGGAGTGCTGGACGAACGGCGGGTCGGCAAGCGTCGGAATGTAGAGCGCCGCGCTCTGGAAGGGATTCTCGCCGTAACGGAGTTCCTGAGTCCTGCGGAGCGGCGTCACAACGTGTTCCTCCGCTTCTTCAACGGAATAACCCAGCGCGTGACGCAATCCCTCGTGTATGGTGGCGTCGTAGAACGCGGTGACACGGAACGCCTTTATCGCGAGGTCGCGCCGCAGCTCATCCGATATTTCGCCGCGTTTCAGCGCATCTTTTAGAATGTCATAGTCCGTTTTGTCGGTTATCACGGCTACGCACGCGAAATTTTTTGCGGCGGCGCGAATAAGCGACACGCCTCCGATATCGATCTTTTCTATGAGTTCCTCCCTCGACGCTTTGTTCCGGGCTGTTTCCTCGAACGGGTACAGCGTGCAAACAACAACGTCTATCAGTGGAATGGCGTACTCCGCGAGGTCGCGTTCGTCGTCCGTGTGCCCGCGCCTCGCGAGTATGCCGCCCATTATTTTCGGGTGCAGAGTTTTGACGCGGCCGCCAAGTATTGACGGAGTTCCGGTAATATCCAACACCTCCGTCACGCCTATGCCGCAAGACCGCAGATGATTGGCAGTGCCGGAACTGGATACTATCTCGTAGCCCGCGCCGGTCAGAGCTTCGGCGAGTTCGGCTATGCCATCCTTCTCCCAGACAGATATAAGAGCTTTTGGCTTGTTCATATGATCAACTCCTTTTTATATATCCTCGTGAAAAAGCTGCTGCAGCGCTCGTGGGTAAAGTTTGTGTTCTACCGCGTGGATTCGCGCGGCCAAAGTATCCTCGGTGTCGCCCGGCAGAATGGGTACCTCCTCCTGCGATATTATAGGGCCATGATCGACGTATTCGTCAACGATATGTATGGTAACTCCTGTGATATCGGCGCCCGCCTCAAACGCGTCCCTTATGGCGCACGCTCCAGGAAAGGCGGGCAGCAGCGAGGGATGTATGTTCACGATTCTATTCGGAAAAGCCTTGACGAATCCGGCGGTGAGTACCTTCATGAAGCCGGCAAGGACAACCCACTCAACGCGCTCGGCACGCAGGGCCTCAAGTATCGGAACCTCGTTCTCCTCTCTTGGGATTCCCTTTCCGTACGAAACGGCAACGGTCTTTATTCCCTGTAAATGCGCCTTCTTGAGCCCGACGGCCTCCGGATTGTCGCTTATCACGATCACTGTTTCGGCTTCTAGCGAGCCGTGCCTGCAAGCGGAGATTATGGCGTCCATGTTGCTGCCCGTTCCCGATATGAGTATCGCTATCCTGGGCCTGCTCATCGGTCTAAGTCACTCCCTCACTATGCGCCCTATCGCGAACGGTGATTCGCCGGCGCCTGTGAGGGCCTTCATCACGCGGTCGCCGTCCTTTTGCGCGGCGATGAAAACATAACCCGCGCCGAGGTTGAAAACGCGCCTCATCTCCGCCTCGTCCACGCCCGCGTCCGATATGAAGCGGAACGCCCAAGGACGCTTCCATGCGCCATAATCTATCTCGCATCTCAGACCGTCCGGCACAACCCTGTTCGTGTTTGCTTCGAGTCCGCCTCCCGTGATATGGGCCATACCCTTCACAAAACCGCCGCGCGCCGCTTCCAGGGCAGCGCGGACGTAAATTTTTGTCGGGCGCATCAGGATTTCTCCGAGAGAAACCCCGTCATCACCCGTTACGTTTTCTATAGCATTCTCCGGCATATTCGATAGGATTTTTCGCACGAGGCTGTAACCGTTGCTGTGAATCCCGGAGCTTGGGAGAGCGATTATCACGTCGCCACACTCGATCTGCGATCCGTCGATGATGGAAGAATCATCGATCATACCCGCCGCGAAGCCCGCGAGATCAAATCCGTCCGGAGCGTACACTCCCGGCATCTCAGCGGTTTCTCCGCCCAGGAGGGCGCACCCGCTCTGTTCGCACCCATCGAGGATACCTTCCATCACACTCGCCATTTTCGCTTCGTCGAGCGCCCCGCACGCTATGTAGTCGAGAAAAAAGAGGGGAACCGCGCCGCATGTCACGAGGTCGTTCACGCTCATCGCGACCAGGTCCTGTCCTAAACCGCGGTATAAGCCGGTCCTGCGGGCCAGTTCGACCTTTGTGCCGACGCCGTCGCAGCACGCGACAATCGACCTTCCGCCGCCGATCGAAACAGCTCCGCTGAAACCGCCGATCCCGGCTTTTGGGAGCCGCTCGCGTTTAGCCGCAAGAGCTTTTATGGTTCCGATCCAAGCGTCGCCTTTGTCTATATCGACGCCGGCCCCACGATAGTCCATGCATATACCCCCAACGCTTAAATAACATTTATAAATATACAAGGACGAGGGCAAATGTCAATTAACAATCGACCTCCAAAGGAGAGATGAACCGCGGCAAAATTATCGCTAACGAGATATTCAGCCCGATGGCATTTGAAAATTTTATGAGTGGGAAAGGGATTTAGAGAGCCTTCAGGCGGCCCAATTTTCGATTTTCAGACCGGGAATCCTCACGAACTCCCTGACGTTGTTAGTAACCAGTATGCAATTTCGGCCGACTGCCTGCGCTGCAATCTGCAAATCGTAAGGGCCTATGGGCGTTCCAGCACGCTCCAAATGTGCGCGCAAGATTCCGAACATTTCCGCGTCCTGGTCATCAAACGGCAGAATTTTAAAAGGAGATGCAAAGCCGATCAGCATCAAACGATTGTGATCCCTATGCGCGCTTTTTGAAGCTCCGTATTCGAGTTCCGCAAGCGTGACGGTGGACAGGGCAATTTCGCCGACCGGGCGGCTTTTGAAAGCGTCGATGATTTTCGGACTACGCCCATTAATCACGTAAATGCAGATATTTGTATCCAGCAGATACATGATTATTCGTCAAATTCGAAGGATCGTTTTTGCATTTCAGGCTGACTTCTGCCGCTTGTGAGAAAGTCGTCCGAGAAACCGTTCAGGCTTTCCTCGAACAATCTCCAAGGATCATTTTTAGGAATCAGCACGATTGCGCCTCCGATTTTTTCAATTCTCAAATCACCATCCGGAATCCGGAACTCATGAGGAATCCTGACGGCTTGGCTGTTGCCATTTTTAAATGTCCTGGTAGTCCTTACGATTTCCATTGCAAACTATCCCCCCGTATGCACAGGTCAACCGCCTGCGAAAAAATCGTTTACTCCTCAGGCGCGGTCGAAGCGATAAACAACTGGTCGAGCTGGTTACGATCCACCCGCGACGGCGCGCCTGACAACGGGCACTGAGCCTTTTGGTTCTTAGGGAAGGCCATTACGTCACGTATGGATTTCCCGCCGCACAGCGCCATCACTATCCGATCGAACCCGAACGCTATCCCTCCGTGCGGCGGAGCGCCGAAGGACAGGGCCTCCAGCAGGAAGCCGAAACGTTCTTTCGCCGCCTCCAGCGAGATGCCCAGAGCGTCGAACACGGCGCTCTGCGTCTGCGGGTTGTGAATCCTTATCGAGCCGCCGCCCAGTTCCATTCCGTTCAGCACAACATCGTACGCGCGGGCGCGGACCCGCCCGGGATCGGTCTTCATAAACTCCAGATCTTCCGGCATCGGAGAAGTGAACGGGTGATGTACCGCGGACCAGCGGCGTTCGTCCTCGTCCCACTCGAACTCCGGAAATTCCGTCACCCACAGGAATTTCCAGCCTTCGCCCACCAGTCCGCGGGCGCGGGCAGCCTCAAGGCGGATTTGCCCCAATATCTCGCACGCCTTCGTCCATTTTGCGTCCGCCATCAGGAACAGCACGTCGTCCGGGGTTATGCCGGATTTTTCCGCGAGCGCGCGCTGCCCTTCGTCCGACAGGAATTTTACCAGCGGGCCTTTGAGCGAGCCGTCCTTTATCTGGAAGTTGGCCATTCCCGCGCTTCCAAGCTCCCTGGCTCGATTCTCCCAATCGGAGAGCTCCTTGCGCGACAGATTCCCGCCGCCGGGCAGTTTCAGGCCTTTTACCACTCCGCCCGATGAGATCAGGGTGGCGAAGGGGTTTTCTCCGCCTCTGAAAATATCCGTCAGATCGATTATTTTCATGTCGATACGAAGGTCGGGTTTGTCGCTGCCATAGTTATTCATTGCCTCTTTCCACGTGATACGCGGGAAAGGTTTCGGTATATCCGCTCCGATTGTTTCCTTGAAAAGCCCGGCCAGGTACGGCTCGATAATGCTCATCACGTCGTTCTCGGTGACGAAGCTCATCTCTACGTCCACCTGCGTGAACTCGGGCTGCCTGTCGGCGCGTAGGTCCTCGTCGCGGAAGCATTTCGTTATCTGTATGTACCTGTCACAGCCGCTGACCATGAGGATCTGCTTGTATATCTGGGGAGACTGAGGGAGGGCGTAGAACTCGCCGGGGTTCACCCTGCTGGGCACCAGATAGTCCCTAGCTCCTTCCGGCGTCGATTTTGTGAATATAGGGGTTTCGACCTCCAGAAATCCGTTCGCGTCGAAATAATTTCGCGTGTACTGCGCCGCCTTGTGGCGTATCCTCAGGTTCTTCTGCATCCCTTCCCGCCTGAGGTCTATATAGCGGTACTTCATGCGCAGATCCTCGCTGACGCCATCGGCGGCGTCAGGATCGAACGGCGGCAGATTACTTGGGGAGAGCAGTATGAAGTCGGAAATCATCAGTTCCACGCCGCCTGTGGAGAGATTGGGGTTTTCAGTCCCCTCGGGACGCTTGCGGAGCGTGCCGCGCACCGCCAGTACATATTCGCTCCGCAGGTCCTTGGCTCGCGCGTGCGCGTCCGGAACAAGCTCGGGGTTGAATACTATTTGAGTCACTCCGGTGTAGTCCCAGAGTTCTATGAAGATGATGCCGCCCAAATCGCGCCGGGCGCGGAGCCAGCCATTCAGCGCGATGGTCCTGCCCGCGTCCGCCTCGCGCGGTTCCCCGCATCGCATTGTATATTTCCATTCGTCTGTGAATACGCCGGAGATCATCGTGATTCCTCTTTCCATAGTTTGATTTTTTCCTTTATGTTGCCGCGCGGCGTGGTCTCCTGGGTTCCTGTGCCCATGTCCTTTATCGTGACCGTGCCTGATGCCAGTTCCTCGTCGCCAATTATACAGACAAATTTCGCCCCGGCTTGCGAGGCTCCTTTCATCTGCGCCTTCATTGAGCGCCCCATGAAGTCCATGTCAGCGGACAGCCCGCCCGCCCGCAGTTCGTGGGCGAGTATCCCCGCCTCGCATTCTCCGTCGGGTCCGGTTGTCACGACGTAAACGTCGACGCGGGGTTCGCGGCCCATGTACGCGCCCTGCGCTTCCATGGTTAAAACAATTCTTTCTATGCCCGACGCGAAGCCGACGCCCGGCACGTGCGGCCCGCCTATCGCCTCCGCGAGATTGTCGTATCGCCCGCCGCCGCAGACCGCGTTCTGCGCTCCAAGGTCGCCGGACAGTATCTCATAGGCGGTTTTGGTGTAGTAATCTAGACCGCGGACCAATCTGTTGTCCACGCGCACGGAAGCCCCTAGGTTTTCGAGCCCGCGCATGACTGCCGCGAAGTGCTCGCCGCACTCGCCGCACAGCGATTCGATCACCGAGGGCGCGGAGTCCGTTTGATTTCGGCATTCAGGCCGCTTGCAGTCGAGCACGCGAAGCGGGTTTTTATCCAAGCGTCCATTGCAGGTGTCGCAGAGATGTTGTGCCGACTCAAAAAATTTCTTGAGCGTTTCTCGGTAAGCGGGCCTGCACTCAGGACAGCCCACCGAATTGATGAGAACCTGAAGGTTCGACAGTCCAAGCCTTCGGAAAATCTCCATTGAAAGGTCGATTATCTCCACGTCCGCGAACGGGCTTTGCGCGCCCAAGATCTCAAAATCTATCTGAGCGAACTGCCTGTAGCGTCCTTTCTGCGGTCTCTCATATCGGAACATAGGCCCCCATCCCCATAGTTTCACCGGCTGAGGCCGCCGCCTCATGTCGTGCTCAAGGTACGAGCGCACAATCGACGCGGTGAGTTCAGGGCGAAGGGTGATGCTGCGGTCGCCCCTGTCGATAAAAGTGTACATCTCTTTTTGCACCACGTCGGTAGTGTCGCCGATGCCTCTGCTGAAAAGCTCCGTGTGTTCAAATATGGGTAGAAGGATTTCACTGAATCCGAAATCATCCGCGACGTCTTTTGTGACGTCAAGAACCCGCGCCCACTTCCAGGATTCGTTTCCAAGAACGTCGCGCGTGCCCCTTGGGGCTTTAATGGCTTCCATCTCTTGCCTTCCTCCAAACATTACGTTTAAAAACGACTAATTCCCTTCAAGTCATCAGGTTTGAAGGGAATTAAAATTATATCATCATCGGAAGCCATTGTTTTTTACTTATGCGATAGGTTCGAGCCTCGCCTGGAAGTGTCTTAGGATTGGAGGTTCCCATGTTATCCGGTAGCCCCGTTCAAGTGACGAGGCCCTTTTTTTTATCTCAATAAGGGCGTCGGCGACCATGTCCAGATGCGCTTGAGTATACACACGCCTTGGAATCGCCAGGCGTGTGAACTCGAAGTCGGCTTTCAACTGCGCGCCGGTGTCTGGATCGTTGCCCAGCATGTACGAGCCTATGTCGCACGACCGGATGCCGGCCTCCTTGTACAGTTCGACGGCAAGAACCTGAGCCGGAAATTCGTTGTAAGGTATCTGCGGGAACATTGCGGCGGCGTCGAGAAACACCCCATGTCCGCCGACGGGAGCCTGATAGGTTATGCCGGCCTCGTCCAGCCGGCCCGCGAGATATTCCGCCTGTCCAATGCGGTAGAGCAGGTAATTTTCGTCAATACCCTCGTATAGTCCAACCGACAGCGCTTCGAGATCACGCCCCGCAAGCCCTCCGTAGGTGTAGAAACCCTCGTAGTTGATACAGCTCTCCTTGATCTTGATGATGAGGGGGGAGTCAGGATCCTTCACGCCCAGCATACCGCCTATATTTACGATGGCGTCCTTCTTGGCGGACATGGTGAACATGTCGGCATAGCTGAACGTTTCACGGACAATCTCCGCGATGCTTTTATCCCCGCAGCCCGGTTCGCCGCGTTTGATAAAAAACGCGTTCTCCGCGTAACGCGCGGCGTCTATGCATAAGGGTATGTCGTATTTTTTGCATACGGCCGCCGTTTCGCGCAAATTTTTCAGTGAAACCGGCTGACCTCCGGCGGAATTGTTTGTAATAGTCATTACCACAACGGCGATGTTGTCGGGGGTTTTCTCGCGGATTACGCTCTCCAGCATGGCGACGTCCATGTTGCCCTTGAAGGGCGCGCGCTTCGATGGATCTTTCGCCTCGGGCATAATGCAGTCGATGGGGCGGCCTCCGCTTAAAATGACATGCGCGCGCGTGGTGTCGAAGAACATATTGGATACAGCGAATTTGCCCTCCGACAGAAGCAGCGACATAAGTATTTTTTCCGCGGCGCGGCCTTGATGTACCGGCTGGATGTAATCGTAGCCGAAAATATCACGGCCCGCCTCAATCAGCTTGAAGAAGCTCGACGCTCCAGCATAAGCCTCGTCGCCGCGCATGATGCCGGCCCATTGCTCGGCGCTCATGGCATTTGTGCCGGAATCCGTCAAAAGGTCAATGTAGCAGTCCCCGCCCCGCAGGTAGAATAAATTGTAGTACGCGGCGGCAATTTTTTCCTCGCGCTCCGCGTGAGTGAGCATCCGCAATGGCTCCACCATTTTGATGCGAAATGGTTCGGGTATGTATTTGACGGTCATTGAAAACTCCTCCTTACATATCTCGAAGCAATTTTAGTGGCGGAGCCGTTGTATCTCCTCACATGAGTTTTGCGGATAACTCAATATGACAAGTTATTGTGATATAAAGCCTGGCCAAAATATAAGTACAAGTATACAAATCCTCCAACAAAAATTACAATACCACAATTTGTGAATAACTCAATATGTTAGGTAATTGTGATATAAAATCGGGGAAAAATAAAGGTACAAATACGTAAAATTCCCAAAAAAATTACAATATCAAAAGGAGAATTGCCCCGATTTTCACGGAATTTATTAACAAAAGCAGTAATATCAAGCCTTTATGCATTTATGAAAAAATTAAGGCGCAGTTTTTGAAAAAAACAAAATGACTATTGAGTTGTTTCAGTGATACTGAGATAATCGTAATAAAGTAATGCGAGAGATACAAAAATTCATGGGCCGCTTTCAGAAGTAAGAGGATTTCAGGGAGCATTTTTTCAGACATAGACGGCCTGAGGGATTCAAATGCGCAAAATGCGGAGGGTAAATTAACATGAATAAAAAAAGTTTCAAGTTCAAGATTGTTATTCCGACAGTAGTTGTCTTAATTGTTTTGGTTGTCATTATTAATATCTTTTTGTCGTTAAGATTATCAAACATAGGAAATTTCCTTATCAACGAAAAGCTTTTCGCGGTCACAAACGGTTTGAATTTCTACTTCGATGAGAGCGAGGGTAAATCCAATGTAGCAGCCCTTACTATGGCGCGTAATCCCGACGTTATTACGGCGATCGGGAAACGCGATACGGAAGAGTTAATACGCCTTTTTACTCCCGCGTGCGGTTTATACCTCATTGATTACTTCACAATAGCCGACAACGAAGGGATAGTGCTGGCAAGGACGCATGAACCTGAAAGCTTTGGCGATTCGGTTTTGGCTCAACAGAACATTCAAGACGCGTTGGAGGGCAAGGTTTCGACATATTTTGAACCCGGAACAGTAGTAAAGGTTTCTGTCCGCACCGGAGCGCCCGTATATGACACGGACGGCACGCTGATAGGCGTCGTTTCGGCCGGCGTAAGATTTGATTCGGAGAGCAAAGTCGAAGAATTAAAAACACTCTTTGATTCCGAGGTTACGATTTATCTCGGCGACACAAGAGTTGCCACGACGATTTTCAGAAATGGGTATAGTATAGCGGGAACTACGCTCGACCCGGGCATAGCGGAAATTGTTATTGAAAATAAAAATGAGTATTTGGGAGACGTGGATATCTTAGGAGGAAAGTATAAAACTTTTTATAAACCGCTATTAAATTCCCAAAACGATGCTTTCGCAGCAGTTTTAATAGCGATTCCATTGGCGAAATTCCAGGCGGAAACAAATAGTTCAATCCGGGACGGAATCATTCTCGGATTAGCCGGACTTGTCATATCCATACTGTTGCTGTACTTCATGATTTCATCAATCAGCCAGCCGATTACCAAGCTGTCAAGCGATATGCGCCATATCGCAAACGGAAATCTGAGTATCTACGTCAACGTAAAAAGCGATGACGAAGTGGGCAATTTAGGCAAATCCTTACAGAAAGTAGCGGACACTTTATATAAGCTGCTTGCGGACATAAATGAAACGATTGACGAACACGAAAAGGGCAACATTGATTACTTCCTTAACACTGAGGAATTTTTGGGCGATTATAAAACGCTTGCCCAAAATATCATAGAATTGGCAACCGTTGGTGTGAGAGACCAGTTGACAGGCATACCGAACAGGCGTACTTTTGACAACCGTATGGAGATGGAATGGAGCAGGGCTAAGCGGGATGATAGTTCATTAAGTATTTTACTTTTAGATGTGGATAAATTCAAAAACTACAACGATACGTTTGGTCATCAACAGGGCGATGTTGCATTGCAGACGGTGGCAAAAACCATAACGCAGTCGTTAAAACGCCCGGCGGATTTTTCCGCCCGTTGGGGCGGCGAGGAATTCGTCGTGCTGCTGCCATCCACGAATTCAAAAGGCGCGGCGCATATTGCCGAACACATACGCGCGGAAATCGAAAAGGCAACAATTCCCTGCGACGACGCTAAGGGCGCGAAAGTAACTATCAGCATCGGCGCAAGCACGCAAATACCCGCGCTGAACAGTAAAATAGACGATTTCATTTCCGCTGCCGACGCCGCGCTTTACAGGGCTAAAGAAACCGGCCGGAATAAAGTCGTTTTAAACGAGGCTGACATCGTAGAATGATATTCCTTGTCGCGGATCAGCGTTTCGCGAATTTCCTCTGAGCCACCTTAACAGCCTCAATAATCGGTATCACTAAAACCGAAAGTCCAAACGATACGGCAAGCTCATCAATTGCCAAAGGCTTCAACGAGAACATCTCGGCGAGGAAAGGCACATAGATGACTGACAGGGTCGTAATTAGTGAAAACGCCACCGCGCCCCATAGCACTTTGTTACGGGTTTTCAAGGTGAAAATACTATGCTTCAGCGAGCGCAGGGTAAAGGGTTGGAAGACTTCGCACATGCACAAGGTGAAGAAAGCGGAGGTCATGGCGGTTTCATGCGAGTCCCATATGTCCACGATAAAGTAGGCGGCGAGCGTCAGCAGGGAGATCAAAATTCCCTGATATATTGTGTTGAAACCCAAATTATCGGAAAAAATTCCTTCTTTCTGGTCCCGCGGCGGCCGCTCCATAATACCGGGATCGGCGTGTTCCATTCCCAGGGCGACGGCGGGAACGGTATCCGTTATCATGTTTATGAACAGCAGATGGACCGGCTTGAACAGTACGAATCCCATCAAGGTGGCGACAAGAATGGAGATAACCTCGCTCAGATTGGTGGAAAGAAGGAACTGTAACGTTTTTCTTATGTTGTCGTAAATCCTGCGGCCCTCTCCCACAGCGGCGACGATAGTGGCGAAATTATCGTCCGCAAGCACCATGTCGGCAACGTTCTTGGTCACATCCGTGCCGGTGATGCCCATACCGATGCCGATGTCGCCGGATTTTATCGCCGGCGCGTCGTTCACTCCGTCGCCGGTCATGGCGGTGATATAGCCCTTTTGCTTCCACATGTTGACGATGCGCACCTTGTTTTCGGGCTGAACCCGGGCGTAAACAAATGTGTTTTCGATACGTTTTTCAAACTCGGCGTCGGAAAGATTGTCCAGTTCCCGGCCTGTAATCGCCTGCTCGGAGCTTGTGATGATACCCAGTTCCCCGGCGATTGCCACCGCCGTTTCCTTGTGGTCGCCGGTAATCATCACTACTTTAATGCCGGAGCTTTTACATTCGTCAATCGCCGCTTTAGCTTCCGGGCGAACAGGGTCGATCATGGCTTCCAGCCCGATGAACGAGAGGCCGGTTTCAAGTTTCGCGGGGTCGCAATCGGCCGGGATCGCGTCAAGTTCCTTATAGGCGCAGGCAAGAACCCGCAATGCCCTGTCCGCGTATTCTTTGTTTTGTGCGGTTATTCTCTGTAAGATTTCAGGAGTCAGCGCAACGGTTTGCCCGCCCGAAAGCGCATTGGTGCAAACGTTCAGAACCTCATCGGGCGCTCCTTTTGTGTATTGAGTGAAAGTATTTTGCCCTTGATGGACGGTGGACATCATCTTGCGGACGCTGTCGAAAGGCACTTCGGCAACGCGAGGGAACTCGGCGGCAAGGATGTTTTTATCAAATCCGTGCTTCAAAGCGAAAGCCACCAGCGCGTTTTCGGTGGGGTCGCCCACAATTTCGCCTTCGGGGGAGAGCTGCGAATCGCAGCATAACGCCATCGCTTTTGCCAGTAGAGTCGTATCTCCGAAACTCTCCACGACTGTCATTTTGTTTTGAGTGAGGGTGCCGGTCTTGTCGGAACAGATGACCTGCGCGCATCCGAGGGTTTCCACAGCGGGCAGGCGCCGGATAATCGCGTTTCGTTTTGCCATGTTGGTTACGCCGATCGACAGCACGATGGTGACGACGGCGGCAAGCCCCTCCGGGATAGCGGCGACGGCAAGCGCCACGGCAAGCATAAAGCTGTCCAATATTCCGGCCGTGCTGAACTCATCCATGCCGACAAGCCTGACGACGAAAATCACGGCGCAGATACCCAGTACGATAGCGCTCAAAATCTTACTCAATTCGGATAAACGTTTTTGCAGCGGCGTTTCGCCATCCTGCGCGCTCTGAATAATCCCGGCGATTTTGCCCATTTCGGTCGCCATACCGACAGCGGTAACAACGCCCTCGCCTCGTCCATAGGCCACGTCGGAACCCATATAGGCCATATTCTTGCGGTCGCCCAAAGGTACGTTGCCGGAGTCATCGCCGCTCAGGGCTTCGGTTCTTTTTTCCACGGGAATTGATTCGCCCGTCAGGGCCGCTTCCTCAATTCGCAGGCTGGCGCTGTGAATCAGGCGCATATCGGCGGGAATAGCGTCCCCTGCCTCTATCAGCACGATGTCGCCTGTCACGAGTTCACCGGCCGGAATCTGCGAAACAATGCCCTCACGCCTGACTTTAGCAGTGGCGGCGCTCATTTCCTGCAACGCTTCGATTGCTTTTTCTGCTTTGCTCTCCTGAAAGACGCCCAGCACGCTGTTTAAAATCACCACGGCAAAGATGATGCCCGCTTCGGCGTATTTGTGCAGCCCTCCGCCTTCAAATGTGGAAATAATCAGCGAAATGACTGCGGCGACTAAAAGCACCACCACCATAGGGTTCATGAGCTGTTCGGCAAAACGGCGGGGTATGCTTTTCTTCTTCTCTTTAGCAAGTTCGTTTCTGCCGTTTTCCAAAAGCCTTTTTTGGGATTCCGCCTGCGATAAGCCCGTTTCGCTTGTGTTGAGGCTTTGCAGAGTGTTTCCCGTACTGTTTAGATAATGATTCATAACTTAGACCTCCTGATCACCCATTACCGATGTCCACCGCTCACAAAGAAAAAAGACCAATACCTCTCGCGAGGCAAAGGTCTTATCGTTTAATCCGCTACCGAGGCAATTTGCCCGTGCTGACGACAACGGAACCGTATCGGTCGATTACTCCCCTTAATATGAGCATCATAACATATAAACGTCTGTGCGTACCAAACACACTACTCCCTTGATTTATCCCGAATCCACCTTTGGACGACCGAGTCTAAATCCAGAATATTTACAGGTTTGGGCAAAAACTCCTGAAAACCGTTGTTCAAAAACACCTGTCTGTTTCCGGCGATCGCGTTGGCAGTGAGGGCGATAATAGGTATGGTCTGTGCGTATTTCGTGCCGAGGCCACGAATCCTCGCAGTCGCTTCAATGCCGTCCATCTCAGGCATTATGTGATCCATGAAAATAGCGTCAAAAACCGGCTTCCCGCGCTCTATCAGGTCGATGGCGTCCTGTCCGCTTGTCACGCAATTCACTTTCATTCTGTATTTACGCAGCATGCTTGCCGCCACATCGAGGTTGATCCGGAAGTCATCCACCACCAGCACCCTTATATAACTTAAATCGGGCCGCACAAGCTTTTCCTGCGCGCGCTTCTTATCGTCCGAGTAACTGAAATCGCGCAGCTTTTTCGCAGTTTCTGAGCCGATAGTTTCATCGGAGGCAAAACGCTGCCGGATACGAAAACGGAAAGTGGTGCCCTTGCCGTACTCGCTTTCCACATGGATTTTCCCATCCATTAGTTCCACAAGTTTTTTTGTGATACTGAGCCCCAGATCGACGCCCTGGACCAAGTGGCTTGCGTTGGCGTCCGCCTGATTGTAATCGATGAAGATTTTTTCCATTTCCTCTTTACGTATGCCGATGCCGGTATCGCTCACATAGACTGACATCCACGCATCATCGCCGCTTTCTCGCGCACAGCTCACGCCCAGAGTGACAGTCCCAAATTTCGTGTATTTGAAGGCATTGCCCAAGAGGTTGTTCAATATCTGTTTTAAGCACAGATCATCTCCATAAAGGTAACACGGCAGGTCCTCCGTAATATCCATCTCGAAAGTAATGGCTTTGTTTGAATAGTACGCTATGTTTAGAGTCGCGACGTCGTTCAGCAAACTTGCCACATCGTACTCCACAGCCGCCAATTCGAATCTGCCCGCCTCAATCATTGAAACGTCCATAATGAGGCTTATAAGGTTCATCAGAGTATTGCCCGCTACGTTGATCTTCTTGAGGTTTTCTTTTATATCGGGGGGAGTGCCTTCCTCCATCATCAAATCCGTCAAACCCACTATCACATTCAACGGCGTCCGCATCTCGTGGCTCATTTTTGCCAAAAACATGGATTTGGCGTGGTTCGCCTGCTCGGCCGTCATGATCTGTAACGCCATCCGGCCGGCAAAATACATATCATCCGGGAAATCAATCTCATCAAAACACTCCTGACTTGTTAAAAAACCAACCGTCACTTAACGAAATCCTGAAAAACCCTTAATTGTGACAACAGAAATCTCCGATTATTATAACAAATCCTCCCCAAGGCTCAATAGCCCGTCCGCGCAAAGCCATTTTAAACGCGCGGGGCATAGCGGCCGGCAGGGTTTAGTATTGACAGCATCAATATCTATGCTAACATTTTTGACTAATCCGTGACGAGTTTTGTTCAATTTTTTCGTGAAGCAATAAGGTTTGCGGGAGGATAATAATGGATTCAAGAGAACGGGTTTTTACAGCGCTTGGACATGAACAGCCGGACAGACCCCCCGTTTCGGCGACATTTACCCCGGAAGCGGCCCGGATTTTGCGCGACGCCTACGGTCGTTATGAAGACGACCTCGGTTATGTCATGGGAAACGACCTGATTAAAACAACCGTCGGTATTGAAACAAGCTACCATTATAAAGATGACCCCGCTTATACATGTAAATTCGGCGTACAATGGCGCAATGTGAAATATGCGTCCGGCGCATATACCGAGATCGTCAAAGGGCCGTTGTATGATGACAAGGCGGCGCTCGATGGCTATGAAATGCCCGACCCTACGGACAGCGATTGGTACGTTCCCGTTAAAGCGGCTGTCGAACGTTACGGTCATGAAAAATTCATTATCGGCTCGTGCCAGTGCTCGATTTTTGAAATGGCCTGGTATCTTCGCGGTTTGGAAAATTTTCTTGTTGATATAATTGACGATGAAGATTACGCTGGCGCGCTGTTGGATAAGGCTGCGGAATTTTCGTTAAAGGCCGGCCTTGAAATGATAGACTGCGGCGTGGACATGGTATGGCTTGGGGACGACGTGGCTACCCAGCGGTCAATGATTATGTCGATGGATACATGGCGGAAATATTTAAGAGGCAGGTATGCGAAGATTTTTGAGGCTTACCGCGCGAGGAAGAAAAATATCGTCATTGCTTATCACAGCTGCGGAAACTGTGAGGCAATCCTGGACGACATGGCGGAGATAGGGCTCGACGTTATCAATCCAATCCAGCCTCTTGCGATGGACCCGTGTCATATTAAAAAACGTTATGGCAAGTCGCTTACGCTTTTCGGCGCAATTGATATACAGCATCTGTTACCTTTCGGGACTGCCTCGGAAATTCGCCGTACGGTCCGCGAATATAAGCGGATACTCGGAGAGGGCGGCGGATATATTTTATCGCCCGCGCACAATATTCAACCGGACACCAGCCTTGAAAACATTAAGGCTTTCTATGAAGAAGCGCTAAAACCAATATAAGGAGGAAATAGAAATGAGGAAGTTAGTCTGTATCATGTTAAGCATCGCACTGCTCTGCAGCTTTGCGGTGGCGGCGGTGGCGGCGGATAAGCATTTCAGCGACGTATCCATAGTGTTCTTCCCTGGGGGAAGCGAGGGCGATTCGTTCGCAAGCGTCGTTTATAACGGCGCGGTGGCGGCGGCAAACGACCTGGGCTGCAGGGTCGACTATATGTGGAGCGGATGGCAGCCCGACCAGATGGTGGCTCAGTTCAAGAACGCCATAGCGCAGCAGCCGACAGGCATAGCAATAATGGGGCACCCGGGCGACGCGGCGTTCGCGCCATTGGTCGACGAGGCGCGCGCGGCCGGTATAATCGTAACGAGCCAGAACTCGACGCTTCCTCTCATTGAGGATAAGTACAAGGCGGAGGGTTTCGGTTACGTAGGCCAGGAACTGTACGCTTCGGGCGAGATGCTGGGTAAATCCGCCATGCTGCGTTCGGGCATACAGGCAGGCGAGACGGCCATAGTATGGGGCCTACTGGGCCAGGAAGGGCGCGGGCAGCGCACGAAGGGCGCGGTTGACGCTTTGGAAGCCGCCGGTGTCAAGGTTGTATATTATGAGATATCGGATGCGGTCAATGCCGACGCGGCGCAGGGCACGAGCGTATTCACCGGCTTTGTCGCGGCTAATCCAGATGTTAAGCTGGTTATTACCGACCACGGCGCGCTTACATCCACCGTCGGCACATACCTGAGCGCGGCTGGCAAGCAGCCCGGCGATATCTACGCCGCTGGCTTCGATCTTTCAGCGGCGTCGGTTGACGCAATCAACTCCGGCTATCTCGGATGCATTCTCGATCAGCAGCCGTGGCTCCAGGGTTATCTTCCCATCCTGCAGATCTGCCTGACTGCGAAATACGGCTTCGCCGGACTGCATATCGACACCGGAGCGTCGATAATCGATAAGAACAATATCGAATTGGTGGCTCCTCTGGCGGTGCAGGGCATCCGTTAAGCAATAAGCAAAATATCGCCTCACGCGGCTGAAACCGCGTGAGGCGTTTAACTATGCGGGCGGTGTATCATAATGGACGATTATTTGTTAAGGCTTGATAATATTACGAAGAATTTCGGACAGGCGCAAATACTGCGCGGCGTTTCCATGCACGTTGACAACAACGAAATAATCGGGCTTCTGGGAGATAACGGAGCCGGTAAATCGACGCTGATAAAGTGCATAACGGGCGTGCATATGCCGACGTCGGGATCGATATGGTACAAGGGCGGGCAGATAACGAACCACTCCGTAAAAAGCTCGCGGCAGATGGGAATAGAGACCGTGTATCAGGAACGCGCGCTGGCCGACTTGCAGTCCATGTGGCGCAATATGTTCGTCGGGCGCGAGATATGTAATAAATTCGGCTTTCTTAATATAAGAAAACAAAAGATCGAAACTGAAAAGCTGCTTCGGGAGCACGTGGGACTTACGAGCAAGGCAATCACCGTCGACACGGAGGTCAAGAACCTGTCCGGCGGCGAGAAGCAGGGCATAGCCATAAGCCGGGCGCTGTTCTTCGAAGCTGATTTGATTATCCTTGACGAGCCGACGGTCGCACTGTCGCTTTCCGAAACGAGCAAGGTGCAGCAGTTTGTACGGACGATAAAGGAGCGCGGCAAGTCTGCGATTTATATAAGCCATAACATATATCACGTATACGACGTATGCGACAGATTTGTGATACTGGACCGCGGGATGATAGCCGGTTGCTTCCGGCGTGACGCGATAACGCTCGACGACCTGATGGCCAATATGGAGCATCTGGCAAGGACCGGCGAGCTGCTTGACTCGGCCATGGATGCGTGTAACTAGATGGAAAACGAAAAAGAATTTACATACACGCGCTCGACTCTCAGGGATATCTTAGCACGCAACAAGGTCCAAATCAGTATGGTGGTCGTATTCTTCCTGCTGTGGTCGGTATATTTGATCGGGAATTACAGAGTCTTCTCGCAATTCCAGATATACCGTTCCTTCCTGTCCACGATACCGTTTATAGGGATAATGGCGCTGGCGGCGACGTTCGTCGTCACGATGGGCGAGATGGATCTGTCGTTCACGTCTGTCATGGCCGTTACGGCGTGGGTGTTCTGCAAGCTTGTAACGACCGGAGTAAATATATGGCTGGCGGCGCTTGGCTGCCTGGGGGTAGGCGCGGCTATCGGAGTATTCAACTCGCTGCTCGTCATAAAGATAGGCATACCGTCGCTGGTGGCGACTATATCGACGCAGTTCCTGTTCCGCGGGGCGGTGAACGTTCTCGCGAGCGGCAAAGGCATGTCGCTCGTCGAGGTGTCCGATACATTGTTCGCGAAGCTGGCGGTGTCCAAAATACTGGGGGACAGGCTGCCCATGCAGGCGGTGTGGTTTTTGGTGCTGGCGGTGTGCTGCTGGCTCCTGCTGAACCGGCATAAGTTCGGGAGCCACGTTTCGTTCATAGGCGACAACAGGGCCAGCTCGAAGATGATGGGTATAAACGTGAACAGGGTGCGGATGCTGACGTTCGTGATGATGGGAGTATTCGCGGCGTTCACCGGCATACTGTCGAACCTTGAGGTCAAATACTTCTGGCCGAATCAGGGCGAAGGCAGCATGATGCCCGTGCTGGCGGCGGTATTTGTAGGGGGCACGAGCGTCACTGGCGGCCGCGGCACTATATTGGGCACGGTGCTGGGAGCGCTGATGATAGGCTCGCTTGAGGCGGGGATAATAGTAATCGGACTCTCAGGCTTCTGGGTGCAGTTCATATACGGCGCGGTGATTATCGTCTGCGTGTCGATTTATTCGTTAATTGCGGGCAAACGTACGGAGGACTAGCTGTTTGACTTTTTGAAATGGCCGCGCGCTCCGTTTTGGCGCGTGGCCTGCCATTGTTTCCCCATTCCATTTACTATTCCATTTTCTTATTGATGAAGGCGCTTTTTCCAACTAAAATTACACTATTACGCTTTTGATTGTCCGAAGGGGATGGGGTGATGATTTTGAGGAAAAAATTTTGTTTTACGCTTTTGTTGATTTTAGCTGTGTGTCTGGCGTTGCCGAGCGCGGCGGACGCAGAAGAAGGCGTGCCGCCGGTCATTAGTACGGACGCTTTGGCAAACGGCAGAGTGGGAGTGATATACAGTCAAACCCTCGCCGCCGATGGCACGTCTATTATATGGAGGGTTGGCAATGGAGCCCTGCCAAATGATCTGGTTCTTAACAATAACGGAGTGATTTCGGGTACGCCCGCGACAGTTGGCACATTCAGCTTCACCGTCGAAGCGTCAAACGATATTGGTGTTACTACAAAACCTCTTTCCATCACGATCGACCGGCCGGTCCACATCACGACAAATTCCCTGCGAGACGGCTATGTGGATTGGCATTACAGCCAGCACCTAGCCGCCGAAGGCGCGCAACCTATTACATGGACGATTGTCAGGGGGAGTCTGCCTAGAGGTCTGGATCTTTTTAGGTATAACGGCGAGATTTCCGGCTGGCCCAGAAGAGGCGGCTGGTTCAGGTTCACTGTCAGAGCGTCAAACAACTGGGGTTATGATCAAAAGGATTTCGAAATATACGTATGGGGAAGCGACATATTGAGCGGGGGATGTAGCGCGGGCGTGGGTCGCGCGGCCGCCATTACATTACTGATAGGAATCATGGCCGCTCGCAGGTACAGGAAAAAGAAAAACCAAAAACCGGAAGCGCGGGATTGATTTTTACATGACGATTTCCATTGACGACGGTTCAAAAAAAATAACGATCGAAACGCGGGACGGTGAAACGATAGCCGACGCCGCGCGTCGGGCGGGAATGTTTATGTCCATGCCCTGCGGGGGGCGCGGGCGCTGCGGAAAATGCGCCGTTATGACCAAAGGCGCATTCCCTTCGCTCCTTGAATCCGAAGCGCGCCTGCTGGAGCGCGCTCCCGTATGGGAGGGTTATGTCACGCGGATTGCGTGCATGTGCGAGGCATCGGGCAGGGAGGCCGTTATTCCCTCCGGCGGGCGAAAGATGTCTGTCGCCGGTATGACGGCGGATTTGCCGTCCTACGACGGCGATGAAAAAAGCTCTTACGGCGTTGCCGTGGATATCGGAACGACGACCGTTTCGGTACTGTTGTACTCGTTTCATGATGGGAGTATATTGGCCGGCGCGCATGAGATGAACCGCCAGGCAAGCTTCGGGGCCGACGTACTATCGCGGATAGATCACTCCAACCGCCACGGCGGGGGGGAGTTGACGCGAGTGATAACGTCGCAGCTGGACGGGATGATGCGCGGCGTGATCGCGGATGCGGGCGTCAGCGCGCGCGGCGTGACAAGGATAGTCGTTACGGGAAACACGACGATGCTTCATTTTCTCACAGGTCTTGACCCGCGCGGCATTGGCGTTGCTCCGTTCACCCCTGTGAGCAAATTCGGCGTCGAAATGCCGGCTCAAGGGATATTGACGGGTTTCGAGAGAGCGTCCCTGTACATTCCCCCCTCGATAAGCGCGTACGTCGGCGCGGATATGACGTGCGGTATTCTTGCGACAGGGATGACGGACGGCAAATCGGTGCGGATGCTGGTGGACGTCGGGACTAACGGCGAGATGGCGGTCTGCGGAGGCGAGCGGTTGCTTTGCTGCTCAACGGCGGCGGGCCCGGCGTTCGAGGGCGCGTCCATATCGATGGGAATGCCGGCGGTGAGCGGGGCGGTATCATACGTCGCTTCCAAAGGGAACGTCGTATACGCCACGATAGACGACGCACCGCCGACCGGAATTTGCGGCAGCGGCATGATAAGCGCCATAGACATGATGCTGAACGAGGGAGCGCTGGACGGCGGAGGAAGGATTTTGGAGTCGGGGCATAAATTTGAGAGCCTCGTTTCGCAAGAGGCAGGAGAAACCGCGTTCTTCCTCGGCGACAGCGGAGTTTGCCTGACGCAGCGCGACATACGGAACATTCAGTTGGCTAAAGCGAGCATTGCCGCCGGCATGAGCGTACTGATAAAAGCGTTGGGCGTAGGCACGGAGGATTTGGAGGCGCTCTGCCTGAGCGGCGGCTTCGGAAGCGCGATGGACCCGGCGGGAGCCGCAGGCATCGGCCTGATACCGTCCGAGATAACAAACCGCACGATATCGTCGGGTAACACCGCGCTGTCCGGCGCGTCTCAGCTTCTTTTCTCCCGTTCCCTGCGCGAAAAGGCAGAGGCAATAGCCGGGATGGCGGAGGAAATCCCCCTATCTTCCAACGCGGAGTTCATGGAAGAGTATGTGGATAGAATGGTTTTTAGGAACTGCTGAATAAATTTTCTTCGGCTGCGAGCGTCGCATATCAACCCCTGAAAGGAGTTATTCGATATGTATCCGTTGTATCAAAGGTTGAATGATTTTATAAGTGAGATAAAAGCGGTGAACTGCCACTCACATCACGAGCCGGATGATTTTTTTGCGGGGCTGAACCTGGAAAAGATACTCAGGAGATCTTATGTCCAATGGTCCGGAGTTGAATTTGATAATGACGCCGGATCGCGAGCACACTATTTAGGAAAGGTACGGTTCAAATCTTTTTTCAGGTCGCTGCAAAATGCCCTGATGAAGCTTTACGGTTTTTCGGAGGAGCTGTGCCCCGATAATTGGGATACATACAGCCGGGTCATTGCCGAGCGTCACAAAGACCCAGACTGGCAAATTTCAATTCTCACGGATATTTGCCGTTACGAGACGACTATATTGGACGCCTATTGGGAGCCGGGTTCAAAAAATGGGCGTCCCGAGGTCTTCAATTCGACATTTCGCGTGGACTCGCTGTTTTTCGGTTATGACAAAAATATGTCCGATCATGACGGAAACAGCGCCTACCGCCTTTTCGGCGCGGAGTATGACAATATCGATGATTATATGGATTTTGTAAGAAAACTCATTACCGAAAAAATTACCGAGGGAAGCGTCTGTTTAAAAAACGCCATACCGTACGATCGCAATATTAACTACAAGCTTGTCGGCAAAGACCAGGCAAGCCGGGTTTTTCAGCGTTCCGGGTATACCCAAGAGGACGTGGTAAATTTCCAGGATTATTTCTTTCATGAAGTTTGCGGCCTCGCTGCGGAGCTTAACGTGCCGATTCAGTGTCACACCGGCATGGGATGTCTTGATAATACCAGGGCGATTTATATGCTGGAGCTGATACGGACTCATCCCAAAACTAGGTTTTCTCTGATGCACGGCAGTTTCCCATGGTGCGGCGATATACTGGCATATTTGGACCTGCATCCGAATGTGTTTGTGGATATCTGCTGGCTGCCGCTTCTCTCCCCATCTGTGGCGGAAAACATGCTGCACGGGCTGATCGAAGTGGGAACATCCGAGAGGGTAATTTGGGGCTGTGACACATGGACGTCCGAAGAAAGCCTCGGCGCGCGCCTCGCGATAAATGACGTTTTGGCGAGAGTATTGGAGGATAAAGTAAAAAGAGGTTATTTCGGTATGGCCGATTCCGAAATCATAGCGGGCAACATTTTGAGAAACAACGCGTATGCCCTGTTTGGAAGGATACTGAACGATCCCAACAGTGAGCGTGAGAAGCCCGCGGCGGAGCCGGAGAGATTATGATGTGGAAAGTTGCCTTGGTGATAGGTAAGATGTTGAGCGAATAGTTCGGTAAATAATTCTCATTGCAGATATAACGAGAGCCCGGCCTCGCGGCCGGGCTCTCGTTATAGTCAGAATCCAATGAACGGTTGTCTGTAAAGCGGGATATTGATCATTGAAACATTCAATTTAAGAAAATGGTGACATTGTTTTTTTACCCGCTTTGGGTCAATCTGTAATTTGAAGTATAAAATAATCGCGGTTAAAATATTTGTATTTAAAAAAAATTGACTTAATTGGTGTGTTGTGATATATATTTCGAACATAAAAAAACTCGCTCTCGTTATATATATTATTTCTGATAGAGATAAGATAAAGTAAGTTATGGAAAATTTTTGAAATAATACCTTACAAGAAATTATTGCTTTGAAAAAATAAAAAGAGGTGCTTTTTTGTTTAAAAAACCACTTGACAAAAACAACAAGTCGAGCATAATGCTACGGGCTACGGGCTACGGGCTACGGGCTACGGGCTACGGGCTACGGGCTACGGGCGACGGGCGACGTGCGAGGGGGGAGGGGGGATGGGCCAG
>Ga0099364_10003776_pt1 | contig 23295 bp, 28 predicted proteins | sample TergutTh196P3_FD_73070 | JGI IMG/M metagenome (GOLD analysis project Ga0099364, IMG submission 73070) | Microcerotermes parvus P3 segment gut microbial communities from Pointe-Noire, Republic of the Congo - Th196 P3 | ecosystem: Host-associated > Arthropoda: Insects > Digestive system > Gut ...
AATGCCAATCGTGGATTTAATCTTGTTCGGCAAGTCGTCCAACAGTTTTTTGGGATTGGAAAGGGCAACGACCTTTCCGCTGTCGTCTTTTCCAATTTCCAAACGCCCGCCCTGCGCGTTGGCGAAGCCGCATATCCATTTCAGAAACTCGTCGTCCCATTTTGACTTCCAGTCAACGATCTGATGCTCCAATGCCACCCGCCTCCTTCTTCTTTGGTTTCGGCCCCGGCTTTGTACGCCGCGTGATCGTAGGCTTTTCCGTTTCACGCGGTATAGCCCAAGCGTTCCCAAAGCGTATAGCCTCGGCTATTTTACCGGCGCTGCACATTTTCTGAACCTGACGTACACCCACGTCCCATTTGACAGCCGCATCCTGTACCGATATATAGTCCTGAAAATTCATTCCGCTAACACCTCCGAAGCAGTTTTCGTGTATAGTGTTAAGACTTATTGCAGCATATTCGTTTACACGCCTTTAGTCAAATAAATGTTTTATCCCGAAACAAACATGACACACTGTTGTCGCGTATGACCTGATATGATAAAATTGGAAAACCACTTCTCATGCGCTGATGACCCTAATTTTTGTGTAGAATGGTGTACAGAAATGCGACTATTAAAAACATACTGAAAAACAAGGAAGTCCAGTTGCTTGATAGCTTTTTTGGCAGTCTTCCAGAGAGCAGTTTTTCAGAAAAGATATATAAACTGAGGAAGATGCACGGTCTGAGCCGTGAAGATTTCGGGGACAGGATAGGTAGGCACTCCGCTACAATCAAGTCATGGGAGTTCGGAGAAAAGAAACCGACCAATACGAGCCTTAAAAAGATACTCTCCGCCTTTGGATTAGGCGAAGCGTACTTTGAATAACAAAAACTAAGGATATAGCATCAGGGACTTCAGACAATCTTGGTAAGACGCTTATTCGTAGCGCGGAATATCACGGTATACTTCGTTTCGCCCTAAAGACATATGCGCTTTAAGGAGCATTAGCTCTTCTTTCATGGTGCTTTCGGCAGAGAAAACCGCGCTCATGGATGAGTAGAGCGATTTTAGGCTACTCTGGACTGCATTCATTGTATAAACAACATCCTTTCGCTTAACTCGGGCGACACCGCCAGTGCCATATCCTTTATATCCCTGAGCGGAAACAATGCCGGACAGGAACTGCATCACTGACTCATGCTGATCGTAAAACTCTTTCACGGCATGAGATGCTCCTGTATGTGTAAGCTCGACAATTGGCATATCTGCGCTGATGCCTTTAATGCTTTCAAGTAAATCATAAATCGGAGAATCGCTTTGCTCATAGTTGAAATCTTCGAGCAGTTTTGCTAAGTCCCGTATTTTTGTGATTATTTCACCCAAATTGCCCAAATCCGAGAGAAGGTATCCAGTCGCAGTTTTAAGACACTGTGCGTCAGATTCTTGAAGAAGCCTTATATACTCGGACGCTACTATATCCTCCGCCATTTCCTCCATGACCTCAATAAGATATTCCAACTGAGTGCAAAGCGCATCGTAAAACAAAGTGTCGTGTTTTGGAGTGATTTCTGGTATATCAAACCGTAGCATGGTGCTCTTTATATTCGCATTCCCGATATAATCGCTAAAAAAACCTATCAGACTTTCCCTAGGAAGTGGGTTAAGTATGCTATCTTTCAATCCTTGTGAAAAGACCCTGCTACCTGCATATACCTTTCTCAAATACCCGTCATCATATTTATCCTCCAATTCAATTAATTCATCTCCTTCGCTATTCACGATTTTATTGCCTTCTACACCTGAATAAAAAAGCAACTGCGTCATAAACTTCTCTTGGGTATCCTTGCGTGTCGTTCTGGGGCGTATTTTCTGCGCGTACTCATGGAATCGTATCTTTGACATAGCCTGCACCACCTTAAACATATTATAAAGACAACACCAGTATGCTCTTTGCGTTTGACGCAAGCTGTTCTGGCACTAAGTGTTTAGCCTGTTTGCAGGAGGAATGCACCGTGGAGTGCCTGAGCGATATTATACATGATTTTTTATAAATAATCTACCACATTTTTTAGAGTAAACAATATCACCTCTTGACCAAGGTATGCAACAGCTCCGTTGCATACCTTGTTTTGCGTGTCCCGGCGGTGTGCCATGGCTGTACAATACAAATATTTCAAAGTCGGCTATGATAAATCCAGATGCTGAATATGGTGTTCACCGAGGGGTTCTAGCACGGTAGGAGTAATTGGAAAGGAGTATTCTAGCGCAGTAAAACAAGCATCGCTTGTACCGACGCTGTACCGTGACCGTTCCTAGTGGGATTTGCCAAAGTCAGCTATGATGACAACGGAAAACAAAATAAGCCATTTATTGAGAATATCTTAAGTGTCAAAAAACAAAATGAAAGAGGTGTTTTATCATGGCAAAAGCAAAAAAGAAAAGGAATACCAACAAAGCGAGAAATAATAGAAAGGGGTACTCGAACGTGGGAAAAGTCAAAAGTGGGCTTAAGAATGTAAAAGTGGGCGATAGCCTCTGGTCATTAGACATGCGCTATGCGCCAGAGGAAATGAAACAAGTGCTTGATTCAGTTGCAAAGGAGATGGGTATAGAATCTTTTTCGGTGTCTCCGGATAAAGTGGAGATTGTTGGCGACAACACTCTATACTTTGATGATTTAGGAATTCACATTGTCGTTGCTAATGCTAAAGACCTTAGTAGTGTCGAAATAAAAAGCATCGTGTTTAAACGCGATAAGGGTAAATGGGAGATGTTAATTATTGACTCTGAGCCGCCTCCGTCTGTTGAGAAGCAAAATGCTCACATCGACATCAAGGAAACGGGAGAATCTCTCAAATTTCAAGACATCATTGTGTTTCCGCTCCCCACTGTTAGGGATGACTGGATGACGACACTAAAAACTGTGGCTGTGAAAATTGAGCCATTCACTTATCGTGTGCCGCTGGAAAAGGTGACGATTTCCCCTTATGGAATGGTTATTGAGGAAATTACGTTTTATTTTCCGCTTTCGATCGAAATGCTAGAGCCAATTGCAGATGAATCAATAGTTGGCATTGTCTTTCGACGTGACATGCGAAAGCGCGAATGGCAAATGATTCTTGAAATTGAGGGTGATGACAGCGAAAAAGTCAAAAATGCTATTCACGAATGCTGTAAAAGATTCCTTGACTTCGTTAAAAAGAACAAAGAGTTCTGGGAAGGGTTGGTTATACCGCTCACAATTTAGTAGTTTATGCGTTCTTATCATCAATACTTCATGCTAGGCATGATGGCAGCAAGGGAAACATTAGGGGGTGTAACAGTATGATAGTGATAATCGCGTTGAATACACAGGGTAGCATTGTTATCAGGACTTACCCACCATAGCAAGACCCGAACACTTGAATGCTCTTTCTGAGCGGCAATAGGTGCAAAGATTTAATATATTCATTATGTTTTTTGCACACACTGACTGCAATAAATACGGCGCTTAACACAATAGCATAAGAATTACATCGTCAGAAAACAGCAGACTGACAGAAAGGATGGATTATCAATGATTCCAACATATGAAAGCCTACGCATTATGGACTTAACTCCGGTCGAGGAATACGACGGGATATACTACAAGCGCGATGACCTCTATAAGCCGTTTGATGATGTCCCGCTATCCGGTGGCAAAGTACGCCAAGCATGTTCTCTTGTCTTGGACAATTATGAGCATATCAAGAATGACTGTGATGGTCTAATTGCGACTCCGACCGCGCTGAGTTCTCCGCAGGGAATAATCATTGCCCGTGTCGCTAAAGAGTTTGGGTTTCGCTCAATGGTTCTTTATGGGGCAACCAATAAGCAGTCTTTGAGAAAGCACCCAATCGCTATACATACCCTGTATCTAGGGGCTACGATAAACTGCGAAGCAAAACTTGGTTTTGACTCGGTTATACAAACCTATTTAGAGAGGCGGATGGACGAGGGGCTAAAATGCTTCAACGTAAAGTTCGGAATAAATCTGAACGCCAACCCTAACGCTATCATCAAAGCTATAGGTAATCAAGTACAGAATATTCCAGATGACTTAGACGTGCTCTTAATACCCTGCGGCTCTGCCATAACAGCCTGCGGTATCTTGTGGGGGTTGCAACACTACGGCAAGACAGTGAAAAAGATTTACCTGATTCAAATTGCGGGAAAATCAAGGCTCACCGTGATTAACAAAGCATCCGCGACACTGGGTATAGATTTCCCGCAGTTTGAGTTCATAAAAGACAAGACCTATAAGTACAACAAGCATGTGCGCTTGCCGTTTGGCGGCGGGTATTTAGACCCTATTTATGAGGGCAAGGCTTATGATTACATGCAAAAGCACATTGACATCCAAGGAAAGAGCGTCCTCTTCTGGATAGTGGGCGACAGCCAACCAATACGCGATATGGCGAAAGACGTAGCGAACGACTTGTTTGCATATAGGCGCAAAACTAATACCAACAGGAGGACTGACCAATGAATATGCATTTTGACCCGGATTCCTTTGAGCGTATCAGTGAAAGCATTTCCAAAATTCCGAAGAAGTGCAAGCTCGCGGTTGTTGATTCCTTTACCCTGTTCATGCTGTTGCAACTCTATGTCAGCGGCGACAGGTTCGCGGAACACAAGACCACGCTCGAAGCATTGCGACCCGTTTTCTCAAAATCGAAAGACAAGCGAAAAGACAAAGACATTATCTATTTCCTAGATGTGTTACAGGGCGCGGGGATGATAACATTTGACTTGGATGGCACTGATGTTAATTTTAAGATATCAGAATTTCAACCGATCAAACCAAGCAAATCTGGCAAAGAGCGTAAGATAGTCGTAATATGGCGCAGTAACCGACATATCATTGAGGATTATCAGTCAAACGTTCCCTTTGCGTTCCATTGCCTGTTGCATAGCCTACAGCGTAGCTATAGTGGCATTGTGTTTCGCATCAGGATATCGTTCAAAGAAATAAAGAAACGCCTAGGCATTTCACTCGACACGCTTAATAAATATAAGTGCGTATTGGAAGGGGACGGTTATATCTTCACTATTGTCTCGAAAGCACGCAATACTAAAGATGGGATTAGGCAAAAATGCAATGAATACTATGTATACGATTACAACCACCGCAAGCCACCCGAGAAGAATCAATTAGCCCGATTCCGCAAGCAATATCACAAAAACTTGAGAAAGGAAAAAACCATGAGCATAAAGAAGAAAAAGACGATTCCGCAGGAAGCAATTAGCAAGGTTGAGCATACAATTAACTATGCTAATAAAGACGCATCCTATCTGTTCATAGGAACTGTTTACAGCCAGGCATTAATCAAAGTGCTTGAAAATCTTAACCTAAAGAAAGGTATAAAGATTTTTGAAGTTTACAACAAATCTGAGTATGATGAGTTCGTGAATTTCTGCATAGAATTCAAAAACAGATACATTGAAGGGCATTTGTTAGTTTTGTATCTGAAAAGCAAAAACAAGGATTATCAGGAGGGACTTAAAGTAATAATAGAAAAGCTCCATATACCGATACTGGTCTTTGTGGACAGTGACGGGCTATCAGATTCGCTCGTTTCGAGATTCAAGGATATATTCAAACTTCCAAACGAACAAATAAAGGCTATAGAGTTTATCCCGCCCGACAAAGCGCTGACAAAGAAAGGGCAGAAATCGCCCTATGAATGCCCGACCTTAATCAAACTGGGGGATTACGAAAAACTGTCCCCATCAGAAACAAAAATGGACACTGCAATAAGCCTTATGAGCGGCGACAGAAGCGTATACCAGGAAATGTTGTCTGAATTACGCCCGCCTGCAACAGAGATTGCATACGATACTAGATTGGAGGCACTATCGCTGTTGAAGAACCGGCGGTACTACGTAGGAGGAGATAAACATGATTAAAGGTGGATTGATAGGCAAGGTCGTTAAAACGAGCAATGTTCATTTCATAGGGTTTCTGTACCCGGAATTCCCTTATGCCGATACAACTATGCTTTTTTACTACAGGAACAAACCGGGCATTATCTACACAGGCAAGTATTCCCTTAATTATAAAGAGAAGGATATAGTGAACTCACTATGCGATGCAGGGCGAAAGGATGTTTTGCTCTACTCTAAAGAGTATCTCGAAGATACGGGTATTGACTTTATCAGCACATATGCTCCTGATGGGAAATACGACTTAGACTTATCGGACAGGACGGTTCTGCTGGATTTGATATATTCCAAATGGAATTTGGATTACAGTCAATACCTAGACATGAACATGCTGGAAGTGCTACTGGAAATGGACTTGCATGACTTTTACAACTTCTTGAAAATTCGGTGGTACTCCAGTAAGAGTTGTATCAATAACGACAATCATGGCATCTATAGTAGCAAAGCAATCCATAAACTGCTCAATGAGTCGATAGAAAAGGTATATGCCGCAATACTGTCTATTAGCACAGAAACGGCTGTATCGGACTTGGAACTCTCTATCGCAAACTTTATCAGAAGCGCAAAGGCACGCAACTACCGGGAAGATGAGGAAGCAGGGTATGATTCCACGTTGAAAACCTTTGACATCAACACAAGGGGAAGGGAAAAAGAAATCGCCGTTGCTCTCTCGAAGTACCGTAGCATGAGCCACAACAAAAAACTCAAGCTGATATGGTTGATTCAGCAACTAAAATTATTTATAAAGGAGAATGACAAAAATGATAACTGATGAACTTCGCCCCACGCTTTTAGATGATGTGGACGGACAACCTTTAGCCGTAAAGCTGTTGAAGGCATTAGCCGCCAATCCTGACCTCGCGCCTAAATGTCTACTGCTTCATGGACCGCATGGCGTAGGCAAAACATCCGCTGGAAGAGCGTTTGCCCACGCTGTAAATAAAGTTGAGCAACCAGACGGAACTGAAAAATATGTCGGTGAGTATAACTGCGCGACTTTTGGTTATGAAATCATAGAATCAGGTGTCTATATGCACAAAGCATCTATCGCTACCTATATGGAAGAAAGCATTAAATACCATCGCGATCATTGGGAGATTGTGATTTTCGACGAGATACAAGGAGCAAGTCACAGCATCCAGACGGAAATGCTCAAATTGATGGAGCGCGTACCGCAGAAAGCATTCTTCATCTTCTGCACCACTGACCTTGACAAGCTCATTCCCACATTGGTTTCAAGATGTCTGCTTGTTGAGTTTCAATCAATCAGCTACAGCGACGTTTACAACAACCTTGATAAGTACGGGCGCGAAACTGGTCAAGAGATACCACACGAGGTAAAGTCCCTTATCGCTACAAGAAGCAATGGTCATATGAGGGATGCGCACATTGAGCTGAGTAAGTACCTTCTGGTTGGCGAAAAAGACTATATTTCAGGCACAACTTCGTATTATGGTTTAATTGCAAATGTGTTCATTGCCGCGCACAAGGGTGAAAAGAATTCAGTCGTCAACGCGCTAAACCAGTTGTCTGCCAAACCGTTGTTTAATGTCAAGCGCGAGTTTGAGAATTTCATGATTGATTGCGGAAACGTAAAATATACGGGTGAAAAAACGAACTTAAGCGACATAAACAGACTCTTGGACGAGTACGGGGACGACTTTATGGACATCGTAGATTTCTACACCGGGATATGGGACAATTCCCTGTTTGGTTCTGACAGGCACTTCTATATGCACATGCTGTCCTTCTTCAAGGATATGGAAAAGAAGCGGAGCAAAACAGTTTGAACTAGCGTTGGTAGGCTCAACAATAACATATACATTACGATTTTTGAGCAACCAAACCCAATCGCATAAATAGTCGCAAATTCCCAAAGCGAGTACGCCATCGTTGCACTTGCCTTGGGAGTTTGCTTTATAAAAGAATATTTTGAAATAATGTAAAGATGGAGTTGACCCCGCCGGGATGATGTGTTACAGTTTGTCCGGACATGGTGTATAGCTTTTTTCGTATGATTTACAGAAAGGCGCACCAGACTAAAAACTAAGCTGTGGAAGTAAACAAACCATTGTGACGACTGTAAACAAATCCTGCAAGTCGGTGTCTAAGAAGCCGCCGCCCGCCCTGCGTAGCATGTGCGTCGGGGAGTCGTTCGGGAGCCGTGGAGCTTTCAATCAGGTGTCATGCAAGCATATCCCACCGAGGTAGATGGTCAATGTAAGAAGTCTATCCGTGTTAAACGTCAGTTTGCTGTCGGCAGGACATAAAGGCAATCTGTACGGGGAATCGCCGGGAAAGTGAAAAAACCAAAAATAAATCTATCACTACAAACTGCCAACACACCATTACTAACTACACAACTACTCACTGAATAAAAACTGAAGATCATCACATTTAACCTCACATACATACTCAACAGAATAATTAAACAAACAAAAATAATACGAACAATAATAACGAACATAAACTCAACAGAAAGAATAAAACTCAAATTTATCATTACAAACACACCGATAACGAACTCAACAGACTAATCACAATTACTCACTACCAATTCAACAGACTAACTCAACATATCATGTTCAGGTTCTTTATTTACAGGATAGTAAATAGATGTCCCGGAATTTTTGGAGGGGCATGAGTCCCCGACCCTGATGTAGCGGACAGACACCGAAGCAGAATATCAAAATAATACGGCATATACCCTACGGACTTTTGCGCTCGCTCGTCCAGTGAAATCTACTGGACAGCGGGCGCAGTTCATAGAAGCTACAGCAGACAGACATAAACGACCCTAATCTGAAGCAAACACAGACGACCGGGCATAAACAAGAACCTTTAAAACACGATAATAGTAACATATACGTTCTGATTTCTGTACAAATCCTGCCCTTGCGCTCAATATAGACCCTATCATCCTTGCGGCAACACTTGTTTAAAGACCGTCACAGGCGTAAAGCCTGTGAACACAGGATTTACCCTGATAATGCTCACCCATGACAAAAATGCGGGCTTTGAGCATAAATCAAGATATCACAGCACAATATGGCGAATCGGGCAACAAGGACTGACGGCACAGCATATTCAGCGGCATAGGCGGCTAAGTCCAATCATACTCAGCCATCCAGACCCTAAAGCAAAGCGTCATTGCCGTCCATGCGCAAGCAGACTATATCTAAAGCGATGCACACATACATAGAGGACATAAATGCAGACATGAGCGATTACATAGAAAAAGTGATATTCACTATAATACGCAGACAAAGAAAACAGACCGTATTACACTTTGTAATCACACCTGTATATACAATGCAGACACTTCCCTGCGGTGATGATTCTTAACAATACTCCATCGACAAGACGAGGTGATATACCCTATGAATACCGAAAGCATGACATTATTCCGGGAGCGCGAAGCCCGGAGCGCGACACTAATATTCCGTGTGACTCCTAGCGAAAAGGCTTGCATAAGCGACTTGGCGCAAAGCGAAGGCAAATCAATATCGCAGTACATGCTATACTTGATTGCCGAAGACTTTGAGCGCAAGCACAATAATACCTATGATACCCCTACGATTAGCGACGCTTTCAAATCTATCCCTAACGCAGTCACGGACGATGCCAACGCATCCGTTGAAGACCTCAGCGCCGACACTGACGACGGCGACTTCCCTGACACCGAAACCAATGATGATACTATGCGCACTGTTCATACATCGTTTGAAGAAATATACAACGATGACAGCGGAGGTTTTCCCGATTTCCCTGTTGCTCACGATAATGCTGACTATTCCGAACATAGGGAAATGACAGATATTTTCGGCTTTGATTTTGAGTAAAAGCGGCAAGGCAGTTTGCAGGGGCATACATGGTGTTTGCCGCCTGCAAGTGCGTTATCATGGCGCATTGCTCCATATGGCAAACTGACCCGTTCTGATGGGCTTACAGTAGCAAAACAGATTTATGCGCATTGCCGCCTATGTTTCCGGCATATTTATCATCAGTCGCGGCGGCTAATGCGCGTTTTGTCAAGTTCAAGGATTTTGCCAATTGTACCACTAACAGGACATTATCCCTGCTATAATATCGTTGCAGAGGTACTGACATGACTGTATGCGAGCTTAAATATATCATTAAGGCACAGAGCGAAGATTACAACTTTGACATTCCGGGCGAAGCAAAGCAAACGGTACAATAATGCTAAACGCCAAATAAGAACCGGGAGGATGTGATATCCGTGCTAAAGCTAACAAAAGAGCAGAACGCTTTCATAGCAAAAGAGATGGGCATCGCCTATGGGAGTTCTTTTGACGCAATGAGTTTGGACTTAGAAACTGTGGCTGGTGAATGTATCGACATTATCTGTGATGAACACTATTTAGAAGAAGCAAACGACCCTAAACATGATAGAGGGCGTATGTTCATGGCAGAGAATATATTAGGAATTCTCAATCAATAATCAAAAGCATATTTATCCATTCAGTTTTCATTACAAAATATAATTCTTTAAGAATGGAAGGGATGTGCATAGCGTGGAAGACATGATTATCACATTAACGAATAGTGAGCTTGAGTTTTTGTCAAAGGAATTGAAAACCGATTGTGAAAATGTACAAGATATCTTCAATAAAGCTCCGCGCACATTCATGAAGCTGTGTCTTGATATAATAGACGAAGAAAATGATTGGGATGAGGTCGGGGATTCTAGGTTTGATTACTGGCGTAGAGAAACAGCCGAAAACATACTCGCTATGATAGATTAATATATACATTCCGAATTCCGTACCAAATATATCTGGGGGTGTAGGACATGACAGTTGATAAAATAAAAAAAGTCATTGAGTATGCAATAAACGTATACAATGCTGAAGACTTCTTTCCTCTTGAATACTCGGAATACCATTTACCCTAACAAAAAAGAGCATAGGTTTGAAGAACATATTAGAAAAGTTTTAAAGGTGGTGCGTGAAAATGAAGATTAATGAGCATTCTCCATTCAAGCCAGTTTACTGTCCTGTATTGAGAGAAGAGGTTGACCCGTGCAGATGCTATGATACTCGTATGGGGATGGATAACATACTTGAATCTGCTGGGGTAAGAGATAATGAAACTATAAAGGTTTGTAGCGCGAATTGCGAGAAAATTCGTGGGTTTGTTGAGAAATCAACAGAATAATATACACATTCCGATTTCTGTACACAATAATCCGTCAAACGCATAATCAAAACAGATCGTAATAGTTCTTGATAATCAGGATTACCATAATGACTAGTAAAAATGACCGTATTCCAGCAAACGGAGAATAACAATATGAACGCAAATCACGACATACAAGACGGCGTACCAGAGAGACACATCGTAGACGCTCACATAAATGAAACAAAGCAATTAAGTTCCGGGGTATTCTGGATAATCACAGACAATCATGAATTGAGCGATTACACACTTCTCAGCTATTGCATACCCTGCGACACATACGGTAATCCGACTGGCTCGCATTCGATACCGTTGAACGCTAAGAGCGGACAAACATACAATCATAAAAAGCTATGGGAGCAAGAGATAAGTAACAATTCTCAATACCGACCATTCAACAAAAAAGCCTTCGATTATTTCCCTAGAGGTCGGGTTGTCATATCAAATAACAAAGCCGTGATTTATCTCAATCCGGGAATCAACACGACACGCATTATAGACGACATTAAAAGAGAGTTCGGACTGACCGGACAGAACATATCCGATGTACGTGTTATGAATGACAATTCCGAGCATTATAAATGCTTTCTTGACGCTTGATGGCTATACAAAAAGGCGATACAAGTGATTTCAAAACGACTTTTGCTCTGTGTATGGTATCATGCTTAATCAGTCTCCGTTGAAATCTGGGTGTTCTGGTAAGCGAAAGGTGGGTGGTAATGGACGGAGGTAAAGTAGTGGAAAATAGAACCCAAAAAAGTCAAAGATGTACAAGGACGATTATTTTTAATGCAGAGCAAGCTAGGTTTATGCATGATGAACTTGGAATGTCATTTGCTATCAATGAATCTGTTGATATTAACAACAGTTTGGCAATAAAAATCAGGGACACGGCAGAGCTAATTGAGGTGTACGAATCTTACGATATGGGTGATGATTATGATGATGTTTTAAGTGATAGGGGGAAGACCGCTTGCAGTATAGTCAATTTAATCAACAGTTCCTACGGGAAGTAAGTTTATAATGAACTCTGTCATAGATGAGAAAAAGGTGTCAGACAATAAGACTAACTTGACATTATCAAAGAATTTCATTGACAGGATAAAGTGGCTTGTGTCTGTAGCAAAGCGTGGGCATTGTGATGAAGATACCCTAAAACAAGTTTTGGCTTTAGCAGGTGAAGAACGCTCAAATATTCATCAAAATCAGTGAACGGGGTATATCCATGAGTTACCATACTGAAAAGCAAAGCGCATTAAGTTTTTTAGAGCGAACAATTGAAATCATTGAGTCTTGCGCAAACCTACGCAATATGAATGATGAAGATATAGCAATAAATCTTTTTGAGGGAGATAGTGGTAGTGTTGATGATGCAAGGTTCTGTTTTAATGCCGCAGACTTGCCAGAGCTTACTGAGAACTGGTTAATCAGCGATGAAGTTTATGAAAAATTATTGTCATTAGGCGATAGACTTAATGATATCAGTTTCAATAGTAGAAAAAAATGGACTGTTGAAGCTGTCAGAACAGATAGCGAGTGGACTGACATTATTGAAATGGCAAATAAAATTAAGTCCCTGTTAACCATCAACGACTGATTAATATATACATTCGGTTTTTTGCTTGAAATCAGTCATTCAGCAAGTAATTTCGGCTTGCCAGACATCGTGACCCTGCGGTATAATCTTAAAAATTATCGAACAAATAACACAAGGAGACAAGACCATGAAAAAGTCAGATTACGGGTAAGGAACTTTGAAAGGAGTTGCTTACCATGTACACAGTGCAAATACATTGCGCTATCCCGTCCGGCATTGAACTGACGGAGAGGGAAAATTTACACCTCGCAAACAGGAATCTCACAGACGGAAGTATCGAGATTCGCCAGTTCGATACCAAAGAAGCATTTTTCAGCTTTGTGCGTAGCTTCGATTACATCGACCAATACAACAGACCGAAAAACCATTTCCTCAACGCTACAATGTGCAACGCTAACGAAGGTCGCAGACACTGGCATGGCTTCCCGGATTACAGGTACGGCGTTAGGTACTATCTCGGGTATTTGACCCATGACGAAAAAGGCAGGGTCGTTGACCTACGTAATTACGAAGATGAACTCTATGCCTTTGACAACGAGGGTTATATCGCGGGCAGAAGCGCCGAAAGCTACGCCAATTGGCGTGTTAAATGGGATGCCAATACCACCAAATTCGAGAACAGAGAAAAGCTATGCGAAGGCAAAAGCTACTGGGGCTATTACAGAAGAATCCAGACCACGCAGGAACGCCGTTACGCCGCCAGCCTTGAACACAAACCCTTTGTACGCGGACGGCGCAGTTATGCAAACATCCCGAATTCTTGGGACGACTACTATTTCCGACGTGAGAAAAATTGGAAAGCGCGGGACAAGAAAGCCCGCCGTCAGTGGGGCGTTAACGTAGCCAAACACGCCGACACAATCAAGATGCACCCGCCGTGGGATTGCATTTTGGAAGACCCCGACGATAATAATTGAATCCGGGCGAACACAACTCTCTGGCTCTGTCCATATCGGCAGAGCCGGAATTTTTTTGAGAATAATTTGGAACTTCTAGGAACTGAGCGTTGACATATGTTGCCGATTCCCTATAATCAGTCTTTACGGTAAGATATGCCCGCTGTGCAACAGCGCCTTCGCGCCCGCCGACGGAGATACCGCTGCCGTTGTCCGACTGGTGGATAAAAAGGGAGATGCTTCCTGCCGTCTCAATCATAGAGGGCAAGCGCATCGGATAATGCGCTTTTCACAGCGTCAATGGCTTGCTCCGGCGACAGTATCTTTATCTTGCCGCCGTATTGCATGACCCATCGGTAAAGACCCTCGTTTCCGGCGGCTCGGATTGTGGCGGCGAACCAATCGCCCTCTACCCTGCCGACCCTGGCGTTGCTTCCGAATTCATTGACTAGCTCCGTCAGAAGGCTTGCATGGCAACGCAGTCTGACATCTATCGCTTCCCCGCTGTACATGTTCAGGCTTTCCCGAACGTATATGCTCAAATCGAAATCCCTCGCAAGCTCGTCAATCTCGTTGCGGTTCTTGCGGCGTTCATCGGAAATTTCAACGCCCGTCATCATTGCAAGCCTGAAATGCGTCAGGTTGGCGTGGCTGTCTGGGTTGGCGATCAGGAAGAGTTCCTCCCGCGCCCACACTATGTAAAAAGGGCTGACCGAATAGACGTGACCTCCGCGCCGAAGCCGTTTCTTTACATCGTCGCCGTACTCGAAATACTGGAACAGGAGCTTCCTGTTGTCCCTGATTGCGCGGATAGCTTTGTCGATGGCGTACTTTGCGCCTATGTTGTCAGTCTTAGCCGCACCTTCCGCTATGGTTGTGTTTAACAGCTTCTCAACTCCCGGCGGAGCTATTTCTTTTAACTTTTTCAGTATGACCCGCGTGTCCTTGTCGGTTATGAACTTGGCTCGGGCGACGGCGGCAAAAATCATAACCAGTTCAAAATCGTCAAAATCTCGCTCCGCCAGATAGTAACCCTCACGCTTCCCCGCCGACATCACGGAATACCCGCTGTCAGCCAAGGTCTGGAGGTCGCGGGCTACGGACTTGCGCTCCGCTTCTATTCCATATAGGCGTAGCTTGCCGATAATCTCGGCAATGGTCAGGGCGTGTTCCTCGTCTGTCTTTCTCATAATGTCAAGGACGCGCAGTAGTTTTTCCTTACGCATAAAATCACCGTTCCCATTATAATGCATATAATGTACCACAAACGGGACAATTAAACCAGTATAATATTTTACAAGGGGGTCTCGCACATGGACGAAAAGGAATACAGGGCTACACTAAGCAAGGATGAACTGGCTCAACGGGAGCTGATGATTCCGTTCAAGCTGAGCGACATTGACATATTGGAAAAGCTGAACCAATACAGCACGGAGTTCAGTAAGACATACGACGAGCTTATAGGCATCGCGCTTGCCCGATTCTTCGACGACATAGAAGCCATCAGCCGCCTACGCCTGTAGATTAACATATACATTATGTTTTTTGCGCATTATCTCTACTGATGCAACTTATCAATGCCATCGGCTAGGACTCTGAAAATATTCAGCAGGTATTTCCTCTGCGATGGGCTTTTGTCCCTGAAGATGCTGTCAAGCTCCATATGCAACGCTTTGTCGCAGTCGCTGACAGGCTTGGACTCCAACAGCAGGTAGTCCAAGCTCAAGTCAAGGTAGCTTGCGATTTTCACCAGAGTCTCAACGCTCAACACTCGGGAACCCCGCTCGACGTGACCGTAGAAGCTCTCCGACAGACCTATCTTCTCCGACGCAGCGTCCATAGACAATCCGGTGCTTAACCTTTTATGGCGTATCTTCTCGCCCAATGCGGAGTAATCGACAATTTTGTCAGGCATATTCCATACCCCCTCTCGTACTAAAAGGATACAGACAGCCAACATCGAAAATAATAGCTTGTTGGAAGTATATAACTTCTTATGTACAACTATAGCTATTTCTGGTAGAATAGAACCCACATAAAAAACAGCTCTATACGGGCATGTCTGCGGAGGGGATGTATGAACGTCAACGACATAAGCGACGATGAATGGGAAAGGGGCTACCCTGTAGTGCCAAAAGCGATAAATGAAGACGACACGGAGGGGCTTGGCGTTTTCGCGAGCGAGGCATACGACACGGAAAAGCTAAAGGAGTTGCTAAATTTTTCCATCAACAACCGTGATTTGGACAAACTGGAGAGCCTGATAAGCGCGTTCAACCCGTTCAAGATTCTCGGAATACAGGACTATGAAATCAGGCACTCCAACGTGCTATCTTGGCTGATAGACCCCAACGGTCATCACGGATTGGGCGACACGCTGTTCAAGAACCTGTTGCTCGAAGTCCTAAAGGACAGCAGGGGCGGCGACCTCCCGCAGATAAAGGACGTTATTGTCGCAAACTTTTCCGACCTACGGGTGCTTCGGGAGTGGCGCAAAATAGACCTGATTGCCGTTTCTCAGTCAAACAAGACGGTGCTTGTGATTGAAAACAAAATCGACGCCGGCGAGGAAGAGACCCAACTGGCAAGGTACGCCGCCATTGTCAAAGATAAGTACCCCGACTTCAAACGGGTGTTCCTGTTCCTCACGCTTGACGGGGCAGCGCCAAAGGGAAGCGCGCTCTATATCCCGTTCACGCATGAGCAGGTTCATTGGATAGTCAAATCGACCGTGGAGATTCGGCGGGACTATATGCACAGCAAAGTTTACGATTTTATTCAACACTATTTATCGTCATTGGAGGAAAAGGGCATGAAATCTTCTGAGTTTGTAGATATTTGCACGAAGCTGTACCGTGAGCATGGTTCGGCGATTAAGATGATTGTGGAATACGGAAAGCCCAAACTTCCGATGAGCGTTATTCGCGGGTTTCACAAACTGACTGAAACGGTTAGCGTCCATGCCGACAAAGACAGTGTTTCCGTTTATTACTCTTTTATACCGCAATCATGGAAGGACTTCATCCCGGAGACCAACAAAGACAAGAGCGACCGATACCTTGTGTTTTTTTACCTTAATTTCAGCGACTATGAGGAACACAAAATCAACCTTTCGATAAGGGTGGGCGATTTCCCCGACCCTGACGAGCGCATCAATTTTGTGGCGGAGCTGTCAAAAGCGGCTAAAGCCGACGCGGACAGCAGGCTGACGGTGAAAACCGCCTCAAAGAAGTACATGACCGTTTTCAGTAAATCAATATCGCTGAAAGACGAAAACGGCGGCGATTTCGATTTGGACGACTATCAATCAGTGGGCGACAAACTGGTCGAGACATATAACAGTAACGAGGTGCAGGAAGCGTTGACGGTCATAGGCGGGGTTGTAATGTCGTTCGGGTTCAAGGACGCTGTGAAAAAATAGCGTCGGTGGTCAGCGTCTGACTGACGCAAGCGTGTACATCATGTATGACATTTAATATATACATTCGGCTTTTTGCCTAGTCTGACCGTGGGCGGTGTGCCAAAGCAAAAGGTCTTTGCGGATAGCTCCGCTAATAATGCGCATTTCAAATTTAAGCAGGGGGGAAAAACTATGTCTGATATCAGTTATATGCGCGACAGGCTGTTCAATTCTATGCAGGAGAACCTTGACAGAATCTTCCATTCATCTGGGCTGGAATTGCCGCCGGGGGTCGGTCGCTCCATAGGCGAGATTCTGGGCGGTCTCATCTCAACCAATCCGGAAGGCGCGGACTTACTCAGGCACAAGAAAACGCCCGATAATTTGGGGGACGACCTTAATATGCACGGTCATTTCAACGTAATCCCCGCCACAAACAATCCATACGATATAACCGATACGCTTGTGGTTTTCTGCTTGGGGAGCGACAATCTGAACAAGAGGGTTGACGACATGCTGATTGCGGTCGGCAGGCACAGTTTCAGGAATGTAATTTTTTTTACTACCAAGTGGGACATATCGGCGGTCACGGGCGGCAACAATCCAAGGTTGCATGACTTGGTGGAGTTTAGCCGAAGACCGAACGGCTCACAGTTTTGCTTTATAATGCTTTCGACATGCGGCATAGGTAGCTTTCCCGTGGTTTAGCATTTTCGGATGGGGTGCGGTATGGACATATATAGCTTTCTAAATTCCCGCGACGTAGCGGCGCATTGCCGTGAAATCAACAAGGTATGGAACGCTTTTGAGATGGCTGTTATCATTGCACGCAGTAGTTGCCCGATGGCTGACAAGCACGCGGCTTGGCGAGAACTGATAGCCGATAGCCCTGATATGGCGACATTGGCAAATATGCATTACAAAAGCTATGACAGCCTGCACCGGAAACTCACGGAGTTGGTTGACTATGAGGAACGCGCACTGGAACTGATTAAAAATCCAGTACCGGGCGCGGTCTATATGTACAGTATTTCGTTAAATGACGAACGCAATTACAACGAGACAAATTACATTTTCAGCACTTATGAAACTGCTTTGACCAAGGCAAGGGATTCATGGGAGCGTGACGATGTTCTTAATATCAAGATAGAAAAGCTGTATGTTAATGACGCAGTCGGCGATGCGGACAAAGGAAGAATAGAGGTCATAACCGACTACGACGGCAAAGAATATTCTATATCTATTTTGGGCATGAACGAAGCAGACTTGTTTCCAGATATCGCAATAGACGACCTGCTTACAAGGCTGGATGATTTGTTTTATATTGATATCCCTGTCCCTTTCAAGCGCGGTGACATCCTAATCGCACAATGCGGCATATGGGGCAAATCGGATGCTTTTGTTTTGGACTGGCTAGACCTTGACGATAAGGAGCGCCTTGCACAGCGACTGTCCGGGGAGGGTTACGGCGACGGCTCTGACATGATAGGATGGGGGTTCTTTACAGATAGCGACGGGGTTCTATATGGCGATCATACCGCTTGCTACGATTGCCTTGAATATTACAGGGGAAATCTCACAGGCAAGGAAGAAATCCTGCATTACGTCAACTTGTTTATAAAAGGCGAAATAGACCTGCCTGACCTTCTGGCTATGCAATGCAGGGCTGTGTTTGAACACAAATTGGATAACGGGTTTCGCATTGACATTCATGGTCGGCACATATCCGAGCGGCATCTAGCCGAGAACCGTCCCGCGTTCGGGGAAAAGGAAGCCAACGGTCTTATGCCGTGGGTAGCCGACAAACTGTCAATAATCCAAGTTGAGTTTCTAGCAAAGGAATCCGGCATTGACGACACGGAATCAGTCCAAACCTTGTTAAGCGATGGCGGCGGGCAGTTTATGGGCATGTGCGCCGGAATAGTACATGAGGAAAACCATTACGAAAAGACCAATGACGGAAAGTTCAATAGCTCCAGAAAGGATATGGCACGATTAATTCTGGAAAGGTACGGGCATAAAGAAGATGGTTGGATAAACGAATATGCCGAATCCGACCAAGGCGAAACAGTATGAATCAGGCGATAACAGAACTGTTTTAGCTGATATGCACATAGGGCAGGGGGATTGCGGCATGGACAAACAAATATTTTTTGGCTTGGTACGCATACCCCGCACGAGCATCTACGATGAATCGGAATATGAGCTGTACCTTATAAACGACAGCGACAGCCCTGTTACCATTACCAGAAAGGCGTTCGGCGGGTTCAAGACCCACGACGACGATATTGCCGCCATGTCAACCCCGCAGGATAATGACGTTAATATCACGGTAGAGCCGCACAGCCATATTCTCTATAGCGCAATGAGCGAAGGCAGTTTTGACGGCGCGGGTCAGCATCGGGCATATGTCGAAATAGGGGGCAGTTCCAAAATGCTCGAATTCTATACCAGTAGCGGAGCAGGGTTCATGGGTTCGCTGATTCCGTGCTTAAACAAATACGGGCGCGTGATACACCCGCAAGCAAGGGATATTGTTGATACATAACAATGACACGCTCGGAACTTGACGAGAAGAACCTGATTGATGGCGAGAAGTAATATATGCGGTACGATTTTTGTATGCAATCTATCTAAACCAGAGGTCAATATGGACATATATAGCTTTTTAAATTCCAGTGATGTAGCGGCGCATTGCCGTGAAATCAACAAAGTTTGGTCATCGTTTGACATCGCGGTCATAATAGGGCGTAGCCATAAGACAATGACCGAAAAGCATACAGCTTGGCGTGAGTTGATGGCTGATTACCCCGATATGCCTACGCCTAAGAATATGCACTTTAAAAGTTTCCCAAGCCTGTTTAAGAAGATTGCGGAAGTGATTTTTTACGAAGAACAACTCCTAGATTTACTGAAAAAACAAGAACACAGTGCGGTATATAGGCATAGCGACTCGGATTCTATCTTTTCAAGCTATGAATCAGTATTGGCAGATATGCGGGATATATGGGAGAAAGACGAGAAACCGACAATAGCAATTGAGAAACAGTACATTGATGATAAAGGGGATATAGTATGCCGAATGGATTTTGACGGCAACATATTCTCGGTATCCCTCAACGTGGACGAGAGCGTTCTTGCTAAAATGTTCCCTGACTGGAGTATAGAGACTTGCCACGATTGCGCGCGTTTTCTTAAACATGGATTCTTTGTGGATATACCTTTGCCGTTCAAGCGGGGGGACATTTTGACGTTTTCAGGTTCGGCATATGCTCATAAGAAGAAAACGATTCTTGTGTTGGAATCTACTACCAGTTGTTATGAGAATGCACACAAGAGATTTATAAGCCACGAATCCGGCGACGGTTCTGATTTGGTTGGATGGGGCTACTTTGTGGGCGAGGATGGGCTATTACACGAAGACCATGTCCATGAGGAAGATGAGTTGGGATATTGCCGTAGCAAGTTGGAAGGCGATGCCCGCCTATTGCAATACGTCAGTTGGTATCTGAGAAATGAAATCTGCCTGTCCGCATTACTTACCATTCAATGCAGGATTGCGGCGCAACATCAGTTAGATAATGATTTGAGCATAAGTGGCTTGTGGTTATTCCCTGACAAACACATTATCGCTGACGGGCAAGCAGAACATGAGATATATGGTCGGGATGCGCTTCATAATAATGCTGATGCTGAGAACGGCGGACTTGCCGACCAAGAGGGGGACTAAAACATGGCGAAATCTGAACTCAGGTTTTTATCCGAAGAAATGGGTATGTCCCTCGGAGACGTGGGCTTCATGCTCTGGATGAACGACACCAAGGAGGTACAGCAGGTACTTGTAAAGATATTGGATGAAGAGCGTGAGTTCAAGAAAACCAACGACATCAGGTATAACCCTGAAAGGCAGGATATGGCGGAGGTCATACTGGCTGACCTGATTTCGCAAATAATTCTGTAGGCGTGGGCGCGGAATTATGGAGAGTGAGGTATGCACGTTTTACTGATAATCGCGGTGGTGTTGTTCCTACTAAAACCAAGGGCGTTTCTAAGGGTGATATTCGCTTTGGTTGCCGCCTTATTGCTGTACCTGCAAACCGCCAATGGCGGTGTCGCTGTCTTTGTGCTTATTGTAGCGGCGTTCCCGTGGGGGAAGTGGAAAAAAACATAGGTGCGGTATGTCAATGGAAACAATAATATATACATTACGGTTTTTGCTGATTCAATATCGAGGTGGGCATCATGGACATTTACAGCTTCTTGAACTCTAGCGACATAGCGGCGCATTGCCGTGAAATCAACCATACATGGAATCCTTTTGACATGGCGGTCATAATAGGCATTAGCTATCGACCTATGGATGAAAAACACACGGCATGGCGTGAGCTAATGGCTGATTACCCCGATATGCCAACTCCGAGAGGGTTGCATCACGAAAGCTATCCGAGCCTGCATGAAAAACTAGAAGAAGCGATTGCGTATGAGATATTATACAAAACCCAATCTCAAGCTATATTCAAGCAAGCGGAGCAAGGGGCAGTCTATGTGTACGCGATTGATGAATATAACCGTGAGAAGTCCGTGTTTACCAATTTAGAATCGCTTTTTGCAGATGTTTACAAAAACTTTGAGCGCGAGGAAGTCCAAAGCATAAGGGTTATAAAATCTAATTTAGATGACGGGGACAACGATAAAGGCACAATAACTGCCAGGCTTGACTATGACGGCAATATAGCGGATGTCGATGTTTCAGCTTCTGAGGATTTACGCGCTAAATGGTTTCCCAATGTCAATTATGATTCCAGTCGTATGTTCAGTGATGATTTCTATGTAATTATCCCTACGCCGTTCAAACGCGGCGATATACTGACCCATAACAATACACCTTGGCAGTTAGGTGAAAAGTCTGTTTTTGTACTTGACAGCATCGGTCACGATAACCCTAAAACCTTGGAACGGCGTTTGCGCTATGATGGGGATATTACCGATATGTGCGGAAGGAGATATTTCGTATACGATGACGGAACTCTTTGCGAAGACAATGAGTTATGCTATGACAGGCTAGAGTATTACCGAGGGAAACTGGAGGGTAAGGACAGATTATTACAGTATGTAAGTTGGTATTTGAAAGATGTAATAGCCCTAACCCCTCTTATGCTCATGCAATGCAGGGTCGTGTCACAACAACAGCTAAATGCCAGTTTTGACCTCATAGGTTGGGCTTTTCCAAAGGAACATATCATAGCGGATGGACAGGCAGACCATATAAAAGAAACTGATTCGGATGATTGAACTGAACACTGAACTATTGAACCCGTTTATTAAAGGAGGTTAGCAGACATGGAAAAACATAACGATAAGCGAAAGGCGTATGAGCATTACTCAGAATCACTTGGCATTGAAGCTGAATTAGCGCAAAAGCTGGTCGATGCCAACATACCAATAGGTGGTGCAAAAAAACTGCTTGCGACCGACCCTAAAGACATATTAGATTTATGTTCCGGAATCATGCGCGAAGAAGACGAGCTTCAAGGCAATCGCGACACGCGCCATAACCCTGACAGAAAACGGATAGCAGAGGAAATCTATGTCTTGGTGAATGCGCAATTGGAGCAACTGGAAATCAACGAACAAGGCAAGAAACTCCATATACGATAGCGACAGTAAGAAAGGTATGGTTCAGTGCAATACGTTGGCAGTAGCAAATGAAAGCGATGTACGCGCCAGTATGCTTGATGCCAGAGGAAGTGTTTATGAATAATTATTACATCAAAGATGGAATGAAAATTAAAAGCGCTTGTGGCGTTTGTTTCTATGACCCAGCTTATAGTATGGAAGATGATGAATACGCCGACCATTTTTATATAGTTAAAGAAAACATGAAGCACGGTATTGTCTATAATGACATGGAAAACATCGTTCTTCCCATAGAATATGACGATGTATGTTTTGTATATAGTAGCCGAATGAATTATACGTGCGACTATTGGTATAAGTTGTCGCTTGGGGGCAAATTTGGACTATGCAAAATTACCTTCGATGTCTGGGACGGGAATTATTCTTTTTATCTCAGAGAAGGTAATGTTGGTCGCGGCGTTTCTCTTGAAGATTCCAAAGCATTTCAAATGGTAGTGGAATGTGAGTGTGACAGCATTGTGAAAAACAGCGACGACAGTTGTTTTATATTGAGTGATAAAAATGGATTTCGCTATATTACTCATGATTATGGAGATTATGTTATCTCACGCTATTAC
>Ga0099364_10003777_pt1 | contig 23294 bp, 22 predicted proteins | sample TergutTh196P3_FD_73070 | JGI IMG/M metagenome (GOLD analysis project Ga0099364, IMG submission 73070) | Microcerotermes parvus P3 segment gut microbial communities from Pointe-Noire, Republic of the Congo - Th196 P3 | ecosystem: Host-associated > Arthropoda: Insects > Digestive system > Gut ...
GATCCACGCGGTTTCGTACTAGTGAAAATTATGCAACATCAGGCGCGGGTAGTTTACACGAAACCGTTAAGGCTCTTCTCTCTTCCAAGACCCTGCTGCGCCTGATCTCGCATAATTGCCTGAAAGCTAAGGTGAAGATAATATTTGTACTGCGATAATTTATATTGCCGTCTATACTAAAGAACGAAACCGAAAATAATCAGCAATAACTATGTACAAAATTGGAGAGCCTACTAAAACTGAAATAACAGTAGTAAATATCCGCACCCTGTTTTCTTTCCTAAGCACTAACAGCAATACCCTATAAGCCACTAACCCCAAAAAACCACCTAGGCAATTTAAGGTTATATCATCTATATCTGCTACACCCACCCTAAAAAACCATTGTATTATTTCGGCGGATAAACTGAATAAGAATATCCATGCCAAATAAACTGCAATTTTTCTATTGCCTCTTACTATGGGGAGATATAGCCCAAATGGAACAAACGCTATAATGTTCCAAATAATATTAACGTTTAAGAAGTTATGCCAAAAGCCACGTTGATTTGAAAAATATTCTCCTATCGTGCGAAAAGGAATTAAATTTATCGGACATATATCAAATTGTCCACCACCAAAAATGACTCGTTGGAAAATCAGCATATATAGTAGTAAGAGCAAGTATATCAAAACGAATGTGTACAGTATGATTGAACACAATAAGGGATAATATTTTTTCATTTCATCTTTTCCTCTGCTTCACCTTCTCGCCCAAAAACGAACAAAAAACCCTCTCTCCCCCTACCGCGACAACAGCCAGATTGTCTCCGATTCGTGGCGTTTGGGGCGGTCCATCAAATCCTTTACGCCGTCGGCGGGGGCCTTGCCCTCGTACAGGACGTTGTAGGTTTCGGTTATGATAGGCATATAAATCTTGTTTTGGCACGACAACTCGTACGCCGCCTTCGCGGACGGGTAGCCCTCCACAGTCATGCCGATTTCCGAAACCGCGGCGGCGGCGGGCTTGCCTTGCCCTATCAGAATCCCGCAGCGGCGGTTGCGGCTGTGCATACTGGAGCACGTCACAATCAAATCACCGATTCCCGAAAGGCCGCCGAACGTCTCGCTTTTCGCGCCAAGAGCGACGCCCAGCCGCGCGATTTCGGTAATGCCGCGCGTCATCAGCGCGGCTTTTGTGTTGTCGCCGGCGCCTAGGCCCTCCAGTACGCCGGCCGCCAGCGCGATGACGTTTTTCAGCGCGCCGCCAAGCTCCACGCCCAAAACGTCGTCCCCGGCGTATACGCGAAACCGTTCGTTCATCAGCGTGTCCTGAACAAATTCGGCGACACGCCGCGTCTTTGACGCCGCGACGACCGTCGTGGGGAGACCCCTGGCAACCTCCTCGGCGTGGGACGGCCCCGATATAACCGCGTTCGGATTCTTGGGAAGCTCCTCGTCGAGAACCTCCGACAGCGTCTTGTGGGTGCCGGATTCAAGTCCCTTTGAAACGCACGACACAACGGTTTTGGCGGGCAGGGCCTTCGATAATATTTTTGCCGTCCCCCGCACCGCCGCGGACGGCGTCGCGATGATGACAAGCCCCGCCGCGTTGGCCGCGTTTTCAATCGACGTTGTGATGTGAACCTCCCCGGGGATTTTAATCCCCGGTAAAAGCTTTGCCTGCTCGCGTTCCCGCGAAAGCAGGAAAGCTTCCTCCTCAAACGGCGTCCATAGCGTGAGGTGGTGGCCCGCTTTTTGCAGCATAACCGCAAGCGCCGTGCCGAACCCGCCGACGCCCATTATCAAAATCCGAGACATCATTTTACTCCTTATATTCAGACTATCCAAAGATGCTGTGACGCGGAGGCGCGGGGGGTGCGGAATCCTCCGTATAAAATTTTTCGGCGGCATGCGCCGCGAAAAATACCCGCGACCCGCGACGGTAGCGCTGAACCGGGGGAGCATTGAGGAAGTATCCCATACCCCCTCAAAAGCCTGTCGGCAAAGCCGACAGGCCTCCCTATTTCTTCGTGCCGAATTTATTTTCCGTGCCGTTTAGCAGCCGCTTGATGTTGCTTCTGTGCATATACAGCAAGACCGCCATATAAATGCCGGAGAACATCACGTCAAAAAACGCCGGCCGCCCGCGCAGGTAATCCGTAAGCCATGTGATGACAGGGTACGAAATCGCGCCGAATACGGAAGCCACCGATACGATTTTTGTGATAAACACAACCGGCACGAATATCACCGCGATAATTAAAAACACAAGCGGGTTTACCACAAAGATAATGCCGAGCGTCGTCATGACTCCTTTGCCGCCGCGAAGCCCGAAATAAAGCGGGTATATATGCCCCAGCAGCACAAAAAGCCCCGCGATGTAACCGGCGTCGAGCACATCGCTGACGCCAAGGCGGTGGAACAAAACCCTTGACAGGAAAATCGCCAAAACGGCCTTTAAGAAGTCCCCTGCCGCGGTAACCGTCGCAGGGCCCTTGCCGTATATCCGCAGCACGTTTGTCATGCCCGCGTTTCCGCTGCCCTTTGTGCGGATATCCTCCCCCGATATAAGCTTTGAAATCAGGATGGCGAAGCTTACGCTGCCTATGAGGTAGGAGCCCGCCGCTACGCATATGACCGCGATTACTATATTCATAATCATGCCCCTTTTGAGGCCTGTTGACACTATCCGAAATGCCCGGATTGCTTCGCAATCGTGTGAACTGCACATGAATTGCATTCATGTTTTTTCACATTACTTCGCAATCGTGTGAACTGCATATGATGTGAACGAATGTGGACGTAAGTTCACATACAGTTCACACAACCTGGCAGGCTATCGTTCATATTTTTTCACATATCGAGCGGATCTTGTGTCAAACAAGGCAAATTTTTACAGTAATACTTTGTGTATTGCAAGAAAATTTAACGTAGTTTGGCGTAAAATCCGCCAATATATGGGCGTTGAGCGGCAGTGTCAACAGACCTTAATCTCCGCGCTCGCGGATGATAAGCCGTATCGGCGTACCCACAAGCCCGAAGGATTCGCGTATCTGGTTTTCGATGTATCTCTGGTACGAAAAATGGAATAGCTCCGACCTGTTGCAAAAGCAGACGAAGGTCGGCGGTTTTGTCGATGCCTGCGTCATATAATAAATCTTGAGCCGCTTGCCCTTGTCGGAGGGCGGCTGCACCCGCGCCGTGGCGTAAGCCAGTAAATCGTTCAGCGCACCTGTCGTCACGCGCATGGCGTTTTGTGACGCCACCGAGTTTATCATCCCGTAAAGCTTGTTTACCCGTAAGCCCGTCTTCGCGGAAATAAAGATAAACGGCGCGTAGCTCATGAACGAGAAGTCATGCTCGAGTTTTTTTGTGTATTCCTGCATGGTTTTCGTCTCTTTTTCGATTGCGTCCCACTTGTTTACGGCGATGATCGCGCCCTTGCCCTGCTCATGGGCATATCCCGCAATCTTTGAATCCTGTTCGGTGAAGCCCTCCGCCGCGTCAATCATGATGATGCAGACGTCGGCGTGATCGACCGCCATATACGCGCGCAACACGCTGTAGCGCTCAATGTTTTCCTCCACCTTGGATTTCCGCCGTATCCCCGCCGTATCCACAAGCACATACTTGCCGTACTCGTTTTCCAGCACGGTGTCCGTGGCGTCGCGGGTGGTTCCCGCCACATCCGAAACGATGGCGCGCTCCTGCCCCGAAAGCGTGTTGACAAGCGACGACTTTCCGACATTCGGCTTGCCAATTACGGCGACCCGTATATAATCCTCGCCATATTCGTTCTCTTTATCAAAGCCGAGGTGTAAAAATACCTCGTCGAGCAAATCGCCCGTACCGTGCCCATGCGCCGCCGAAACCGCCACCGGGTCGCCAAGCCCGAGGTTGTAAAACTCATAAAATTCAGGGGACGGCTCGCCCACGGTGTCGCATTTGTTGACGCAGAGCACAACCGGCTTTCCCGATTTTAAGAGCATCGCGGCGACGTCCTTATCGGTCGCGGTAACGCCGGACTTCAAATCAACCACAAGTATCACCGCATCGGCGGAGTCAATCGCCACCTGCGCCTGCCTTCGCATTTGTTCGAGCATGGGGGAATCCGTGCGCGGCTCGATGCCGCCGGTGTCTATCAGCATAATCTCCTTGCCAAGCCATTCGCACCCGGCGTAAATGCGGTCGCGCGTAACACCGGGCGTGTCCTCCACAATGGAGACGCGCCGGCCCGCAAGCTTGTTAAACAACGTGGATTTGCCCACGTTGGGCCGCCCCACAACGGCTACAACCGGTTTTGCCATTACCCTGTTCCCCCGATAATTTGATTCAGCAGCCCGTACCCGTCGTTCGGGACGGCACACAACTTTACAGGAAGCTCCGCCTCCACTTCGGAAACGCTGACGCCATCAAGAAAAATATCCTCCCCATGCCGCAGCATAACGGACGGTATCAGAACGGCGCCTGTTACGGCATAAGCCTTTAGCCCGCCGATTAAATCCGCGCCTGTCACAAGCCCCGCGACGGTGACGCTTTCACCGAAGAACCGGTTTTTGACGGGCAGCACGGTGACCCTCAGCTCTTTGAACCGCTCCATCGCGGCGTTTGCCAGCTTTTCGATAAACGGCTGTGCCAAAACCCCCGTGGCGATCGTAATCTCGCGGCTTATATCGCGCGGCGTTTCGTCCTTAAGCGCGTCGTAAAACTCCCGCTCCAACAGCCGGAGCATTCCCACGCCGTTTTCAAGCTGGTCGAAGCCGCCGTAGCTTTCATATTCCGGCAGGTTCATTTCTGCCAAAATATAAAACTCGTCCGAGGGATAGCAAATCCTGACGCCATGCTTTACGAGGTTTTCCACCGCGAACCGCCCCGCGATTTCGATGGCCGCGCGGCCTTCTTCCTTCGTGTATGCCCGGAGCTCCGGCAGCCCTTCCCTGTATTTTGTAAGCCCCACCGGCACAAGCGCAATGCTTTGCAGGTTCGGCGCAAGCGCCGAAAGCTCCCGCAGGCTCCGCTCCAGCTCCCCGCCGTCGTTTAGACCGGGGCACAGGACAAGCTGCGCGTTGACCTTTATCCCCGCGTCCGTCAGCCTTTTGATAAACCGAAGCGATTCCCCCGCGTTTTTGTTGTTCATCATCCTTACGCGCAAATCCGGGTTCATCGTATGCACCGAAATATTAACCGGGCTCATTTTCATGGATATGACGCGCTCGATGTCCTCATCACAAAGATTTGTGAGCGTGATGTAGTTGCCGAACAAAAAGCCCAGACGGCTATCGTCATCCTTGAAATAAAGGGAATCCCGCATACCCCCCGGCATTTGGTCGATGAAGCAGAACACGCATTTGTTGCGGCAAAACCGCTCGGAATCCATCAGGTATGTCTGAAATTCGAGACCGATGTCCGCGTATTCCCGCTTTTTGATGCGCACGGTGCGCGTCTCCCCGCCGCATTCCACCGTCAGCCTCAAGTCGCGCCCGGTGAGATAAAACCGGTAATCAAGCACGTCCTTGATGGAACGCCCGTTGATATGAAGCAGTGTGTCGCACGGGGAAATCCCGGCTTTTTCGGCAAGGGAGCGCGGTATTACGTTTTGAATCCTTACAGCCATTTTTTCCTCTTGAACCTGTATTTATAACAAAATAAGGGTGGGAAATCCTCCACCCTTACTAAGGCCAACAGGCCCTGCCCTACGCTTCCGCTTCCATGTTTATCACTTGCCTGCCGTTGTAAAAACCGCAATTGCCGCAAACCCTGTGCGGGGTTTTAAACTCGCCGCATTGCGTGCATTTCGATAACGCGGGCATGGAGAGCTTCCATACGTTCGAGCGCCTTTTATTCTTGCGCGCTTTTGATAGTTTTGTCTTTGGTACTGCCATTTATGGCACCTCCTTTACAGGCTCTTTTCTTTATTGTTCTTCCATAAATTCCCGCAAAACTTGGAATCTATCGTCCTTCACGGTGTGGTCGCAGCCGCAATCCCCTTCGTTTAAATTGCCGCCGCATTTCGGGCATAGCCCGCGGCAGCCTTCGCCGCAGAGTAAAACGCCGCTAAACTGCAACAGGATGTCGGAAATCACAAGCTCGTCCAAATCAAGCTCGCCGCCGGGAGCTAAAATAAACCCGTCGGGAAGATCCTCATCCCCGGCTTCCACAAGCACCGTGTGCGTAAACGCGGCTTCGGTTTCATTCGTAACATCCGACAAGCAGCGAGAACAGGTGCCGGCCATTTGAAAGCGTACCGTATACATAACCGTGTAAATGCCTAAACGGCACGCCACGCGCCCGGTGACGTAAACCGGCCTGGAAAACGGGAACTCCCCCCACAGCCGTACCGCTGACAGGTCAAGGCCATGCTCGAAATCAAGCGTTTCCTCGCTTGCGGGAGAGCCGCTGCCGAGTTGTTTTACATTCAGCAACATGTGCCCATCTCCATCCTAATCATTTAGGCGTACCCAAATATTATAAGCAGTCGGTGGCGTTTTGTCAAGCGTTTGTGTTAAATTTAAAAGCCAAATAATTGTTTTTAGAATTGTTACATTTACTCCCTTGTCCGGCTTGAAAAAATTCCAAAAATAGGGTAGACTATTATATAAATATAATTGTGTGAACTGCACATGAACCGATGTTCATGTTTTTCCACATCTCATAATAAACTTTAAGGGGTACGGTAGAATGGCGTTAACATTAAACAAAAGCTTCCTGGACGGGTTTATCCGCGGACATGAGTACGAGGGTGTCCGGCCCGCCGTTATGGCGGCGCATGACACGCTTCTGAACAAAACAGGCCCGGGCAGCGATTTTCTGGGGTGGGTTGATTTGCCCCAAAACTATGACAAGGAGGAATTCGCCCGCGTAAAAGACGCGGCCAAGCGTATCCAAAGCACCTGCGAGATACTGATTGTCATTGGAATCGGCGGCAGCTATTTAGGCGGGCGCGCGGCGATTGAGTTTATCAAATCCCCGCTTTACAACCAGCTTAAGAAGGACACCCCCGACGTGTATTTTGTTGGCAATACCATCAGCCCCGCGGCGCTGTCCGACATCATGGGTTTATGCGAGGGTAAAGATATTTGCGTAAACGTCATCTCAAAATCCGGCACAACCACGGAGCCTGCCCTGGCGTTTCGCATTTTCAGGACAATGCTGGAGGAAAAATACGGCAAGGACGGTGCCAAATCCCGTATTTTCTGCACGACAGACAAGGCGCGCGGCACGCTCAAGGAGCTTGCGGACGCCGAGGGCTACGAGACCTTTGTCATCCCCGACGATGTGGGCGGGCGCTTTTCCGTCCTCACACCCGTGGGGCTTCTGCCAATCACCGTGGCGGGCTGCGATATCGACGCCGTCATGCAGGGCGCGCGGGAAGCGAGAGCCGCGTACGCCGCCCCCGATGTTGACAAAAACGACTGCCTCCAGTACGCCGCAATCCGGAACATCATGTACCAGAAGGGCAAGACGATTGAGGTTTTAGTCGCCTACGACCCCGCGTTCGCCATGATGGCGGAGTGGTACAAGCAGCTCTTCGGCGAAAGCGAGGGCAAGGATCAAAAAGGACTGTACCCGTCCTCCATGATATTCTCGACGGATTTGCATTCACTCGGCCAGTTTGTGCAGGACGGCTCAAGGACGATGTTTGAAACCGTCGTCAACATCAAAAAACCGAAGCGCGACGTGTTCTTGAATCCCGATCCCGAAAACTTTGACGGGCTTAACTTCCTTGCCGGACAAAACATGTCCGTGGTAAACCAGAAGGCGTTTGAGGGAACGGTTCTCGCGCATGTCGAGGGCGGCGTCCCGAACGTGATACTGGAGCTTCCGGAGCTTTCGGAATACGAATTTGGCTGGCTTGTCTATTTCTTTGAAAAGGCCGTTGCGGTTTCCGGCTATATGCTGGGCGTGAACCCGTTTGACCAGCCCGGCGTCGAAGACTACAAGAAAAACATGTTCGCGCTGCTCGGCAAGCCCGGGTTTGAGGCGCAGAAAGCGGAGTTGGAAGCAAAGCTTAAATAGTACATAACGCCGGTGGCGTTTATGCACCCCAAAAAATCAAACCGAAAGGGAGTAGATTATTATGGTTCAATTAATTGTGGGCAGCAAAGGCTTCGGAAAAACAAAAATCCTCATCGACCGCGTCAAGAAGGCCGCCGAGGTTTCCAAGGGCAACGTCGTTTGCATCGAACGCGGCGACGCGCTGAAATTTGATTTAAATTACCGTATCAGGCTGATCGATATCAAGGAGTACAGCCTCAGCGGGGCCGACGCCTACTACGGCTTCGTAGCCGGGCTTTTAGCCGGCAATTATGATATTACCGATATTTTTGGCGACGCTACGTTTAAAATCCTTTGTGGAAAGGATTCCAAGGATTTTGACGCGCTCGCGCAGTTTATTGATAAAATCGATGCGCTTACAAAAAACGGCCCGGACGTCACGTTCACCGTTTCCTGTGAGCCCGCCGACTTACCGGAGAGTATGCGGAAGTATATGATAAAATAGCATGAAAACAACAAAGGGCGCCCGGCATCAAGCCGGGCGCGCTTTGTTCATTGAGAGAATGGCATTGTATTAACGCTGGTTTTGCCACTCATGCCGCGACGGGGACGACAAGCTAACCGCAAGCTAACCGTAACACAATGCAAGCGTGCGCTACGCGGGTGCAGGCCCAGCCTGCCCGGCACGCCCCTCATTCTCCATTTTCAGCTGTCAATCGTCAATTTTAAAAACTACACCCACCCGCGCAGCTTCGCGGCGTCCGCCACGCGGTTGATGGCGATTGTATACGCCGCGTCGCGCATATAGAGCTTTTCCGCTTCGGCAAGCGCATACACGGATTCAAACGCGCCCGTCATCTTGCTTTCAAGCTTTTCAAGAACTTCTTCCTTTTCCCAGAAATAGTTCATGTTGCACTGCACCTGCTCAAAGTAGCTGCACACAACGCCGCCCGCGTTCGCGAGAAAATCGGGGAGCATCACGATGCCGCGTTCCCTGATAAGCGGGTCGCAGTCCGGGGTGACGGGGCCGTTCGCGGCCTCGGCGATGATTTTGACGTCCTTTGAGATATCCGGGAAATTCGCGGGGGTAATCTGGTTTTCAAGCGCCGCCGGAATCAGGATATCGACGTCCTGTTTAAGCCAGCCGTCACCGGGAAGCTTTTCATAGCCCAGCTTGACGGCTTGTTCCTTATCGATGCTGCCGAACTTGTCCTTAATCCCCACAAGCTCCTCGATATCGCAGCCGCCCGCTTTTTTGTATGTATACGACTCGCCGTCCCCCGCATCCCAGCATGAAACCGCGATAACCTTTCCGCCAAGGGATGTGTACAGCTTCGCGGCGTATTCCGCCACGTTGCCGAACCCCTGAATGCTGGCGGTTGTCGCTTTCGGGCTGATTCCCATCTTTCCCAGAAGCCCGCGCAGAACATAAACCACGCCGTAACCTGTGGCCTCCGTCCTGCCGAGGGAGCCGCCCGCGCAGACCGGCTTGCCCGTAATAAAGCCCGGGGATTTCTCCCTCGCGATGGTTTCATACTCGTCAAGCATCCATATCATATGCTGGTTGGTTGTCATTACGTCCGGCGCCGGAACATCCTCCAGCGGGCCTACAATGTCAAAGGAGCGCCTGACGTAGCCGCGGCAGATTTTTTCCTGCTCCGCCTGCGAGAGATTACGCGGGTCGCAGACGACGCCGCCTTTTCCGCCGCCAAGCGGGATGTCGGCAACGGCGCATTTCCACGTCATCCACATGGCGAGCGCGCGAACCGTGTCCGCCGTTTCGTGCGGGTGGAACCGGATGCCGCCCTTGCCGGGGCCCCTTACGTCGTTATGCAGAACCCGGAACGCCTTGAAAACCTGCGTGGAGCCGTCGTCCATCCTGACCGGTATGGTAAAATGCAGCTCTCTTTGCGGCTGGCGCAGCAAATCCCTTGTCCCCTGCGGGAGCTTTAATTTTTCGGCTACCCCGTCAAACTGCGCCTGCGCGTTTTCATACGGGTTATACGAAGTCTTTGACATGAAATTCCTCCTCCTGTTTCCTAAAACAATTATTATTATATTAAATTACCGTTTGTAAATCAATAGGCTTGATGATATACTTGAATATATTAAAATCTGCTGACGCGAATGAAACGGCGGGAGGGGTAGGTATGCCATATAACAACGACATCCGCGAGATTTTCTACAATCAGGATATTGAAAACAACAAGCTTGTGGCGGGCTTTACATATCTTGTGTTTTTCCTGCCGTTTCTCATACGCCCCCACTCCGCTTTTTGCCGGTTCCACGCAAACCAGTCGCTTGTGCTCTGGGTATTTATCGCCGCCAACATAGCGCTTAGGATGTTCCTGATTTTCTTACCCACGCTCGGCAAAATCCTTTTTTATATCATCGGCTTTTTCCTGCTGTGCCTGATGGCGTTCGGAATGTTTGCCGCTTTTCGCGGCAGGGCGAAAAAATTGCCTGTGATAGGCGGTATCAGGTTGTTGTCTTAACTTGTCCTCTTGCTCTCATAATGATTGTAATTTTTTTCATGATAAGATATACTTATAGGGTATATCGCTGATATATATAGTCGAACCACCCCAAAATTGCCACGTCTTAGCGGTCTATTTTCCGCCTCACTGCGTTGTCGCATCGCTTCGCGATGGTGTGAACTGCACATGAACTGGCGTTCATGTTTTTTCACATTGCCGGGCGCTAGCCCGCCTGCGTCCTCCGCCTTGTGAATCAAAAAATATCCTCGCTAATCCTGTGCCGATTTTGAGGTGGTTCGACTATAAAAGACAAATAAATAGGGGGATAACCGTTGTGAAGGTACACGCTTTTGCAATCGGTTTTGTCGTCGTTTTATTGTTATGTTTTGAAGCCTTCGCCAGAACATATATCGATGACATGGACGAAACCGACGTAAACCATATAAAGCAGTATTCGGGCTTTATCCCTTTCAGATATCAGCCCGGCATTGAATCGCTGCCCGACAGGACCGTATTCCAGTTTGAGAACCCGGTAAATCCGGCGGCGTGGGCAAGATACCGCGTAAACGACGCAACGCAGGTAACGGCTGCCATTTATTCGCCGAGGGGGACGTTCGTCCTGGCAAACCCGCAAAATCCCGGGGAATATGTTATGGGAATCCACGGGGATAACCCGTCTCCTCCCGTAACGCCCGCAATGAAGCAGGCGCTTTTTGCACGGGGCGCAAACGCAATCTACACAAACGAAGGCGGCAGCTTGAAACAGCTTGTTTACGACAGGTTCATGCATTTGTTCGTCCCGCCCTTAACCACGCCGGCAGGCGAGCTGATAGGCTACGGCGTAAATATCTATCACTCGCAGGATGGCGAGACATTTACAAGGGTGCAGCCAACCCATAGAAAGATTGAGTATATTAACGACGAAAAGCTTGGCTTATCCCTTTGTTATGAGGAATACACAGCTTCTGTGCCGGCGTCCGCGCTTTATGTGAAGGTTGAGCTCACCGAAATAACATCAATACCGGCATTTTGGTTCGGCACTGTGGAAACAATGCCAATCTCACCGGCATCTTTTATATCGCTTGCATCTGTTGAAATCTACGGCCAAAACCTTTTGCTTGGCGAACAGGAGCCGCTTGTTCAAGAACCGCAGCCCGACCCCTCCTACGACTACGATTGGCTCGATTCTTTATTCGCCAGGGTTTTCGAACGCGAAAGCCAAGAGACTCCCCCTGCCAATGAGCCTGCCGCCAAAGAGGAACCGCCGGTACCTCCTACCGAGGAATTGCAGTCGCCGGAGCCTCCAACCAGCAGCGGCGCGGCGCCAAAATTCGAAGGCACAATCAGGCAGCCGTCGTCCTCCTCAAGGGCATCATCGGCGAGCAGTGCGGAAAGCAGGCCCGAACCGGAAAAGGCGGCCGAAACCGCCGAACCGGTGACGCCGCAGCCGGTGGGCGCGGAGGTTTTTGCAATCCCTCGGGAAACCGGGCGCGAAGACCGATTTTCCAGAGGAGTGACAGGGTATATCGTAGTCGTGTCGGGCGCGATTGTCTTCACCTGCGTGATGCCGAAAAAGAAATAGACTTCTCTGCGAAAGAAGTCTAATGAATGGAATGAGCCTTTTGCCAACTCTGTACCTGGTTGCGACGCCGATAGGAAATCTGGGCGATTTCTCGCAACGAGCCATCAAAACGCTTAACAGTGTGGATTTTATCGCTGCGGAGGACACGCGCGTAAGCCTGAAGCTGCTCAATCATTTTAATATCAAAAAGCCGGTTGTCAGCTACCATGAGCACAACGCGCGCGGGCGCGGCGAACAAATCATAAGCCGGATTTTGGCAGGCGAAAGCTGCGCCGCCGTCACGGACGCGGGAATGCCGTGCATATCCGACCCCGGCGAGAATTTGGTAACGCTCTGCGCCGAAAACAACATCCCTGTCGTCGTCATACCGGGCCCGAGCGCCGTTTTGTCCGCGCTTGCGGCCTCCGGCCTGCCTTGCGGGAGATTTTCCTTCGAGGGGTTTTTGAGCGTAAAAAAAACAAGCCGTATCACGCACTTAAACGAAATCAAAAACGATACGCGAACGCTTGTGTTTTTTGAAGCCCCGCACAAGCTTTTGAAAACGCTGAAGGATATGTGCGAAATTCTAGGCGACAGGCGCGCGGCCCTTGCGCGGGAGCTTACGAAGATGCACGAGGAAATCATGCGCACTACCCTGGCTAAGGCCGCCGCATATTACGCCGAAAACACGCCGCGCGGCGAGTTCGTGATTGTCGTGGAGGGCAAAAAGCCGGAAGAGAAGGGGCGCGTGGCGCTTGAGGATGCTGTTAAAATAGCGGAAAATATGATTCAAAAAGGAGAAAAACCGGCGGCGGCGGCAAGGGATGCCGCGCGCGAAACGGGCTATAAAAAAAGCGAGGTTTACGACAGGCTTATCCGGTAATAATGTAATGCAATAAAAAAGCGTTATTTTTGCACTATATCTATGAACATGGTGCAGATTCTAACCGAATATGTTTGACCCGCTATATTTTAAAACTTTGTTAACAAAAAAGTAAAATAATTATTGTAATATGGTTTTGTTATCGACTTTTTCGCACGTCTCGACAGCCGGGGCAACGGTGGAAACCAAATTCAAAGCAGCCGTATTTTTGACATTTTTAAATGAAATCACTATTTTTCCTTAATTTTATGTTGCAATTTAACCAAATTTGCTGTAGAATAATATGTGGCGAAAGTTGCGGCTTTCTTAAGGCAACTTAAAATTACGGTAATGATTGGGGATTAAGAGGAATGTCAAACAGGTTGTTTCAAGGCATCGTACATCAAATGAGGGATTCCGTCGACCGCGTAATCGGCGTGATTGATGACACATCCACGGTAATATCATGCAGCAACCTCACAAGAATCGGCGAGACCTTCGAATATATTATGCTCGGCTCAAACGAGTCTTCAGACATTTTCGTAAGGGATAACTTCACGTTCAAGCCCTTCGGCAGCAAGATGAAGCCGGAGTATGCCGTTTTTGTGGAGGGCACCGACGAGCTTTCCGTGAAATTCTGCAATATCCTTGCCATTTCATTTTCCAGCATCAAGCAGTATTACGACGAAAAGTACGACCGCAGCAATTTTATCAAGAACGTCATACTTGATAACATCCTGCCCGGCGATATTTATGTAAAAGCCCGCGAGCTTCACTTTAATACGGATGTCTCGCGCGCGGTTCTGTTAATCCGCATCATTTCGTCAAACGATATTTCCGCTTTTGACGTCATCCAGAACCTCTTCCCCGACAAGCAGAAGGATTTTGTCTTTAACATCAGCGAAAGCGACATCGTGCTGGTTAAGGAAATCAAGGCGGACATCGAATCAAAAGACCTTGAGAAGCTGGCGCGCTCCATCGTCGATACGCTTGGCAGCGAGTTTTACACCAAGGTTGTCATCGGCATCGGCACCGCCGTCGTCGGCGTGAAGGATTTGGCGCGATCGTTCAAGGAATCGCAGGTCTCGCTTGAGGTCGGCAAGGTTTTCGATACGGACAAATCCATCGTAAGCTACGACAACCTCGGCATCGCAAGGCTGATTTACCAGCTTCCGACCACGCTTTGCGAGATGTTCCTGCGTGAGGTGTTCAAAAAAGGCTCCATCGAAAGCCTCGATCAGGAAACGCTGTTTACCATCCAGAAGTTTTTTGAGAACAATTTAAACGTATCCGAAACCTCGAGAAAGCTGTTCGTGCACCGCAACACCCTTGTTTACCGCCTTGAAAAAATCAGGAAGCTCACAGGGCTTGATTTGCGTGAATTTGACCATGCCATTATCTTTAAGGTCGCCTTGATGGTGAAGAAATACCTGACTTCCAACCCGGTGAAGTTCTAAGGCTTTCGCCGGAGAAACGGAGAAATCATGCCTTTAATCGAATTTTCAAACGTGTCTAAAAAATATAAAAACGGCACGTACGCCCTCAAGAATATAAGCCTTCGGATTGATAAGGGCGAATTTGTTTTTATCGTCGGCTCATCCGGCGCCGGTAAGTCAACGCTTATCAAGACGCTGCTGCGCGAGGAAGTCCCCTCCTCCGGCACCGTGTTTGTAAACGGCGCGAACCTGTGCCGCATGAAACGCCGCCATATCCCGAAGTTCCGGCGCTCGCTCGGCGTGGTGTTCCAAGACTTCAGGCTGATACCGAACATGAACGTGTACGACAACGTGGCGTTCGCGCTTCGCGTAACGAATGTCGTCGGCAAGGAAATCCGCACGCGCGTGCCGTATGTGTTAAAGCTTTTGGGCATCGCGTCGAAGGCGAAAAGCATGCCCGACCAGATTTCCGGCGGCGAGCAGCAGCGCGTCGCGCTGGCCCGCGCGCTTGTGAACAACCCGGCCATTATCATCGCGGACGAGCCGACCGGCAACATCGACCCGGAGCTCAGCTTTGAAATCGTCGATTTATTGTCTGAAATAAACGCGCAATGCGGCACCACAATCGTGATGGTAACGCACGCGCACGAGCTGGTCTCTTATTTTAACAAGCGCGTCGTCACTATAGAGGACGGCGTTATCCTGTCGGATACCGCGCAAAGCGAAGGCAAGGAGCTGTTTACCGGCAGCGAGCTGATGGAGGATTACAGCCGCAGCCTGAGCAGCAGGGAAAAAGCGCGCGACTACTCCGGAAGGGCGGTCGTTACCGCCGACGAATATGAATACAGCTATGACAACGGCGACGAGGAAGAGGACGACGCTTACAGCGGCTCCTTCGACGCCGCGCGGACGATCGATTTTTCCGACAGGACGGCGGAGGATTTGATTTCAAGCTACGAGAAAAGCCGCCCCGCGTATGAATTCCCCGCAAAAAATGAAAAGGTCGTTCTCAGGAGAAAGGCATAGCCGATGAGGTTTCATAATTTCATTTACCTGTTTAAAGAAGGCACGAAAAATATATTTTCAAACAAGCTCATGAGTTTCGCGTGTATAGGCGTGCTTGTGGCTTGTCTTTTGTTAATCGGCAGCGCGGTCATTTTTACGCTGAACGTAAACAACATTGTGGGCGTCGTCGTCGCGCAAAACGAATTTGTCGTATTCCTGGAGGACGGCATGTCGGAGGACGACATCGGCATTTTTGACGTGGCGCTTGATTCGATCCCGAATATCGCGTCCAAGAAATTCATCTCCAGTGAGGACGCTTTGGAGCAGGAGAAGGAAAACCTCGGCGAAAACGCGCATATCCTCGATGGGATTGACGCTTCCACATTCCCGAACAAGTATGTGCTGCGGGTTGAGGATTTATCCCGGTTCGACGACACAGTCTCGCAGGTAAACTCCTTAAGCGGCGCGATGCTTGTAAACTCAAAAAACGACGTCGTCGAAATGCTTGTCGGCATTAAAACCGCCGTGCAGTACGCAGGCGCCGGGATTGTCCTGATACTGATTGTCGTTTCCATCGTAATCATCACAAATACGATTAAGCTCACGGTGTTTTCCCGCCGCAAGGAAATCAACATCATGAAATACGTCGGCGCGACGGACAGCTTTATCAGGATGCCGTTTCTTGTCGAGGGCATGATGATCGGCCTGATTTCCGCGTCACTTGCGTTTTTGCTTCTCGGCGCGGGCTATACATATATCGTAAAATACCTTTCTGAAAATTACGGCGAGTACTTTAACATCGTGTTTGAAAACGCGGTTCGTTTTATAGACATCAGCCTTTACATGTTTGTGGGGTTTGCGGCGCTCGGCGTCTTTATCGGCGTTGTGGGCAGCGGCGTATTTGTGCGCAGGCACTTGAAAGTTTAGCTGGGGGAGGTCTTAGCTTTGACAAAAAGAACTTTTTTGTCGCTGGTTTTGTGCATAGCGATTTTGTTAACGGGCTCCGTGCAGCCCTTTTCCGGTTACGCCCTTGTAGCCGACTCCGCCACTTATGGCGACGATGACGACAACTACGAAGACGATTACATAGACGATTATGATGATTACGAGGATGACGGCGAGGGCGAGCCGTCTCCGCCGCCCGTGCAGAATTCCACGGAAAGCAAATACCAGAACCAGATTGACAATCTCAGCAGCCAATTGTCGGAGCTGCAAAAAGAAGAGGAAGAGCTGAAGGAAAACATCGCCGGCACAAAGTCGGAGCTTGAAAAAGCAGAGGCCGAAAAAGCCCAGATTGACCGCCAGATTAACCTCACACAGGAGCAAATCGCGCTTTTGTACGAGCGCATCAACTATTTGGAGCAGGATATTGAGGACAAACTGCAAAGTATAGCGGAAAAGCTGGAGGATATCAAGACGAAGCAGCAGGAAATAGACAATAACTTCGAGCTTTTGCGCAGGCGTTTGCGCGCCATGTACATGCAAGACACCACCACGTCGCTGGGGCTTATCCTGGGCTCCGACAGCTTTGCCGATTTTTTGGCGCGCACGGAGTATATCCGCCGGATTGCCGACCATGACCGCAGCCTGATGGAAATGCTCACGGAACAGCGCATTGAAATGGAACACGAAAAGGAAACGCTCGAAGACGAGAAAGCGGCGATGGAGCACGTAAAGCTGTCGAGGGAAGCCGACCGGCGGGAAGCCGAGCAGAAAAAGCAGCATCTCGGCGTCCAGCAGGAAAAGGCACAGCTCCAGATACACGACATCAAATCAATGGAACAGGCGTTCCTTGCCGACCTTGAGAAAAACAAGAAAATCCAGGACGCGGCGCAGGCCGAGCTTGACCGCATATTCCGCGAAATCGAGTGGAGCAAAAACGCGTATGCCGGCGGCGTGATGGCATGGCCCGTACCCGGTTATTCCAGCGTGACGTCTGAGTTTGGACCGCGTTTCGGCGGCACCAACATGCACACGGGCATCGACATTTCAGGCACCGGCGTTCACGGGGCAAGTATCGTGGCTGCCAACGACGGCGTTGTCGCCAAGGTCAACTTCGCTTACAGTCAGGGCGTTGGTTACGGCATTTATGTTATCGTCGACCACGGTATCGACTCAAACGGCAACAGCATCTCGACGCTTTACGCCCATTGCAGCAGTATAAGTGTTTCCGCCGGGCAGCAGGTGAAGCGCGGCCAGACGATTGCGGCGGTGGGTTCCACCGGCTGGTCTACCGGCCCGCACCTGCATTTCGAGGTTCGCATAAACGGCAACCCCGTAAACCCGCGCCCATACATATTCAGCTAGCTATAGAAATAAGGATTTTATATGAATAAGAAAATTTCACTCGGCGCCGCTTTGGCGTTCATGCTCATCGTTGCCGCCGCCACGTTTTCAAGCACATGGATTTACGCGCAGACGGCGTTTAACGAGCGCTCCACCGATTTGGAGCGCCGCCGCGAGATATACGCGAAATTCACCGAGGTCGATACGACCGTGCGCGAAAATTACAGCGGCACCATCAACGAAACGCAGCTGATGGACAGCGTCGCCTGGGGGTATATCAAAGGAGTCGGCGACCGGTATGGCGCTTACATCAGCGCGGAGGAATACAAGCGCCTGACGAGAAGCAAGGAAGGCGAGGATGTCGGCATCGGCGCGGTTTTAGAGGTTTCCGCCGACGGCTACCTTTCCGTTGTGGAGGTCTACCCCGACTCGCCTGCGCAGGTCGCCGGAATTGTCGAGGGCGACCTGATTGTAAAAATTAACGATGTCAATATCACGCCCGAAAACGCCGAGATGTTCTTATCCTCCATTCAGGGCGAAGCGGGTACAAAGCTTTCCCTTGTCGTGAGAAAAGGCTCGGAGGAAACCTTAATCCCCGAACTGACGCGGCGTATCGTCGCCGTTCCCAGCGTTTATTCCCGCATCATACCTGAAACAAGCGTCGGGTATATCATGATAAGGCAGTTTAACGATAATACCCCCGACCAGTTTTCAAGGGAGCTTCGCCGGATGATTGACGCTGGCGCCGACTGCCTGATTTTTGACGTGCGAGACAACAAGGGGGCTTCCTTGAGCGCCGCTGTCCGCATCATTGACAACCTTGTGCCGGAAGGCCCGGTTTACTCCGCCATCTACCGCGATGGCACCACCGAGGTCAAGGAATATTCCGACGCGCATGAAATCGCTATGCCGATGGTCGTTATCATAAACGGCAATACATCAAGCTCCGCCGAGCTTTTCGCGCAGAACCTGAAGGATTTCGGCAAGGGCAGCATTGTCGGGCAGACTTCGATGGGGAGGGGCGCCATACAGAACAGGATAAGGCTTTCCGACGGGAGCGCGATAGACCTTACCACCGCGCTTATCACCTCCGCGGCGGGCGTCAATTTTGACGGCGCCGGCGTAAAGCCCGATTACGATGTTCCCCTGCCGGCCGGAACGGACTGGCTCGCGCTTGACGAAGCCACCGACGCACAACTGATAAAAGCGCTTGAGGTCGTTTTGGCCATGCGCCGGGTAGAGGAAACAACAGCCGCCGAGGCGGAAGCCGAAGCCGTGCCCGAGCCCGTACCGGTACCCGAACCGCAGCCACAGCCTATCCAGCCGGCGCCTGAACCGGAACCCGACCCCGGGGAAAACGGCGGGGATGAAAACGGCGAAGAGGGGCCTGAAGGCGAGCCGGAGGGCGAACCCGAGGACGAGGCCCCGACAGAGGCCGAGCCTGAGCCTGAGCCTGAAAACGGAACGCAAGCCGAATAACGGGGATATGCGTCAAAAACCGTGTATCCCCTACTGGCAACAACAATACTAAACGCACCGGCTGCCGCATAAGCTTAAATGTACTATATAGTCAACAAACTTGAAAATATCCGCGCAATTCCTACGCCTATTTTCAAGTTCGCTGACTATAAACAGGGGGTGCGGGCATGTTTGTCGTTTTGGAAGCCAGAGACTGCGGCGGCTTCATGGGCCGTATCTTTAAGCCCGGTGCCCACACGGAAACCCGCGAGGCTTTCGGCGCGCGTTACGGCGCGATTGTTTTACACCCGCCCGTCAAGGCACGTGATTGGAACCGCATCCTTGCGCTTGCGGGCCGATATTCCGACAGGCTGCTGCTTCCTTCATGGTTAACGCCTCCGCCTGAGGTAACGCCGCCAAGCTTCCCGAAATACGACAGGCTTGTGATTCTGAAAACTGCCATGGAAATCATAAAGCTCTCGCGTATGCCAATGTACCGCCGCATCGCCGGGCTTGTCGATGAGAAAGGCGAATACGCCGATTTTTTATATCCGCTTTTGCACCATTACACCTCGGTAAAGGTTCTGACGGACAATACCGGGCTGTATGAGCAGGAATCCGCTAAAATGATGTATGAGCTTGGTGCGCCGGTTCTGTTAGCCAAAGATTATTCCGCGTTTTCAGACTGTGCTTTAATCGTCGCGCCGCACGGTATCCGAACCGCCGAAAGTTTAAAATGCCCGGTGATATCGAAAAATCCGCCGGCCTCCGCGCAGTTCAGTGATTTCATAACAGATTTGCGGGTTGCTCCAAGCGCGGACGCGCGGGAGGCTTTTCCAGAAGGGATAGATTATCACGCTTTTTTAGCCGCTTTATATGAATACTGCGGCGTCGAGGCCGTATGCCTTGCCGCAAGCCGAATGATTTTTAAGTATCGCGAATGCGATATCGGTGAAGTCGTTTCGGCTGTGGTAAAAGTAACTAACACTTGACATAACATGCCTTATTTAATATAATGGCATTTATGGATTGAAACCTGAAAGGGGGGTATCACGATGCGCGGCGAAATTCTTATGACACCGGAAGGGTATCAGGAGCTGAAACGCGAGCTTGAGGAACTTCGTACTGTAAAGCGAAAAGAAATCGCGGAAAAAATAAGGGTTGCGCGCGGGTTTGGCGACCTTTCGGAAAACAGCGAGTACGACGAAGCAAAAAACGAGCAGGCTCTTGTTGAATCGAAAATCGCAACGCTTGAGGAACAGCTGAAAAAAGCCCAGTTAATCCAAAAAGACCAGATTTCCACGGACGAAGTGTCAATCGGCTGCCATGTAACGATTCTGGACATGGAATTTAACGAAGAGCTTTCGTACCGCATAGCAAGCTCGGTTGAATCAAACCATTCCTCGCAGGAAACGATAACCGACGAATCGCCTGTCGGCAAGGCTTTGCTCGGGCATAAAGTCGGCGACACGGTTGACGTCGTAGTCCCGAACGGAAGTATCGTCCAATTCAAGATACTGGATATCACGCTGTAAAACAAAAAATCCCCTTGTGCCATATGCCGGGGGATTTTTTATTGAGGGGTTTGTGTGGAGAAAAACCAAAAAATCACGCTGGAAATAACATCCATGTCGCACGGGGGCGACGGCATCGGCAGGTATTCGGGCCTTGTGATCTTCGTGCCGATGGCGGCTGTCGGCGACGTAATAGAGGCGAAAATCGTAAAGGTGCTGAAAAACCGCGCATATGCGATTATCTTAAGAATTTTAACGCCGTCGCCGAACAGGGTTCAAAACGATTGCCCTGTTTTTTCGCGTTGCGGCGGCTGCTCCCTGCGGCATATCGGGTACCCGCACGAACTGGAGGTAAAATCTGGCCGGGTGGGCGATAATCTGAGCCGAATCGGCGGCGTCGATATCGCGCTCGATTCCCCGCTCCCCTCCCCCAACGTCTCGCGTTACCGAAACAAAGCGCAGTATCCCGTAAGGCGCGTAAACGGCGAAATCCGCGCGGGGTTTTTCAGGGAACGCTCCCACGGCCTTGTGCCTGTGGACGACTGCCTGCTTCAACCTGAATTTTTTGGAGACATCACGGCGGAGGTTCTTCGGTTCGCCAAGGAACATGACATCGAGCCGTATGACGAGACGTCCGGCGCCGGAATCCTGCGGCATATTTTCATACGCTATGCCGAGGCCGCGAACGAGACGATGGTCTGCCTTGTGATAAACGCGTCTGAGCTTCCCTTCGCAAAGGAGCTTGCCGCCGCGCTTATGGCACGCTGCCCGACGGTGGCAACAGTGCTGACAAATGAAAATACTAAAAACACAAACGTGATTTTCGGCGAAAATACGCGCGTCATTGCAGGCTCCGGCTATATCACGGACAAGCTTGGCGGGGTAACGGTAAGGCTTTCGGCAAAATCGTTTTATCAGGTCAACAGGGGGGCCGCCGGGATTTTGTACGAAACGGCGCGTGAATACGCGGCTCCGAAGAAATCCGACGTGCTGCTTGACTTATACTGCGGCGCGGGGACAATCGGGCTTTCGATGGCGAGCGCGGTAAAGGAAGTCATCGGTGTGGAGGCCGTAGCCGACGCCGTGCGTGACGCGGAGATGACCGCCGGTTTAAACGGCATTGCAAACGCGCGGTTCATACATGCCGACGCCGCGCTGGAAGCGGATTTCCTTCTCCAAAAGGGAGCCCGCCCGCATATCGTGATTGTAGACCCGCCGAGAAAGGGGCTGGACGAGAGACTGCCGTCAACCATCGCCGGACTTGCGCCAAAACGGCTGGTGTATATCTCCTGCAACCCGGCTACCCTCGCGCGGGATATCGGGAGGCTTTCGGCGCTTGGCTTCTCGCTCGAAAAGGCCCGCGCGGTCGATTTATTTCCAAGTACCGCGCATGTGGAGGCAGTCGCCCTGCTCCGGCTTGATTTAGGGGCCGCAAGGTAGTATAATGTGAATAAATGTGAACACCAGCCTGTCAGGCTGTGTGAACTGTATGTGAACTTACGCCCACATTCGTTCACATCACGTGCAATTCACACCATCGTAAAGCGATGCAGGCATGTTGCCGGGAGGGGGGATGACCGTGGTTAAATATCTTGCGAGGACGCCGTTAACCGCTATTGCTTACGCGGCCGTGCTGTATTTCATCGCCGTGTTTATCCCCTATTCGCAGGAATACTCGGAATTTCTTTTGGAGTTCCACATGCCTTTGAACGGTTACCTTTTCATGATTGCTTACGGCCTTTATGTTTCCGTCGTGCTTGCCGTGATTTTTTATTCCGCCAAGCATCAGGGCTTTAAGCTTATGCTGCTGCTATTGGCTCCCGTGCTGTTTACGCAATGCGTCGTGCCTATGCTGCAACAGGTTTTTTACGGCGAAACGACCGGCGTAATGACTTCCTCTGATTCCGTGATGGAATTTATGAGAAGCGCCGGAGCCCTTATCTTTATCATGCTGCTTGCGGCGTTGCTGTTTAAACGGCCCTTAAAGGATGGGGAGGGTGAAAAGCCGAAGCCCAAAAAACCGCAGCGAAAAGGCAAACAGCCGGAGCCGACCGGGGTCACGTACAAAATCAAAAGGCTTGATTTGGCAATCAAAATGCTTGTCCTGCCTGTTGTGTACTGCGTTCTTTATTTCCTGATATGGTATTTTGTGCTGTGGCAGTTCGAGGCCGCGCGCGTTTATTATTCCGGCGAGCCGGAGCTTCGCAGCTTCGTTACCGAGATGGTATATATGCTTCTGGATAATTCGCAGCTTGTTCCGTTGGCGTGTATCAAGGGCTTACTGCTCGCCCTTTGCATGATTCCCCTGCTAAAGGAGCTGGAGGCCAACCGCGTTTTGTTTATCACAATGACAATCGCACTGTATTTAGGGGCCGGCATCCACATGCTGATACCAAGCCCTGTAATGCCTGAAGGCGTGCGTACCGCGCACTTGCTTGAGCTTTCGGTCGTTTCGCTTCTGTACGGCGGCCTGGCGGGCTTCCTAATGCATATCAGCCTCTTACGGAGGGTTCCGCAGCAGGTAGTGGCTGCGGGCGCAAAGACGGCGAAGGGCGCCGCGAAAGCGGCGGGAGCCGTGGCGGAGGCAGGAGCCGCGGAAGAAGAGAATCCGAAAAAAGGCCGCTTCGGAAATAAAAAATAGAAAAGGGCGCGCCGGTCTGATGACCGGCGCGCCTTTATCTTGCACCAATGGCATTGTGCTGACGCCGGCTTGCCCCT
>Ga0099364_10003778_pt1 | contig 23291 bp, 29 predicted proteins | sample TergutTh196P3_FD_73070 | JGI IMG/M metagenome (GOLD analysis project Ga0099364, IMG submission 73070) | Microcerotermes parvus P3 segment gut microbial communities from Pointe-Noire, Republic of the Congo - Th196 P3 | ecosystem: Host-associated > Arthropoda: Insects > Digestive system > Gut ...
CGATGTTGAAAACAGCGGACGCGCAATGCGCGCCCCTACAATATCCACCAACGCAGGGATCCAACGGTGTAGGGGCGCGCATTGCGCGCCCGCTAATAATACGTGCTACACGTGTTAAAATGATAATCAGAAAGGAGGTCGCGAAATGACATTCAGGGAAGCTGACAAAATGGTACGCAATGACGGCTGGTTGCTTGAGAGCGTCGAAGGCTCCCATTATCACTAACGTGAAATACGTTTATCCCGCGTGTTTTTACAAAGAAGATGACGGGCGTTATTCCGTGGAAATCCCCGATTTAGAACTCGCCACTTTTGGCGATGATTTGCCGGACGCTATGTACATGGCCTCTGACGCGGCAGCCGGGCGAATTCTGATTATGCTGAGGGACGGTGAAGCGCTTCCTAAAGCAAGTGATCAAAAGGATATAGCGCCGGAGGATGAAACCGGCTTTGTATCCCTGATCTGCGTTGACCTGGACGCAATGAAAGCCAACCATGACGATACTCCCGTAAAAAAGACGCTTACAATTCCGTCCTGGCTCAACCAGGCAGCGGAGCGTAAAAATATAAATTTCTCGTCTACGCTTAAAGACGCGTTAATTGAAAAACTGGCACAATAAAATATCCTCGGGCAAAGCGCCGGAAACCGTGAGGACGAACGAAGCGCGCGCCTACAATATCCACCAACGCAGGGGTTCACCGGTGTAGGGGCGCGCATCGCGCGTCCGCATTCGTCTAAAATTGCTTGATTATAACAAGCCTGCAACAAATCGATACGCGCTCCGTCTCTAGTGTTTAAAATTACCAAATAAACGGCACATCATATTTTTGAATATTCTCATCGGATGTTAAAATGGTCATACCGTCCGTTTTAGCAGTAGCGACAAGTAGACGGTCAAAGGGGTCGCGGTGGATAAATGGCAAGTTCTCCACATATTCCAAGTATGAACTCTTTATATCGAGTAGCTCTACACCGTTATGCCGCATTTTTTCAATAAAAAATGCCGAGCCGCCAACAAAATTCAATTTACCGATACTTACCTTAATTGATATTTCCCAAGCGGAAATAATGCTTACGCACAAAGAAAGAGAAACATCGCCAATAATCGCTTTAGCTGCATCCGACAATTTTGTTTTACTTCCAAGCGCCCATATTGCCGTATGTGTGTCCAACAGGTACTTCATTCCATATACTCCTTAAAATCATCCAGCGGCGCATCGAAATCATCCGACATCCATATTTTCCCGGACATACTTTCGTATTCAAAAGGCGGCCTGACAGTATCTTTTTTTACAGGCTCGATAAATGTAATAATCACTTCATAATTTTCACTTACAGGTATTGGTTGTTTAGGTTTGAAATTAGTTCCGTCATATATGGCTTTTATCGCGTACATGAAAATGATCCTCCTAATACGGTCATTCTTCCGGAACCGGTTTGACCTATTCCAAGTCAATCATAGCATCAGATATTAAAAAACAAATACCGTTTTTTTTACTTCTGCCTGCTTTTAAAATTTTAATGATTCCGTCCTGGCTCAACCAGGCAGCGGAGCGTAAAAATATAAATTTCTCGTCCTCGCTGCACCCAAATAGAAAGTAAAAAGGCCGTCGCGAGACGGCCTTTCGTTGTGGTTGTGCGGTGTAATTTGCGATTAACGCTTCGAGTACTGCCTCTTTCCGCGAGCGCCCTTCTGGCCGAACTTTTTGCGTTCCACCATGCGGGAATCCCTGCGGAGCATTCCCGCCTTCTTGAGGAGGGGCCTTGCTTCCGGATTAAGTTTCAGAATCGCCCTCGCTATACCCATCCTTATCGCGCCGCTCTGGCCTGTTAGCCCGCCGCCGTGCGCGTTGATTATAACGTCGACCTTGCCCTCGACACCGGCCGTCGCGAGGGGTTCCACAGCCTGTGACTTCCAGATGAATCTCGGCAGGTAATCGTCTACTTCGCGGTCGTTTATCGTTATTTTACCGCTGCCGGAACGAATCAGCACGCGAGCGACCGCGTTTTTCCGGCGTCCGGTGCCCCAATAATTTACTGCGTCCATATCCTTATTCCCCCTACCAGTTGAAGCTTTCCACCGACTCCGGGCGTTGAGCGGAGTGTGGGTGTGAGGCTCCGGGATAAACCTTGAGTTTTTTGTACATCGAGCGCCCGAGTTTCGTCTTAGGGAGCATTCCCCACACGACCCTCTCGATAAGGCGAGTCGGCCGGCGTTTTAATATCTCCCCGTATGTTGTGCTCTTGAGGCCGCCGGGATAACCGCTGTATCTATACAGTTTGGATTGCGCGGATTTCTTTCCGGTAAGGCCTACTTTTTCGGCGTTGACCACTATCACGAAATCCCCGGTGTCCACGTGTGGGGTGTATGTCGGACGGTGTTTTCCGGTGAGAATACGGGCAACCTGCACGGCAAGCCGGCCAAGGTGTTTGTCCGCGGCGTCGACGACGTACCACTTGCGTTCCACCTCTTCCTTCTTTGCCACATAAGTGCGCATACCTATCATAAAACTTCCTCCTCTTCAAAAAAACGCCTCAAACTGAGCCGGCGCACAACTTGCTTCAGACAAGCCGGATGATTATAAATCATATGGAAACATAAGGTCAAGCATAACGCCGCCCAAATCACATCGACGTAATCATCGTCAGGACATTTTCAGCATCAGAAGCGACAGCAACATGAAAAGCGCCGCCAAACCCACGGTTATTTTCGTCATCGTCGTCATGCGTTGCCATGAACCGCCCGACATATCCATCTGGGTCCCGCCGCCTCCGAAACTGCCGGAGAAGCCTCCGCTCTTCCTCTTTTGCATCAGGATCACAACGATGATCGCCACACAAAGGATAGAGAACAAAATCGTTACGAAAGTTTTCATACACTAAGCCCCCCATTAGAGCGTTTCGTCAGGATCAATTGCATTGCACGGCGTAGTATTTTATCACAGATCCCATCAAATGCGCTACTCCCCGCATGGCAAGAGCACGATGCGATATTTTAGATTTTTCTGCCGCGCCCATTTCGGCGAATGTGGCGTCGTATCCGTCCGGCACGAACACCGGGTCGTAGCCGAAACCGCATCGCCCCCTCGGTTCGCGCGTAATCCGCCCCTCGCAGACGCCGCTCGACGAAAAAAAACCGCGCCCGGATTTTCCGCGGTCCGGAAAAGCTATGACGATGCAGGCCGTAAATCGCGCTCGCCTGTCCTCGCAGCCCTCCATGCGCGCTAACAGCCAACGGGTTCTGTCGTAGTCGCTGCCTCGCGCTGCCCTCGCCGAATGAATCCCTGGTTCCCAATCGAGAGCCCTTACTTCCAGTCCGCTGTCGTCCGCAAGGGCGGGCATTCCGGCGAAGTTCGCCCACGCTTTCGCTTTAATGGCGGCGTTCTCCTCGTAAGTGAGGCCGCTTTCTTCAATAACGCCGATATTCGGAAAAACCCGAGCGCCGATCAGCTTTATCTCATCTTCCGCGCCGGTCTCCATGTGGGCGAAAAAATCGGCGAATTCCGCGAATTTATGTTTATTGCCGCTCGCAAGTACGATCTCGATTACCTTTCACCTTCGCCTGACACGAGATTATCGAACAACAACGTCTCGTCGGGCGAGAGATCGAGCGCCTCCCTTTGGATTGCAAAAAGGCGTTTCAGCCCGACGTCCGCGAGTTCCATCATATGGCCGAGATCGATGCGCGAGAACGAACGCTTCTCTCCGGTACTCTGTACTTCGATGAACTCTCCGGCGCTCGTCATCACGACGCTGCCATCGACTTCGGCCACCATGTCCTCCTCATAGGACAGGTCGAGCAGCTTATGCCCGCCGGCCAGCCCGACGCCCACAGCCGCTACCTGGGCCGCGAGAGGCAAACTTCCGAGCTTGTCGGCTTCCGCTATCTTCCGCAGCGTGTCAACGAGGCATACGAAAGCCGCCGTTATGGAAGCCGTCCGCGTTCCTCCCGCGGCTTGCAGCACATCACAGTCGATGTGTACGGTTCTCTCTCCGAGTGAACCCATATAGACCGCGCCTCTCATCGATCTTCCAATCAGCCTTTGGATCTCGCAGCTTCTTCCGCTTATCTCGCGCTTGCGGTCGCGGTGGTTACGCTCTTGCGTGGCCCTCGGCAGCATGGAGTATTCGGCTGTAACCCAACCCGTGCCGTGGCCCTTTATGAAGGACGGCACCCTGTTTTCCAACGAGGCGGTACAGTGTACCACAGTGCCGCCCCATCTTATCAGCGCTGATCCCTCGGCATATGAATTGACGCCACGCTCGATCGTGATGCTCCTCAATTCGTCGTGACGCCGTCCGTCGGCGCGAATTATGCGGCGAATGCTCATCTAACTCGACCTCGCGCTGATGCCCCACGGGGACGTCAGGTCGACCGGATCTCTGTCCGTGACCTCCCGGCCGTCCACGTAGAATTTTATCCTGTTGATAGGAGCGAAGTTATCCGTCATCGTTTTCACCATCCCGGTCAGCATAATCCTTGACCTCTCCGCGCCAAGCGCCTTGAGCGATTCGAGAAAGGCCCCGTTCATGTTAAGGTAGAGCCACTCTCCGCTCTGGAAAATATTGAGGTCCGAGGCTCCTGCGCCCAACATCTGGTTCTCCTTCATGGCGTCCATATACGCAGACAGAACCTGCTTTATCCTGTCCTCCTGCAGTGCGTTCGTGCACCGTATCTGCCTTGTTTGGAACGTATTGCCGTCCGGTATGGATATAGTGGCGAGGATGTCGCCGTCACCCATCGGGCTTAAAGGATCGGGCGGAATCCCGCTCCCTTCCGGGGTAGCGGACGCTTGCCCCGGTGTTCTTGCCAATATGTCCAAAGTTTCCTCGGGGCTTGCGGACAGATTGGGGGGCGTGCGCGCCGCGCCTCTGTCCGACGCTCTGCTGTCGAGCCACCTGAAGGCGAGCGACGTAGCCCCGTAACCGACCGCGAAAAATATTATCACCAACGTTGTCCACGCGAGTATCCTGAATACGATTGGCGCGCGGGCCGGTGTTGTTGCCTCATCCTCTTCCATCCATTCGCCGCGCTCGACCCTATCTCTTCTTTCTCTCGGCGAGGGTTCGTCGTTGCTCTTCCATCTTCTTCTCTGCGAAGGTCTCATAAGGTTCCTCCTTCTCCCGGTCTCTGTGTCAGGTAATTCCTTATGCCGGTTGCCACCATATCCATAAGTTTTTTCCGTTCATCCTGAGAATTGAGCTTCCTTGCGTCGCTCGCCTCCGATATGTACCCCATCTCTATCAACAGAGAAGCCATTCCCGCTCCGCGAAGGACGTAAAAAGGCGCCTGGCGCACCTTACGTATCTCAACGTTGGCGCGGTTCAGCTCATTATATACGAACTCGGCAAGATTCGTGCTCTCGTTAATTTTGTCGCTCTGCTGCATGTCGCCGAGTATTTGAAGGAGGAGGAGCGTTCTCCTGTCGGCGGCGGCGTTTATCTCCTCGATGCTCTCGGCGCCGCCCGAAAGTTCCCTGTTTTCACTCATTGCGAGGTTTAAGGCGTCCTGGTCGGTGGGTTCGGCCATGAGGTAGAGTTCGGTGCCCGTAGCGCGTTGTCCCTGCGGCAGCGCGTTGCAGTGAAGGCTGATGAACACGTCGGCGTTGGCTTCGTTGGCAATATCCGAACGTTCCGCCAGTCTGAGGAACCTGTCATCCTGCCTTGTCAGCCTTGTATCGATGCCAAGTGTCCTGAGGCTGATGCCAAGCTGCAACGCAGCCAGCAGGTTGATGTCCTTCTCCCTCAGGCCGTTTCCTACCGCGCCGGGGTCATGTCCGCCGTGGCCGGCGTCAATGACGACGAGGAATCCGCTCCTCGCGGGCCGGGCGCCCTGTTGGGGTATGCTCGGAATATTTTGCGGAACAGCAGCCGGCGCGTTCCCCGTGCCGATGCCGCCGGGCGCTTGCGCCGTTTGCGCGGGCTGAGGCCCGGTTCCGCTGAAATAGAAATCCACCACATAACGCGCGGGGTCGGCGACCCAAAATCCCCTGATGGCATCTGACGAATGGGTGAAGGCGAGCATCACGCCGTCGCCGGTCTTTTGCGCTTCGACCATGATCTGCGGCCAAGGGCTCCTGCCTGACGTAAATAACGTTCCGGCGCCCTTGAATGTCACCTCGGCGCGTCCGGGAGACTCGGCCATCACGGCTTCGACTTCACCTGTAATGTCAATCACGGCGCGGTACGCGTCCGTTTGTTCGCCCCATCTGACCCTGGATATGACAGCCTCTCCCGGTAACGGAAGCGGAGACAGGGGAGGGGCGGATACCGGCGGCGGCGCGGCGGGCGGCGGAGTGGTGGGCGGCGGAGTGGCGGTGGCGGGCGGTGGCGCTGCGGGCGGCGGTGGAGCAGACGCAGCCGGCGGAGTGTTTACGGCGGGAGAGGCCGACGGGACGAGGCCTATGTTCGAGGGGCGGGAAGTGCTGGACAGAAATTTCCTGATGGCCTGCAACGACGACGACGCGTCACTCCACCAGTGAACGCCGTCAAAGTTCACCGCCGCCGGCAAGGGGCTCATCTCTCCGTTGACTCGCGCCACATTCGTGCCGTTCCAAAACTCTATCCTCCGGCCGTCCTGGATTACGATGAATCCGCCGTTAAGGGGCGAGGAAACTAAACTGAGCCTTGCCATTACCTCCTCTAACGCAACGAAAAGCATCCCGTCGCGCTCCATTACCGAGACCGGCCCCATTCGCGCGTCTTCTTGCGTCAAATCCATCTGCGCCGCTGAGGCAGATCCGCAGAGGACGCATATCAACAAGAACGCGCTGAAAAAAAACTTCGAAAGCGATTTATTCTCCCGCAATGGTCACTTCCTCCGCTACGATGGTTGGCGCGCCGGTAGAACCGAAGAAAATCAAATCGTTCCCAACCGACGAAATTTTTTGCAGGAAACCTGTCAAATTGTCCGCTATTGTAACACCGGCGACCGGCCCTTTGGGTTCTCCGTTTTCGATATACACGCCTCTGGCCCCGAGGGAGAAATCTCCGGTCACCGAGTTAATCGTGTGGAGCCCCATCAATTCCATCACCAGAAAACCGCGCCTGACGCGCTTCATCAGCGATTCGGGCGTTTCGCTCCCGGGCTGAAGCACGAGATTAGACGTCCCCACGTCAGGCAAGCTCGAAAGCCCCCTTGACGCGCTGCCTGTCGATCTTACGCCGTCACGCGACGCGTATTGGAGGTTGTACAGGTAAGCGCTCGCGACGCCTTCGTCGATCAGAAGCGTCCTGCCTGTCGGCACTCCTTCCAGGTCGCACGAGGATGTGCCTATCCCTCGCGTGATCCGGGCGTCGTCCACAAGAGAAAAGACACTTCCCGCGACCTTTTGTCCGAGTTTTCCGGCCATCAGCGAACGTCCCTTGTGGACCTCCGACGCGCAGAACATCTCCCCTATTTCGTCGACTAACGACGCCGACGCCTCCGGGTCGAGGAGCAGGGTATATTTGCCTGTTTTAAGCGAACGCCCCCCCAGAATCATTAGCGTCCTGTCCACCGCCTTGCGGGCAGCCTCCAGAGGGTCTAGGTCCTCGATGAATCGCTCCGTCTGTCCGTAAGCTCCCGTTTCGAATGCCTCTCCGTCTTTTAGCACAACGGATACTCCGCACGACGCGGTCGTGCCGCGTTTCCAGAACGACAACCCGGTCGTGGACGCGTAGAACAGTTCGGCCGCTCCGTGGTTCCATGCCGCCGAACGAACCGACGCGACGCGGGCGTCCCGTGAGCGCGCCGTCTCGTTCATCGCGAGACAGGTATCCATCCGAAAACCGGCGTTGGCGATATTCTCCATCCTTTCGTCGTACAGTTGCAGAGACGTATCGTCGTCATCGGCCGGCCCGTCGTACAGCGATATGCCGTCGTCCTTCTCCGAGGCGAGGCAATTGCTGTAACTCCACTCAGCCAACTCGTCGAGGCTGTCGGACGAAAAATCGTTTGCCGCAGCGAGCCCCTGGCGTCCGTCTTTGGCTATCAGCCTGAGCGATATTCCCCCCGACATTCCGTAACTGTTCTCCTCGGGGACGCCGTCCAGCAGACAGAGCGACCAACTCCTGGCGAATCGGCACAACACATCGGCGCCCAATAATTCAGGCTTCACCCGCGCCGCCGACAACAGTTTTTCGGCGATTGCCTCTATATCGGATCTTTTAATATCGACTGCCGTCACTCCCGTATCTTCTCCTATGCTTCCAACATTTTCAGAATATCTGCCGCGTTTATCAGTTAAACTTCCGCAGGTTTAATTTTATCAGAAATTTGTATTAAGCCTTGCCCAAGGGAGGAAATCATCCGTCACCTGCATTCCAAGCGAAACAGCGGGCCGCACGGAGCCGTGGAAGTCCGAACCCGCCGTCGGAAAGAGCGAAAATTCCGCGGCCATCGCAAGGTATTCAAGGGTCTTTTCGGGGGCGCAGTGAGAGGACAGGCACTCTAGGCCCCATAATCCGTGGGTTTTCAGGGACTTAATCAATTCCGCCAGTTCCCCGCCGTCCAGTTCCGTGAGTGAAGGGTGAGCTATCACAGGCAACCCTCCCGCGCTTTTAATCACTTTGACGCACTCGGCGGGGGAGAGCCCGTCCCTCGGGACGTAAGCAGGGGCGCCGCGAGCCAGATATTTCGTGAAAGCCTCCTGATAGTCCCGCGCATGTCCGAGGGCGACCAGCGCTTTCGCGAAATGAGGGCGCGCCACCACGGCCCTCGCGTGTTTCGTCACATCCTCCATAGTCACCGATAAACCCAACCCATGAAGCCGTGATAATAATTCCTCGTTTCTCGCCGCTCTGCGGGACCTGATCCACCGCAACGCCTCGTTCAGCTTCGCGAAATCCGTAAAACGGTATCCCAGTATGTGAACCGTACAGTGATACTTTGCCGACAACTCCACCCCGGAGAGCGGGCGAACGGAATACCGTCCGCAGGTTACCCTGAATTCCTCCCAGCCGTCCGTTGTATCGTGGTCGGTGAGGGCTAAAAGGGATATCCCCTTCCTTTTCGCGCTCCGTACTATGTCCGCCACAGCGCAGGTTCCATCGGAAAATGTGCTGTGGACGTGAAGGTCGATGGTTTTAATTATCCTCCTCCAGAATCTGAGTTATTTCAAACAGTTCGGCAAGATCAAGCAATACGATCAGTCTGCCGTCGTCCATCTTGGCTATGCCTATTACGTATTCCGTGCCAATGGATCCCGAGTTCGACGAATCCTCGGATTCTATCAGGGAATCCGGGACGCTTCGCACCTCGCGGACGGCGTCGACCAACACCCCGAACTGTATTCCTTCCAATTCGGCGACGACGATTCGTGATTCGCTGGTGTTGCCGGTCGGGGCATTACCCGTCTTCGCCGCGCAGTCGAGAATCGGAATGACAGTACCGCGCAGATTGATTACCCCTTTTACGTAATGCGGAGCATTGGGCACCCTCGTTATTCTCGGCGGAACGTGAACTATCTCCCTGACCAAACTGACGTCAAGCCCGCAGTATTCGCCTACCAGGTCGAATACCAACAGGGTTCTTTCGTGTTCCACCACAACGTTGTCGTCGCTCTCGGCCCGTTTCCTCGTTACTGCGGCTGCTACCTCGGACATTTTCCCTACCTCCCGGCTCCTGAAAATCGGTTCCCTCAAGGCACACGATGAGACGTTAATCTCAAAATGTGTATCTTCATTATACGCTATTATTATACATGTATTTCAATTTTGTCACTATAATTGATTGAGGCGATTTACACGAAGCCGAAAAATACGACTTCGAAAGCGAGGTAGGAAAATGAAAAAAATATTTGCGCTCACGCTTGCCTTTACGATCCTATTGGCGTTTGCCGCTGCGGGACAGTGCGGGGAGTCTTGGCCGACTTTCAGGGGCAATGCGCAACGCACCGGATCGATCGATGGCCCGCCCCCGTCGCGGCACATTTTGCCACGCGAGGTTGCGTGGCGGGTATCGTCGCCGCTGCCCGTCCAATCGTCTCCCGCTGTCGCGAACGGTATTGTTTATTTTGGCTCAGACGACGGACACCTGAAGGCGGTGTCGGCGTCGAACGGCGCGACGCTTTGGACTTTTCAGACGGAGAACTGGGTTACGTCGTCCCCAGCAGTATACGGAAATACCGTGATATTCGGCTCATACGACGGTAAGGTCTACGCGCTCGACGCGCAGACCGGAGACGAAAAGTGGCATTTCACGACGCATAACGGCGTCGCTTCGTCCCCGGCTGTTGTGAACGGGACGGTTTTCTTCGGGGGGATCGACGGTTCCGTGTATGGAGTGGATCTGTCGACGGGCATGGAGAAGTGGAGTTATCCGGCAGGGCGCGAGGTATTCGGATCGCCGGCCGTCGACGGAGACGTGGTGTACATCGGGAATCACGACGGTAAACTTATGGCTTTGGGCGCCGCGAACGGAAGGCTGATATGGCGCGCGATAGTCGGCGGCCCGATTTCGTCCTCTCCCGCCGTTTCGAATGGGTACGTATATTTCGGGAGCTGGGACGGAAAACTCTACGCCGCCGAGATAAAAAATCAAGCCGTTATCAGGGACTACGATTCAGAGGGTTCGATTGAAAGCTCTCCGCTTGTCGCTGGGGGGAAAATATTTTTCGGCAATACCAACGGAACGATGACGGCATTAAACGAGTCAAATGGAAGCGTTGCGTGGCGCACCGAGACCGGCGCGCGCATAGCCTCGTCGCCGGCGTTCAGCGACGGGGTCATCTACTTCGGCAACGATGACGGAAATTTTTTCGCTCTCGACGCCGGCACCGGCTCCATACTGAGGCAGATACATCTTCCCGAGGCTGTGGATTCATCCCCGGCGGTCGGGCCGAACGGGATATTAGTCACCACTATCGACGGGACGCTGACCTGTTTGAGGTAGTTTCAGCGGTTTAATTCAAAACTGTGAAAGCGCGGTTCTCTTTTGGTGTAAAACGCGAATTTGTCGAAACCGGCGGCGGCGAGACATTCGACGCCGCCTTTGATCGCCAGTCCGACCTGTTCCAATCTGTGGGCGTCAGAGCCGATCGTGACGATTTCGCCGCCCTCCTCGCGGAACATTTTTACCACTTCCGCAGAGGCTAAGGTGAATCCGTGGCCGCGCCACAGGTCGGATGTGTTTATCTCGATTCCTTTGCCGGCGCGGGCGACCTCTTTCAGGATTTCGCGCATATCGCCGAGGTAGGGCGAAAGGTCGGTTCTCGCGCGGCGCTCCGCGCTCATGTACCGCAGGGGTAAATTGAAGTGGCCGATCACGTCGTAACATCCGCCGGCCGCCATCTCCATCATCTCGTCGTAGTAAAGGCGAAAGAGAGCGTTTAAGTCCAAGTCTTCGCTGTCGAAATCCATCTCCCAATAATCCAATGAGTTCCTCGGCTGATGCAGCGAGCCGATCACGAAATCGATCTCGCCGTCGGACAGAAGCTCCTTGAAGAAAGGCAGGTCGTGATGCCCTTCGCCGAGTTCGACGCCTGTCGCTATTTCGATACGATCCCCGAATTCCTTCCGCGCGTCGGCGACGTCCTTCTTGACACCTTGGACTACCTCGCGGTTCATGCGGGCGCCGTAATATACGTTTATGTGGTCCGTCAGCGCTATTCCGCTGAGACCTTCCGCGATCGCCCTTTCGCAGATCGCAGCCAACGGCTCTTCCGCGTCGTCCGAATTCTTTGAGTGTATATGGCAGTCGTAATACGTGGTGGTTCACTCCGTTTCATTGCAGGGTATGTTTACGTCAAAAGCAGAGCGCGGTATCGACCGCGCTCGCTGTCACTTGCGTATTATACCGCATACTTCGAAAAGTTACCTCATTATATCCACACCCGCCGCCCAAAGTGTCTTCGCCGTGTCGACCACTGTGAGGTTTGCCTCGTATGCGCGCGACGCCACCATCATGTCCGCCATCTCCCGCACCACATTGACGTTGGGATACGCGACGTAACCGTCGGCGTTGGCGTCGGGATGATCGGGCTGATAAGCCAGGCGCGGGGGCGTCGCGTCGGTCCCTATATCCACGACACGGACTCCGGACGCGGAATAGAAACCGAACCACCCCTTCGCGAGGCGGTTGTCCTGCGTCCCGACAGCCTCCATCAGACGCTCCTGGAACACCGGCACCCTGCGTACATACGGGCCGCCGTCCGGCGTGCGAGTCGTGTTGACGTTCGCCAGGTTCCCCGAGATTGTGTCCATCCAGAGACGGTTCGCGGTGAGGCCGCTTCCCGCAATGTCTATCGATCTGAAAACCCTCATCAGGCAGGACCTCCTATTGCTCTCCTGTACATAGCTATCTTGCGTCCCAACGCCCTTGATATTGCCTGGTAAGACATGCGCGTCTCGGTCATGCGGGCCATTTCAGTCTCAGGGTCCACGTTGTTCAAGTCGAGCCTGTATATCTCGTAACCCACCGACCTCTCGTGAGGCATCACCTGGCTTATGTCGGACTTTACATTGGAAAAATGTCTTTCGCTGGTGCGTGTGAGCGGCAGACGGTTGGGCGCGTCGATGACCTCCTTGAGCTGGTCTTCGAAGGAGATCTCCCTCCGCGCGTAGCGCGGCGTGTTCATGTTGGCGATATTCTGAGACGTAGCCTCGAATCGTTTTGCGAGCCCCGTCAAACTTTTTTCCATTACGTTCCACGCCAAGTCCGTCCGCATACGTCTCACCTCCTGCCATTATTATCTTCGGCACACGCCGGCCCTTCCTTGAGAGCCCGATTGTTTTTTCGGGTTTTTCAACATTGATGTATAATTCTAACGGCGAATAGCTCGCGGGAGGCTTTGACGTTTGAAACTTAGATATTACAGAAGGAGATCGCGTAACGGTAAAAGGATCGTTTTCATACTGCTGTGCTGCGGCATGGCAGGTGTCGCCTGTATTGCGGCCGGCATCGGCATATACATGTACAACCACTGGCGCGACGAACCGAATTACAACTCGCTCGCGGGCCCGCTTACCGACCCCGGCGCGCTTACGCGGGCGGCGCTCGAAATTGCGGCGCGTCTGCCGGAAGGCGAGCCGGAGGCGTTGACGCTTGGGCCGTAATAAGAAAAGAGCCGCCCTGATATTGCTGTGCGCCGGCGTCATCGGCTTGATCGTGTGCGCCGTCGGCGTCGGGACATACTATTACAGCCGATGGCGCGAGAGGGCGTATTACGAATCCCTCGCCGGCTCATACGCCCCCTCGGACTCGCTTTGGGACGACCCCGTCCCCGGCGGGGAATAATCGCGCGCATACCGTTTCGTATCTTCTGTTGCCAATATTATGTACGCTAATGGTACAATGGGAACGTTAATGTGACTATACCCAAGAGGAGACGGCAATGAAAAAAATAATCGCAGCGGCGGTCGTTTTATTTTCGGCAATCACGGTGGCTTGCGCGGGATATGCCGCCGAACTGTCTTGGCGCGAGGGGTTCGTGATCGACATCATCCCGGGCGGCGTTCCGCTCGCGGCGAGGGCGGGGTTTGTCGTGCCCATGCCGGAGGCTCCCGGAAGCAAAACCGAGAGCAACAGGAAGGCGGTCATCGACTTCTCCAACTCGCAGGACGGATACGTCATGATCAAATACCTGGAACGCACCTCTAAACAGGTGAAGGTTATCATCGAAGGGCCGGGCGGCGTTTCCTACACGTATAACCTCAGGACGGACGGGGAGTATGACGTCTTTCCGCTAACTGCCGGCGACGGCAGCTACAGCATCGGCGTGTTCGAACAGCTTGAGGGCACGAAGTACGCCGCCGCGAGTTCCGCGAAGATAACAGTCGCGCTCGCCGACCCCTTCGCTCCATTCATCCGCCCCAACCAGTACGTGAATTTCAACAGGAACAGCCGGACGTCCGGGAAGGCCGCCGAACTCACCCTCGGCGTCTCGGGCCTCACCGATATAATAGCGGTGGTGTACAACTTCGTCGTCGAAAACTTCTCATACGACAAGCAACTGGCCGCGACCGTCAAGAGCGGTTACCTCCCGGACGTGGACGCAGTACTCAGCAGAGAGATGGGCATATGTTTCGATTACGCCGCGGTGATGGCGGCTATGCTCCGCAGCCTGGGCATTCCCACAAAGCTGGCGGTGGGCTACGCCGGGGAGGTCTATCACGCCTGGATAAACGCTTATTCCGAGGAGACGGGATGGGTAAATCAGGTGATCTTTTTCGACGGTAAAAACTGGACGCTTATGGATCCGACGTTCGCGTCGTCGGCGAATCAGAGCCCCGACGTCATGAGGTATATCGGGGACGGCAGCAATTACAGCACGAAATTCGTGTACTAAGAGGTGGGTTCCGCGATGACTAAAACGCTGACAAACACGTACCTGTCGGCATTCTGCCTGGAACTGCATATGCTGATGCATGCGGGCGTCACGCTCTCGGAGGGAGTGCTGATGATCCAGGACGACGAGCCGGATAAGGACGGAAAAGCCATACTGCAAAGCCTGCTCGACGAGCTTGAGGCGGGGGAGTCACTTGCGGCGGCCCTGCGCAAATCCGGATACTTTCCGCACTATATGGTAAGCATGGTCGAAACAGGGGAGAAAACCGGCCGCCTCGCCGAGACGCTGAAAGCGCTCTCCGAGTATTACGACAGGCAGGAGCGGCAGGCCGCCGCCGTAAAGAACGCGATACTCTATCCGGCGATACTGCTCCTCATGATGGTCGCGGTGGTGCTGATCCTGATCGTCTATGTCCTGCCGGTGTTCAACGACGTGTTCGGCAGGCTCGGCAGCCGAATGTCGCCTCTCGCGGTCGAGCTTATGCGGTTCGGCGGATGGTTGGGCCACGCTTCGGCGTTCATCGCGGGGATATTCGCCGTCTTATTCGCCGCCGCAGCAGCGATGTGGATTATCCCAAGCCTGCGCGAACGCGCGGTAAAGGCTTTTAAGAACAAGCTGGGGAGCCGGGGCATATTCGGCGAGATGGCCGCTTCGCACTTTGTCGCGGCGATGGCGCTCTCGATTGCGAGCGGGCTGGACGCGGAGGAAGCCGTTGAGATGGCGGCCTCGGTGAGCGGAGGCACGAAATCCGTGGACGAAAAGAACGCCGCCTGCGCGGAAATGCTGCGCTCCGGTAAAACGCTGCCCGAGGCGATGAGAGACTCCGGAATCCTCTCCCCGCGAGACGGCAGGCTGCTCGCTCTCGGGGTACGCAGCGGCATGGCCGACTCGGCGATGGCCGAGATCGCTCGCCGCAAGGAGCGCGACACAGCCGACAGGATAGACGCCCTTATCGGCCGGATCGAACCGACGCTCGTGATAATTACGTCGGTCATAGTCGGCGTGATACTGCTGTCTGTGATGCTGCCCCTCATGGGGATAATGACGTCGATGGATTGAGGCAATGAAAAAGGACATTTTCAAAAGGACCGCGTTTGAAGCCCTGCGCGATTGCCTGACTCCTGTGATCTTCACCGCGGCCGTCGCCGCGATGATCGCCGTCGGATTGCGCGGGACGGAGGCGTCGAGCCGGGCGGAGGGGCTTCGCCTTCTCGAAGAGGGCGTCATGCGCGCCGCTGTTTTGTGTTACGCTGTCGAGGGACACTACCCCGACAGCATAAATTACATCGAGAACAATTACGGGGTGTATATAGACAGGACGAGATACGTCGTCCATTATGAGATTTTCGCGTCGAACATACTTCCCGGCATCGCGGTGATGGAGCTCGCGGGAGGCTCGCGGAGATGAAGCCCGCGAGGGACGGCAAAGCCGGAACATCCGCCGCGCTTATGGTCTTCTGCGTTTTCACGATGTCCGTGCTCACGGTGCTGATGCTCGGCGTAGGCGCTTACAGGAACATGACCGACCTGACGCGGGAGGGTTACGGCGAGCGCGTTGGGTTGGCTTATGTATGGACGAAGATAAAAAACGGCGACGATGCGGGAATGGTGTACGTCACGGATTTCAGCGGATTGCCCGCCCTCTGTATCGACGAGTTGTTCGGCGACGCCCTGTACCGCACGATGATCTACCATTACGAGGGCCGGATTTACGAGTTATTTTTCGAGGAGGGCCTCGAATTCGCTCCGGGGGACGGCGTGCCGGTGATAGGAAGTGAATCGCTCGCGTTCGAGGTTCAGGGCGCCGGGCTGATAAGGGTATCGGCGGGTTACGAGAGCGTCCTCATCTCCCCGAGGGGCGGCGCCGGGATCGCGCGCGCGGGGAGGGCCGCCAGATGAACGGCCGTTCGAGGTCCGCGCTCTTTCTGATGGAGCAGTTGATAGTCATCGCCGTATTCTCGATCTGCGCCGCCGTCTGCGCCAATATCTTCATAGGCTCGTATATCACGGCGAGGGAGTCGCGGGATATGAAACACGCCCTCGCCCTCGCGAAGAACACGGCGGAAAGCTTCAAGGCATTCGGCAGCCTGGAGAGGGCGGCGGAGGTTCTGGCCGGAAGCGCTTACAGCATGGACGGTTCCGCCGGGGCTTTGATCTATTTCGATGAAGAGTGGCGGGTTTGCGGCGAGGATGGGGCGGCATACGAGCTGCGCGCCGCGCTTCGGGGCGGGGACGATAACGCCGCGCTCCCCCTGTTGTGCGATCTGTCGGTATCGCATATCGCCGGGGAAGAGATTTTGGGCTTCGCGGTGGCCGCAAGGCGGGGAACTCCGTGAACAGGAGCGGGATTGGCATAGGCAGCGCCTCGGTGGTGTTGGTGTTTGCGGTGCTGTGCCTTTCCGTTTTCGCCCTGATATCGTACACTGCGGCCGGAAACGACAGGACGCTGGCGGAGGTGGAGCGGCGCTTGGTAATGAGCTATTACGAGGCGGATACTCTCGCCGAATTTATCACGGCGGAACTCCTCGCGGCGAATATAATACCGCGTTCAATCCGGGACGTGGAGATAGCGTCGCGATGGGATCGGACGCTCGCGGCGCGGACGGCGGAGTTCTCATGCCCGATGTCCGGCGATAAGGAACTGTATGTCAAAATTGCCCTTCGCGGGGATACTTACGACATTTTGAGCTGGCGGATGCGCAATATCGGAACCTGGGAGTTCGACGACAGCATCCCGGTATGGCTCGGAGATTGAAAGGATTGACGCTTATGGAAATACTCGATTGGTTGAAACCGGCGGTGGAGAAGAACGTTTCCGATATATTCATCGGGGCGGGGCACAAAATAGCGTATAAGGTCGATGGCGCTATCGTTCATCAGAGCGAGGAGGTAGTCACCCCCGCCTTATCGGAGAAATTGGTAAGGGACCTTTACGCGATGGCTAATAAGCCAATCGACAACTACCTGGAACGTGGCGATGACGATTTCCCGGTGTCGGTCCCCGGGCTCGCGCGCTTCAGGGTATGTACCTTCCGGCAGCGCGGCACTATGTCGGCCGTCATCAGGGTGGTTCGTTTTGAATTGCCCGATTACAGGGAACTCGGCATCCCCGACGAGATAATGAACGTCGCCTCTGAGAAGCATGGGCTTGTGCTGGTCTCAGGACCGGCGAACAGCGGAAAGACGACGACGCTCGCCTGTATCATAAACGCCGTCAACACTACCCGCAACTGCCATATCATCACCCTTGAGGACCCCCTCGAATATCTCCACAGGGACGACAAGAGCGTAATCAGCCAGCGCGAGATAATCACGGACACCGATTCGTACCTGACGGCGTTGCGCGCGGCGCTGCGCCAGTCGCCGGATATAATTCTGCTGGGCGAGATGCGTGACTTCGAGACAATCAAAACGGCGATGACAGGCGCCGAGACGGGCCATCTCGTCATATCGACGCTGCACACCGTCGGCGTGGTAAACACGCTCGACCGCATCATCGACGTGTTCCCGCCGGCACAGCAGCAGCAGATACGCGTGCAGTTGTCCATGGTGCTCCAGACGACCATCTCCCAGCAACTGCTGCCTAATATATCCGGCGGGCAGATACCCGCTTTCGAGATCATGCACTGCAACAGCGGCATACGCAACCTGATCCGCGAATCCAAAACGCATCAGATCGACAGCATTATCCAGTCCTCGGCGGGCGAGGGGATGATCAGCATGGACGCGTACATCCTGAAACTGTTTAACGCCGGACAGATAACGGAGGAGACAGCGGTAGCCCATGCCATGAACCCGGAGCTTATGACCAGGCGAATTAGAAAATAGCGGAATTCCCGAACCCACCCATTACCACGACAATACCGTGCCGATTTGCGTCTCGCCCGCCGCGCGGTCGAATACCACGCAGCCGCCGAAACCGACGCAGCCGTCCGCGTCGAACGCGTCGGTCGGGCTGGCGAACTCCTCGTGCGCGACGACAATGGTGAAATGACTTCCGCCGAAGCGGACGTCGAGCGCTTCCACTTGGCCGGCCTCGAACGCGGTTCCTTTGAAGCTGGACGTGACGGGTATTTTCACGGCTTCGAGCGTTCTTCGGCAGCCGGCGTCGCCAAGCGCGATCACGGTGAACGCTCCGGTAAAGCCGACGCCGGTGAAAGAGGACGCGACCGTTTTGTTCGTTTCGATTTGGTTGTAGTGGCGCGAGAACTCGGTCTCGCGCAGGGAACTCGATAAGCCCTCCGCGAGCAGCAGCATTTCCGCCGTCACCCGGCTGCTCCGGTATGTGTAGCGGTCTCCTCCGCCCTCCGGCGTCCCGGCGTTGTTAAAATGGAAAAACTGTTCGTATGTGTGCCGGCCGGAGGCATAGAACTCGTCCGCGAGGATCACGATATCCGGCTTCAGGTAAATGACGCGCCGATTGACGAACACGCCCAGGTCCATATAGGCGAGATGGCCACCCTCGGCGTAACCGTAGCGGCCGTCGCTCGAAAACGCGCGGTTTACGCCGCGCGAAAGGTCGTGGCACTCCCAACTGTCGCGGCAGACATATATATCTTTCGCGTCCACCCTCAGCGTGTTGTGGGCGAGCAATTCCTTGAAGCGGACCCTGTGATCGCTGAAGACGTAACTGTAACGGCCCGAGTCTATCAGCACGTCCTCGCCCCGGCTGAACAGGTCGACGTGCAGCTTGTCGGCGTGGCCGTGCCCGGCGCCAAGCGTTCCGCAGTGGAAATGTACGAACGTCGCGTTTTCGCTCCAACTGTCGCGGAAGTAGAAATTGCCGCTGTCGCGGAACGCTTTGTCCGTCCCCTGGGGCGGTATCGCCGGGATTGCCTCATAGACGCGCAGGCCCGCTTCGCCAAGGTCCCACAGGGCGTCGAAGTCCGGCAGTTCCCCGGCGCGCGATTTCAGCAAGCCGTCGCGGAAGAGAGCCGCGCCTTTGGCGAGAAGATCGCGCTGATCAATATCGTCGCTGTCGCCCATGCAAATCTCATGATGGTTCGGCTTTGCCGAATACAGGTCGAAATAAAGCATGTCGCGCACCTGGCGCGCGATATTGCCGGGCAGCGTTATTCCGCATCGTTCGGCTAATTGCGTTACGTCCAGGTAACAGCTCAAGACCTCGTTGTGATACATCGGGCTCTGCTCCCAATGCGTGCCGTCGCGGTATACCTGCATCCGGATTTCCAGCGACAACCGCTTTGCGGCTTCCCTCGCGTATTCATCCGCTTGCGCCGAGGCCGGGAGCATGGCGCCAGCCATGAACAGGCCGTGGTTGCCCAAGACGCCCCAATTGCTCGTCAGTTGATACCAATTCCAGATATTCATGAGGAATCTCGCGTGTTCGTGGACGCTTTCGCAGAACAGGGCGACGATCTCGCCGCCGACCTCCGGGCTCGATTCGAAGTAGCGAATTGCTTTCAGCCAATATTCCAACCGCAAGCCGACCTCGATGCTGCGCCATGCCTGGGCGCATTTGGGATCATCGGGCCGGACGGTTTCGACCCAGCCGCGCAATTGCTTAACGAAAGCGCGCGGATATTTCTCGTCGCGCGTCAGCGCGTATGCCTGGCCGAGGCATATCCAGAACCGCATCCGGTTGAACGCGAATATCCATTCGGGGTCGTCGCCCGGTTGGTACAGCCAATCGATATCGCCGTCGAACACGACCGGTTCGTGGGTGCGCTCCATATCCCACCGCAGGTTGAACAGGAATCGCTGATCGGCGACATCGTCGGCGGAGCGGACCAGCGCGCCGCAGTCCCCGGGGAAATGACGCAGCGCGTACTTGCCGATTTCGAAAGGATCGTCGAAGAAGAAAGCTTTTCCCGTCTGCTTAAAAAAATCCGATTTGTTCATATTGAATCGATTCTCCTTTGAATTGAGAATTGAGAGTGGAGAATGGAGAATTAAGTAAAAAATCGCCCCAAATTGCACGAGTGGCAGGGGCTGAAAATTTTCAGCCCCAACAGACGGTATTTTTTAATTCTCAATTTTCCATTCTCAATTCTCAATTCTAAACTATCCCTTAATCCCCGCCGAGGCTACGCCCTGCACGAAGTGTTTCTGCAGCGTGAGGAATATTATCAGCACGGGGATAAGCGCCACGCACGAGGCCGCCATTATCATGCCGTACTCGCTGGAGTATTGCGTGATGAACATCCTGAGTCCGATCTGGATGGTTTTCAGCTCGTTGCTGATAAGGTAGATCTGGGGGCCCAAAAAATCGTTCCAGGTGGTGACGAAGGTGAAAATAGTCAGCGTCGCGAGCGCGGGCCTGGACAGCGGCAGCATGATGCGCAGCCAGATGCCGAACTCGCCGAGTCCGTCGATGCGCGCCGCCTCGCACAATTCGTCGGGAATGCTCCGGTAGAACTGCCGCATCAGGAAGACGCCGAACGCTGAAAAAGCCTGCAATAATATGATGGCCGTGTGCGTGTTGTTGAGCCCGAACCGGGTCATCATTATAAACTGCGGCACCATATAGGCTTGCCATGGGATGGCGATCGTGGCGATATAAGCCATGAACAGTATATCGCGGCCCTTGAACCGCAGTTTGGCGAACGCGTAGGCGGCAAGGCTCGAAGTGAGTAATTGCAGGAAAGTGACGATGACTGTGAGCTTGGCCGTATTGTAGATGAACCTTCCCAGAGGGATTCTGGTCCAAATGTCCGCGTAGTTTTGGAAGCGCGGATTCTCGGGGATCCAGCGCATGGGCATCGTGAACACGTCCTTGTTCAATTTGAGGGACGAGCTGACCATCCACGCGAAAGGAATCAGCATGGCCAGGGCAAGGATCACCAGGAGGAAATATATGGCTATTTTACCGGCTTTGTTTTCTTTGTCTCCCACCATCGCATATCCCTCCGGCTAATACGTCGCGCGTCTCTTCTCGCCGTAGAATTGCAGGAGCGTCACGCCCAGCACCACGACAAAGAGGACCAGCGCCATGGCGCTCGCGTACCCGTATCGCAGGGCGCGGAACGCCGTGTTGTATATCTGGTACACCATGACCCTCGTCGAGTTGCCGAGCTGGTTGTCGCCCCCGGCAAAGAGGGTGATGAATATATCGTAAACCTTGAACGAATTTATTATGAGTATCATCGTCACGAAGAACGTGACGTTCGAGAGCTGCGGAATGGTCACGTGCATGAAGCGCTGCCAAACGTTCGCGCCGTCGATTGCCGCCGCCTCGTAAAGCTCTTGGTTGACGCCCTGCAAACCCGCGAGGTATATGACCATGTAGTAGCCCATGTTTTTCCATATCGTGAAGAACACCGCCGTCGGTATGGCCCAATTCCTGCTCGCGCCCCAGCGCGGCAGTTGTTCGAAGGGGATGCCGGTTATCGCGTTCAGCGCGCTGTTGACCGGTCCGAACGAGGGGTTGAACAGGAAATTCCACACCGCGGCAACCGCGACGAGGCTCGCCACGTAGGGGAAAAAGCTGACGGTACGAAAGAAATTACGGCCCTTTATCTTTTGGTTCAGCAACAGGGCGAGCCCTAAAGCTGCGGCGAGCGTCAAGGGCACGGTTGCCGCCGTATATGTGAACGTATTGACGAACGCCCTGCGAAATGTCCGGTCCCCGGCAAGCTCGGCGAAATTGTCCAATCCCACGAACCGGACGGGGTTCGCGCCGTCCCATGACAATAAACTCAGCACAAGCGAAAAGATCAGCGGGATCAACGTGATCACGAGGAAGCCGATGAAGTTGGGCGCGATGAAACAATACGCCGTGATGTTGTCCCTGACGGTTTTGGAAATTCGGGGCTTCGGCCGGGAGGCCGCGATGTCATTAGTATTCATAATAACCTCCGGAAATAAAACGCATGGGCGGACGAGCCGCCCATGCGTACAAAATCGGATCCTTCGGGTCAATTGCCCAAAATCTGCCCGACCCTTTCGTTCATCTCCGCGATACCTTCGTCGATGGTCATTTCTCCGGTCATGATTTCGAGATGAGCTTCGTTCAAGACGATCTCGATCTCGGCGCTACGCTCGTGAAGCGGCATCTCGAGATAGACCGTGTGGGTCTTGAGGGCTTCTTTGTTGCTGTCGCCCTCGGGGAAACCTTCACCGGCCGCGATGATATCGACGACCGAGTCGGTCATGATGGCCGGGAATTGGCCCAAATTCGCCATGATCTCGGCGCCTTCGGGGCCCGATATGAAGTTGACAAAATCAAAGGCTGTCTCTTTGTTATTCGAGATTCTGGCAACGGAAGCGGCGGTGATGGTTCCCAAAGTCGTACCGGCCGGGATTCCTTCAGGATGCGGATATTTCGCGATGCCCCAGTTCTTCGCGAGGGATTCGCCCGACTCGAGCATTGCTATTTGGGTGGGGATGAACCAGGTTCCCATGTTCATCATGGCGATCTGCTGGTTGAACCACACGCCGGAATAGTGGGTGCTGGTGGTTCTGAGCGTCGCTAAGTCCATAACGATGCCGTCGTCCTGCTGCTTTAAGACCATCTCGTAAGTGGGCTTGAGGAAATCGTAAGTGCCGTCCACTACCGTATTCTTGCCGTCAAGTACGGCGAACAGCTGCGAGGCCGAGCGCCATGTGTGGTAATGCGCCCCGTAGACCTTTTCGGCGCCGCTGCCCCTGGTCACCTGCCTGGCTATGGCGTCGTACTCCGCGAAGGTCATGTCGTTCGTGGGGTATGCCACGCCGGCCGCGTCGAACAGATCCTTGTTGTAATAGATGATCCAGAAGTCGGAGCGGAAGGGAAGCGCGTACACTTCGCCGTCAACGGCGATCTGTTCGGTTATGCCGCCAAATAAAGACGTGTCCACCCCGGCGGAAGCGATATAGCCGTTAAGCGGTTCGAGGTGATTTTGCGAGACGAGGTTCGCGTATCCGGGAATGTCTTTGATCGTCACCACGTCAAAATCCACGCCGCCCGAGAGCTGCGTGCTGGCCACGACGTGGTAGTCGGCGGCCCCAAGATCGACGAGTTCAAATGTTACGTGGGGGTTTTTTGCCTTGAAAGCTTCAATCAGGGGCTCATAATAAGTGAC
>Ga0099364_10003779_pt1 | contig 23280 bp, 15 predicted proteins | sample TergutTh196P3_FD_73070 | JGI IMG/M metagenome (GOLD analysis project Ga0099364, IMG submission 73070) | Microcerotermes parvus P3 segment gut microbial communities from Pointe-Noire, Republic of the Congo - Th196 P3 | ecosystem: Host-associated > Arthropoda: Insects > Digestive system > Gut ...
GTCCTCCCTCCACCCCTTCCCTCTCCCTCCCTTTTCTTTTTCTCCCCCCCCTCCCCTGGGGGGGGGTTTCATTTTTCTCCAGCGGGGCATATCCCTGCTGCCGGTATTCCTTCAGGTATTGCAGAAAGCCGGGCCGTCCAAAGACGTCCCGCCTTCGGTGAAGCAATTGCAGCCGCTTCTCAAATTCCATAAGAGAAAAAATATCGGTAAACTGCTTGATGCTGTCTTCTTCCAGATGATGCGCCTCGTCGATCACCAGGAAAGAGTGTTTTGGCAGCACGCCTTCCCCAAGCCTGGCGCCGGACAACAGCAAAGCGTGATTGACGATGATGAGCTGCGCCGTATTCGCGCCTGCCCTTGCTTTTTGAAAATAGCATTGTTTATACAGAGGGCATTGATTCCCCTGGCATGTCTCGCGGGAAGAGGTCATCTGCATGAACCATTCCCTTTCCATACCGAAGAGGTGAAGGGAATCCATATCGCCCCTTCCTCCCTCCGCTTGCCATACCACCAGTTTGGCAAGGAGAATACGCTCGCCCCATATCAGGAGATTTCCTCTTTCCCTGACCTGCTGCCAGCGATGGAGACACAGATAGTTTCCCCGGCCTTTCAGCATGACGCTTTGAAAGGAAAAAGGCAGTGTTTCTTTCAGAAGGGCAACTTCTTTTTGGAACAATTGTTCCTGTAAAGCAATCGTATGGGTAGCTACCACGACTCTCTGGTCGGTAGCTTTCGCCCAGCATATCGCCGGAATCAGATAGGCCAGCGATTTTCCCACGCCGGTGGGCGCTTCGATCATCAGATACCGGGCGTTCTCAAAGGCACGGGAAACGGCGTCCAGCATTTCTGTTTGCTGGATCCGGTGCTGGAAATGGTCTATCTTTCGCGCCAGGGCGCCGTCCGGTTCGAGAAACTTTCGCATCTCCCCTGTCTGCCAAAAGTTTTGCGCTATCTCTTTATCTTTTCTTTCCTCCCTTTCAGCGGAGGAACTGCGGATTAGGGTATCCTCCTCTGCTTCGTCGTGGGAAGAGGTTTGGGGAAAGAGATCGTTTTCGCCCTCTAAAGCCGGCAATGGAGCATGAGCCGCCTCGTGGAGAACAGCGGACAGGTCGCGGATCGCGCTCGTAAGCCAGGCCGGGCGCCTGTCCATGAGAAGTTCCGTAAAGAATACGCCCGTGCCTTTTTCCTGCTCCCCCAGAATCTCGGCGATCTGCCGCAGCAGCGAAGGAGACAGCCTTTCCGCCTTCGCTGCCAGACAGACGAATAATTGCTCCAAAGCCCGCGCGTCGTCGCCGGCGCGATGATTGGGCAGGACTGGGATATGAAAGCTATTGATCAGGTTTCGCAAACTGTAGGAACGCAATCCCGGATAAAGGATTTTGGCCAGCTCGATGGTATCGACAATCCTCCGCGGATCGATTTGTATCTGTAACTGCTGCTCCAGAAATTGCACATCAAACGCGGCGTTATGCGCCACAATCACCGCTTCGTCGAGAAAGGCCTTCGCTTCTTCCCGGACAGAGGAGATTGTAGGAGAATCCGTCAGCATAGCGTCGTCGATACCGGTGATGCTCACGATGAACGAATCCAGCGTCCGGCCGGGGTTGATCAGTTGCTGCCAATCTGTACGCTGATCCGGTCCCTCGCGCCGCACAAGCCCGAACTCGATGATTTGATCCGACTCCGGCTTGAGGCCCGTCGTCTCCAGGTCGATGAATACCCAAGGCGAAGAATACATTCAGATGATCCAGCTTTCCTTATACTTCTCCTGCTCCGTCGTTAAGCAATCAATCGATAAGCCTGCGGAGGCAAGTTTGATCTCCGCGATCCGGACGTCGATCTCCTCCGGGACGGGCAGAACGGCATTTGTCAGGGCGCCCTGATGACGGATCAAATGCAGCAGCGTCAGAGCTTGTACGGCAAAGGAGGAATCCATGACTTCTGCGGGATGCCCGAAGCCGCAAGCCAGATTCACCAGCCTGCCCTCCCCCATCAGGTACAGCCGCTTTCCATCCTTCCCCACGTACTGATCGACGCCTGGTTTCACTCGTACGGGGCCGCTGCGCGATGCCGCCAGATCCGGTTTGCTGATTTCCACATCAAAGTGGCCCGCATTGGCTAATAAGGCGCCGTCTTTCATGCGCGCCATATGCTTTCCGTTAATCACGTCGCTGACCCCAGTGACTGTGATAAAGTAATCCCCCAGCGGCGCAGCCTGCTCCATGGTCATCACCTGAAAGCCATCCATCCACGCTTCCAGGGCATTGACCGGGTCGATTTCCGTTACGATCACCTGCGCGCCTAAACCTTTTGCCCGAAGGGCGACGCCCTTTCCGCACCAGCCATACCCGGCGACGACCACCGTTTTTCCCGCGACGCTCAGATTCGTCGCGCTCATGATCGCCTCCCATACGGATTGGCCTGTGCCGTAGCGATTGTCAAACAAAAACTTCATTCTGGCGTTGTTTACCGCATAAACCGGTATGTGGAGTGCGCCGTCCTTTGCCATCGCGTTCAGCCGCTGTATGCCGGTGGTCGTTTCTTCACATCCGCCAATGACCTTCGGAAGGGAAGGGCTGTATTCCCTGTGGAGCAGCGCAGTGATATCGCCGCCGTCGTCGACATACACATCCGGAACAGCGGCGTTCAGCGCCATACGGTGGCTGTCGGCGTATTCTTCCGGATTTACGCCGTGACGGGCAAATACAGTCAGTCCCGCTTCCGCCATAGCGGCGCAGACGTCGTCCTGTGTGGAAAGAGGATTCGAGGCGACCATGGTCACCTGCGCGCCTCCGGCTTGGATTGCCAAGCCGAGGCAGGCGGATTTTGCCTCAAGATGAAGACAGAGCAGGATGCTGCGCCCGGCAAAAGGCTTGTCCTTCTCCAAATCCGCCGCGATCTGCTTGAGGACAGGCATATTATGCCAAACCCAATCGATCTTTTCCTTTCCGGATGGCGCCAGCGTGATATCCCGAATCCATTGATTGCTCATAGGAGCTTCCCCTTTACTTTGTATTCTTGTAGTGGTATAATTCATTTCACGCGCCAGTAGCTCAGTGGATAGAGCACCGCCCTCCGGAGGCGGGTGCGGGAGTTCGATTCTCCCCTGGCGTATTATCTCAACGCGTTTCGCGCATCCCTGACCCTTCGCGTCGCTGCGATTCTGCAACTTCAGTGACTCCCCTACATCAGTCCGCTTACAGAGCGGTTTTTTTGTGTTTACAGGGCTTCCTTTCGCTACGAAAGTCCGGGAAAGCTGTTTTGCCGTAAGCCTTCGTACAGAACCAGCGCGACGGTATTGCTCAGGTTCAGCGACCTGGCTTTCGCGTGGGCGATCATCGGTACCCGCACTACGCGATCGGCGCATCGTTGGAGAAAGTCTCCCGGCAGGCCGCCTGTTTCCCTTCCGAATATAAAAAAAGAACCGTCAGGATATCGCGCCTCATCATATCGGCGGCTTCCTCCTGTTTCAACCAGCCAAAGGTTCTCCCGGCCATGCTGATGCAAAAATTCTTCCAGATTCTCATATATCCTGACGTCCAGGAGATCCCAGTAATCCAGGCCCGCCCGTTTTAAATATTTATCTTCCAATGAAAAACCAAATGGTTTGATCATATGCAATACGGATTGCGTCACCGCGCATGTCCGGCTGATATTCCCCGTATTCGCCGGAATCTCCGGCCTGTACAAAACCACATGAAACAAATCGGATCTCCTCGCGTTACTCTAGTGAAATCAGATAATAATACAATGGCTGACCACCGTCATGCACTTCAATGTCGACCCAATCGTAGAGCTCCCCGACCGTCTCCCCGAGGAGCGCCGCCTCCTCTTCGCTGGTATCTTCGCCATAATAGATGGTGACCAGCGCATGTTCCGGACGCAGGCTCTGGGCAAATAACCGGAGTACGCAGTCCTGTATCTCGTCCGTGATCAGGGTCAGCTTTCCGTCTACGATGCCCAGTATCTGCCCTTTTTGGATGTGCTTATCCTCATAGCTGGTATCGCGGACGGCATAGGTGATCTCCATCGTAACAATACTCTCCGCCGCTTCGGTCATTCTGCGGCTGTTCCCTCCCCCTGTATCCGCTTCATTAAACGCCAACAACGCGCCGATGCCTTGCGGGATCGAACGGGTAGGGATGACATGAACAATGCCCTTATGCATCTTGGCAGCTTGTTCCGCCGCTAAAATAATGTTGCTGTTGTTTGGGAGAATCAAGATTTCACGGGCGGCGAGCCCATTGATCGCATCGACGAAATCCTGGGTACTTGGATTCATCGTCTGGCCCCCGGCAATGATCCGGTGCACACCCAGGCTTTTTAATACTTCTTCCATCCCTGCGCCGCTGGCTACCGCGATGAGTCCAATCTTCTTGACCTCCTGCCGTTCCATTTTCTCTACTTCTTCCCACATATTATCAATCTTGATCTTGTGTAGGCTGCCTGAGGGAACGACATAATCCAAAACTTTGCCGGGATCATTGGTGTGGACATGCACCTTACAGATAGAAGGATTCCCCACGACCAAAACGCAATCGCCCAGCGTGATCAGCTTATTTCGTATGCTGTCGAGATCGATCGTATTCTCTTTATTTTTAATCACAAACTCCGTGCAATACCCAAATGTAATATCCCCCAGGTGCATAGGTTCGTCGACCACCATCAGATTCTCTACATCGTCTTCGTCGGCAAACTTGGGTTCTGCGACTAAGCTATCGTTTTCTAATTTTTCACCCTTTAGCGCCGCAAGGAACGCTTCCAGGATGAACAGGAAGCCTTGCCCGCCGGCGTCGACGACGCCTGCCTGCTTCAGGATGGGCAGCATAGTCGGCGTCAGTTCCAAGGCTTTGAAGGCTTCGTGGATAGCGCCTTCCAGCACAGCGATCATATCCTGTTCTCCCTGCCGGAGCAGCGCTTCGCCTCCTGCAGCCGCCGCCTCCGAAACGGTGAGGATGGTCCCTTTGACCGGTTTCATCACTGCCGTATACGCAGCCTTTACCCCTGTGTCCAGGGCTTTGAAAAAGAGTTCGGCATTGACTTCGCTCTCCTGTCTGCACACTATGGAAAAGCCGGAAAGGATCTGTGAGGAAATGACGCCGGAATTGCCTCTGGCGCCCAACAGGGCGCCCTGGGTCATCGCTTCCGCCCTGGCGCCGAAATGATTTTTCTCCACCTCTCCTACCTGCTCCATATTTCTCGCCGCAGACTGTAAGGTAAGGCTCATATTCGTCCCGGTATCGCCGTCGGGCACGGGAAAGACGTTTAATGCGTCCACAATGCCTTTACGTATCTCCAGATAGGCGCTGGCGCCTTTGATCATGTCGGTTAGCTGCGCGCCATTGACGGTAAGAATCTTCAACAAATTCACCTCGGATATAGGATTGGATCAGGGATGGTCCGCCAACTGTTCTGCGATTTCCTCTTCAATATCTTTGATCTGAACCAACAGTTTCTCTAGGGATTTATGATTTTTCCCCGGCTTACCCGCAATGATATTAACATATTTCCGGATATTCTGAAAGGCGTTGTACAACTCCGAAGGAACCTTCTTTGTTTTCGGAAGAATTTTGTACACTTTGGTGATTTCCGGCTTGATTCGATCTAAGTCAAATTCGGCGCCCAAATCCGGAACGGTAACCGGCAAACCCGTCTGCTTTTCAACTTTATCCTGCAAAACGCGGATAGCCGCTTCCTCGCCGTGCACCAAAAACACTTGTTTCGGCAGAGTCTGGTCATATCCTTCCAGCCATCGGATCAGGCCCGCCTGGTCGGCATGGGCGGAGAAACTGGCAATTTCACGAATTTCTGCTTCGACGGAGACTTCTTCGCCGTGAATCCTTACCTTTTTTTCCCCATCCAGAATCCTGCGCCCCAGCGTCCCTTCTCCCTGAAAGCCGACAAATAGTATGGTGCTTTCCTTGCGCCACAGATTGTGTTTCAGATGATGCTTCACCCTGCCTGCTTCGCACATGCCGCTGGCAGAGAGGATGATGGCGCCTTTCTTAATGGTGTTAATCTGCATGGAATCCTGCACAGAAAGCACATAATGAATATGCTTATCCTCAAAAAGGCTGGAGGCGTGGGCGCCTTCCATCTCCGCCACCGCTTCGTCGCTAAAGCATTCCGGATGTTCCATGAATACTTTCGTCGCCTCCACCGCCATTGGGCTGTCTATGTAAATATCGGTTACCGGGATTCTGCCGTCGTCCATCAGGATTTTTAGTGTATAGATCATGTCTTGCGTACGCTCGACAGCAAAGGAAGGGATGATCAGGTTGCCTCCTTTTTTCAATGTATCTTCTACTGCCTTTGCCAGAAGCTCGATCCTGTTGTCCGCATCCAAATGAAGCCTGTTGCCATAGGTGGATTCCATAATCACATAATCCGCGGACTGGATAATCGTCGGGTCGTTGACGATCGCCTGATTGGTATTGCCAATGTCTCCGCTGAATACGATTTTGGTTTCCTTCCCTTTTTCCCACAGGTAGACTTCGATCATCGCGGAGCCGAGGATGTGACCGGCGTCGCGAAAAACCACTCTCACATCCTCCGCCGCCTGCAGGGGCGTATCGTATGGATGCCCTTCGATATAGCGAAGGCATTCCCTTGCGTCTTTCACCGTGTAAATGGGCTCCAGAAGCGGCTGCCCCAAACGGGACAGTTTCCGGTTTTTGCGCTCGACTTCGCTTTCCTGAATATAAGCGCTGTCCGGTAAGACGACGGCGCAGAGTTCCTTTGTCGCCGCAGAAGCATGGGTTTTGCCCCGGTATCCATGTTTGTACAGCTTGGGTAATAAACCGCAATGATCCACATGGGTATGGGTCAACAGGACAAAATCAATATCTTTTACATCAAAATCAAAGGGCGCATAGTTCAGTTCTTTAATCGATTTGCTGCCTTGGTACATACCGCAATCGATCAGGAAACAACTTTTTTCCGTCTCGACCATAAAGCAGGAACCGGAAACCGTCTTTGCCGCGCCCAGAAAACGTATCCGCATTCAGTTCTCCTTTCGGAAATACCGCCGGGATTGGGCGGGATTGTTCAACGTCAATAGGATACCATATTCAGGAGAAAATGCAAACAAAGAAAAGTAACCCTGCGTTGACGCATACATCCTATGTGTTTATTCAGAACCTATATCGCCCGGCTTCATTTCTTGAATATATTGCTTGATCTCCAGCCAAACCTGTACGCTGACGTCTTCCGCAGGCGGCTGTTTCTTCCGGCTGCCTCTTGCAGGCAGGGGATTTGCTTTGCCGGAGGAAGCGCGTGTACCCGTATGCATAGAAGCAGCGGGTTTTCCCGTGGAAGGCCTGAAATCGGGATAGGCGCGAATCTGGCGATCCAGGAATTGGTATTCTCCGTTTTGCTTGAACTTCACCAGCGCCTTGAGGATTTCTGCGTGTAAGCCTTCTTCAAACACCTGGATGCGCAATTCCCGCGCGTTGGCGCCATCCACCATTTCTTCCTTATGCATCCGCAGAACCAGGCGAAGCGCTTCATTGGCCTGCTCTACGGTATGCAGAAACTCTTCATACGTGGCAATCCGGCCTTCGCGATAGAAGCTTCTCGCTTCTTCGACCTTCCGCCGCCACTCCTGTAAACTGGCTTCAGTACCTGTTTCATATTTTATGGTTCTTTCTGTATCATCCTCCGGCTTCGGATAGTTTTTTTCGTAAACCTGTTTCCCTGTTTCTACCAGTTGAAGCATAATCTTGCGAAAACGGATCACACGCCGGTAGGAAGCGCGAAGATCGATGATCAGATAGATAAGGGAGAAGAAAGCCGCAGCCCATAACACGCGACGACTCGCCTGATGTAAAGCGGTCGAAAGAAAGGGATGGACCAAGGTCAACAAAACAGCAGCGCAGGCACTCCGGTATAGCGTGTGCGGAAAACCTGCCTTATCGGACAAAGAGAAGAACCGCAGCACAGGACGCGGCGCCCATCGAATATGAAAAACCTTCTCTACAACCAATTCCGCCAGGTACTGCAGCAGGAAGAACAGGATCAGCGAAGGAAAAAACGACAACAGGGGATAGTGGGGATAGAGCAATCGAATAGACAAGAGCACAACGCTGCAGGCGCCAAAAACCAAGAGAAACGGTCCATAAAGCATACCCCGGTTCATCCGTTGCCTTGACCGGATCCCTCTATAACAGAATTCCATAATCCATCCGAAAAACGAATAGATCATAAAATAAAGCAAGCCCCTGATAACCATCTCTCCGGTCACAGAATCACTCCATTTCCAGATTAAGTATACTATTTAATTATTTCTTGCGCAAGAGAGACATGGCCTTGCCGCTAAAAGCCTCTTGCGCAGAACAACACACTATGATATTCTAATATATGGCATATTTGTCATATATTGTTTTGTTGTCTTTCGCGCATCGACGAGCTCATCTTAGGACAGGGAGGGACAAGAATGATCGCTAAAGTACGTGCATTTACACTGCAAGGCTTGGACGCCTTGCCGGTGGAAGTCGAAGCCGGCGTTTATCAGGGCTTGCCGGATTTGACGGTGGTCGGCCTGCCGGACGCGGTGCTCCGGGAAAGCCGCGAACGGGTTCGCTCCGGGATCGTGAACGCGGGCTACCAATGGCCGACCCGCAGGATGCTGATCAATCTGGCGCCCGCGCATATTCGCAAAGAGGGATCCGGCCTGGACTTGGCTGTGGCGGTAAGCTTGTTGAAAGCCTCCGGCCAGCTTCCGGATCTGGATACGGAAGAATTGGTGTTTGCAGGAGAACTCTCGTTGGACGGAAGCCTCCGAAGCTCCAGAGGAATACTTGCCGCCGCCTTGGCTATGGAACAGTGGCCGGATAAAGTACTGGCCGTACCGGCGGACAATCGGGAAGAAGCCATGCGCGGCACCGGCAGGGTATTGGCTTTACGTTCTTTGGCACAGTTGAGGGATACGGATGAAATGATGCGAAGGATTCGCATCGCCCGATTGGGAAAAGCGTTGATCGAAGGACAGTGTTCGTGCGATGCTTCCGCGGAAGCAAAGCAAAATACCCGGGACCGCCATCAGGGTCCGGAGGGGATTTCTTCTCCAAACGAGAATGTACTGTGGGATTTGCGCATGGTGAAAGGGCAACAAAAAGCCAAAAGGGCCCTTGAGCTGGCGGCCGCAGGCGGGCATCACCTGCTGCTGCTTGGCCCGCCCGGCAGCGGAAAAAGTCTTCTGGCCCGTTGTCTCCAGGGCATACTTCCCCCGATGCGGAAGGAAGAAATGCTGGAAGTCAATCGTATTTACAGTGCGGCAGGCCTTTTGGGTGCGGATACACCCTGGATAGTGCGGCGGCCTTTTCGCAGCCCTCACGCAGGCGTAACCAAAGCCGGCCTGCTAGGCGGCGGTATTCCCTTTCGCCCCGGCGAAGTCAGTTTGGCCCACCGCGGAGTCTTGTTCATCGACGAATTACCGGAGATGGACAGAAACTGCCTCGAAAGCCTCCGTCAGCCCCTCGAAGAAGGCTGCATCACCCTTTCCCGCGCCTGGGGCAGCATCAACCTGCCGGCCAGAATCCAGCTGATAGCCAGTGCAAACCCTTGCCCATGCGGGTATTATGGAGAATACCCCCCTAAATGCAAATGCCTCGACTATGAAATCCGCCGTTATCAGAATCGCTTCTCCGGGCCGCTTCTCGATAGGATGGATATGGTGGTGCAAGTCCCCCGGCTGGAAGCGGAAAACCTGACGGATCACAGCCCGTCCGGGGAAGACTCCTATACGGTTGCAGACAGGGTAGCGCAGGTTTGGCGCAAAAGGCAGGAAGAAGAGAGAAAAGAAGCCCGGGATCTGGAAAGCCTTCGCCGGCAACTAACCCCGGACAGCAAAAAATGGGCGTTATCAGCCTATGAGGATCACCAGCTGACCGCCCGGGGTTATTATCGTATGCTGCTATTGGCCAGAACGATCGCTGATATAAACGAAGAAGAAGCCATCTGCGTTTCGTCCCTGGCGGAAGCTTTGGAGTATCGGCTGGCAGCCATTTGATTCTTAAGGCTGCGGGCAGTGTCGCTTAATTGGTGCGTTTAATTATAGTAGGTGTCCTTCAGCTTCTCGTATTCATCGTTCACCCATTCCCAGCGCTGGGCAGAAATCGGGTTGCCGTCCATCGCGCCGCCGCCTATGAAGGCGTAGCCGCCGCCCGGCGCTAAATCATCAAGCAATCGCCGAACCATACCGCGAACCTGTTCCTCGCTGACGTCCAGATGGGGCAGGAAGGTCCTGGACTCTAAACCGCCGCAAATCATCAGCTTATTGCCGTATTTTTTCTTAATCGCCACCAGATCATTTGAGGTTTGCGCCGGATCCCAGGCGTTGAATCCCATATCCACCACGTCGTCGAGGAAGCTTTCGAAACGACCGCAGTTGTGATGGACTGCCAGTAAGCCTTTGTCCTTGAAGAATCCGATATAGCGCCGCCACACCGGGGCAAAGATATCCCGAAACATCTCCAGCGAGACGAAAGGATTGCGTTCATGGGCGATGTCGTCAGCGAACATGATATAGTCCGGTTTATAGTAATACAAAAATTTATCCGCCACGCTCAAGAAGCCGTCGCAAAGATAATTCAGCAAGGCTTTGACTTCTTCCGGTTCTTCATGACAGGCGATCAGACCGTTTGTGAATCCCATGAAGGACATCAGCGCTTGGAAGAAACCAACCGCGGAAGCGCCGCCCCCTCTGGGGAGTTCAGGATCCATGTTTTCGAGGTCTTTTTTTGAAACAGCCTCCCAATCCATGCTTGAGAAATCCGGGAATTTGATGACGTCGCGCCATTGGCGGATATCCTCCAGGATAAAGTCGTCGGGTTTGGGGAGCGCCGCGTCGATGGCGCTGCCTTCCTTGGTCCATTCGACGCCAAAAATATCCTTGCCGGCGCCATCCCCACGTTCGCCTTTCATAAATGAGGGGCGCATTCCCCAGAAAATGCTGTAGCGGGGGATATACGCCGGTACCTCGCCGCGCAACGCGCGCAAAAAGTTTTCCTTAACGCTGAGCATGGATAACCCTCCTCTTTTTTGCCGGCTGCGGCTCTTAGTCACAAGCGGCCCAGCCTTTGCTGATTGTTTAAAATCATAGCACAGCATATGGACAAAGTAAAGCCGCCGGGCAAATGTGCCGGCGCTGAACGCAACAACGTCACGGAGCGGCGCCCTCTGTGAAAGACAGTACAAAATAGCTGGCGACTTCCTGATTCCCGATCCCGGTCAGATAGCCGCTGTTGGTATGCGCGACAATGTCCGGTCCTTCCCAGCCCTTATCCTGTCCATAGCGCAGCAAAGCCGCCACCAGCGTAGGGCAGTCCAGATAATCGCTGCCGAGACCGGCAATGCCCCGCCAATCCCCGCTTTGAAGAAGAGATGCCGTTGTCCTGTCAAGAATTGCCGCTTCCTCTCTGTGGTGATGGTGGGAGAAATCCACAGAAACAAGAAGAAGGGTATGGGCGCTAAGCCAAGGTTCAAGCGTATCCAATAGTTTTGCCAGATCAGCCGTCGGGTATTGATAATGGAAAATCACCGGCGCGACTTTCGCCTCCGGCAAGAACTTTGCCAGCCAGGGAATCACAAACCCGATGCTGTGTTCCTGTTCAAACAGCTCCGGAGATTCCGCCGCCAAGCCTTCGCGGAGCAGCGCATCCAGGATCTCCTCGTCCGGATCCACCCGGCCGTATGGCGTTTGCCAAAGCGAGCGGGTTAAGGCGGCAGGCGGTCCCGTATTGGTATGGTTTGGGCCCAAGAGAATGACGGTATCCGGTTTGTCATCCGCCTCAGAAAGACGCTGTAGGGCATAGATCAGCAGAGAAGCAGCAGGGGCGTGATGCGGAAGCGTCAAAGCCCGAAGCGTTCCCTCATACGCCCTCTCGCTGATGAAGGGCGCAGAAAACCCTGCCTTGCTGAAAGCAAGCGCATCCTCCATCCCGCTTCGGTGAATAAACCTTTCTGTGTCTATACGATGGGGGGGCGTAACAGGCGTATCCTGCGTAAACGAAGAAGGTAGAGGCGCCCGGTCAGCCGCGACAGCGTCACGCCAAAGAATGCTTCCCGCCGTATACAAGGGGAGCAGTAAGAAGATAAGGATCAGAAAGATCCTGCTGATCAGTAGGAATGGATATTTGTTCATCAGTTTATGTAGATTCTGTCTTCAGCGGCCGCGGTATAAAAGCCGGGCCGCATCGTCAACCCCAGTACGGCGGGCTCCGCTAAATAACTGCCGGGCATCGCTACGCGTACATTATAGCGAACAACCTTTTCTATCATACTTCCCTGTTTATAGACGCCAAAAGTCAAGCGGTTCCCTTCTTCCATCAGCAGCCAAACAGGATTTTCATACGCCTCATACGCCGTCGTATCCATACTCACATACCGCAGGCCTGCCGGAAGATAATCGACGATGGTATAGCAACCGTCAGGCGCGCTCTCCTCGATACGAAAGTGAATCTCTACCTGGATCTTTCCGTTCATCGGAAGGCTTCTGCTCTCCTGTCCGCCCACCGTATAGCTGCGCTGTATACTGATCTGCCCCATGACCATTTCGCCGGGTTCTTCCCATCCGTCTTTCTGATAGAAGGATTCCCCGATAACCTGGCCGTTGACCTGGCTGATCGCAAAGCGCTCTCTTTGTTCCGGCGCCAACGTTAAGGTCAGGTTCGGCGATTTGCTCAAATCCACGAAAATCTCTTCCCCTCCCATGATATAGGCAAAACTTGCGGATTCCGGCATATTGTCGCTTACCGTGCGGAGCCAAAGCAGTTTCTCCAGTAAAACATACTCCTCCTCACTTTGGTTTTCCTGGACATATTGATACAAGCCCGTGCTTTGCGGCAAGCCCAGCATACCGGCGACAACCGCCATCTGTGCCGTCGCTTTCAGCGTCTCTGTCCGGCCCAGCCCGATCGAGGCCCGGACGAGGCCGTCCACTTCCTCCGTCCATTGCCTAAGCAGCTCTTCCGCATAGCCGACGGCTTCATTCCCATTTCCGATAAAGAGCATGGCGCAGATCAGGTTCAATTTCTGCTGTCCTGTCAATTCTTCACCTTGAAAGCGGTTCTCCCGCAGCGCGCGGCGTATTTCTCCCAGCACTGGTTTTCCGCATGCCGCCATGCCCCATAAAGCAAGGGTCCCGTCATGATCGTCTTCTGTCTTTTCCTCCATCATCCGGCTGAAGTATAAGGCCAAATCTTCTTTAGAGAAATACTCTCCGGCTGCGGAAGCCGCCCAGACGCTGGTATAGGGATCGGATTCCCCGTAAGGCAGATACGCGACGCCTCCGTCGTATAGCTGATAACGCAAGATTTGCTCCCGTTCCGTCCGTTCATCCTGGGCGGATAAGCTCCACCAATCCAAACCAAAGGTACTTTGCAATAGTTTGCCCGCCTCCAATGCGGCAATCCGCTGTTCCACCCGTACAGAAGCCTGTCCCGCCAGCTCAACAAGCCCCCGCATGGCTTGATTTCTATAGGTATCGCTGAAAACGACCGTGGTCATCCCTTCGTCATGACCGGAAATCTTATATTCTTCCGTCAGCTGGGCCTCCTCGCGGACACTATGGCTAAACATACTTTTTTGAACACGGAAAAACTGCGTCACACTGTCGCTGTATTGCTCCCATACGCAATGCACCTGCAGAAGATACTCTCCTTCAGGCATGGAGGGCAATTGCAGATTTTGCCAGCCGAAAGCCGCCCCGCTTAGCGACTGTGTGAAATCCAGCTCCGGGATAAGCACGGTCCAAGTGACGGTGGCGGGCATTTCCTCCGCCTGCAAGACGCTTCCCGCAGCCCGCATACCGAGGACCGGTTCATCGGTCTCCAGGATCGGCCCATTGAAGCGGATATCCGCAAAGAAAGGCCGGCTGACCGTGATCGATCCCGTACCGCTGCCAACCCGGATATCCCGGGTATACGCTTGCCAAATCACACGCCATTTCGTGATATTATCCGGTAACGTGAATTCGATTCGTATCCTGCCTTGGGGATCCGTATACAACATGCGAAAAAGGACAGTATCCCGGAAATCATCCCTTCCGCCGTCTCCCTCTCCTCCTTCCGCCATCGGTCCGCCGTCGGAGGAAGGATGGCTCACCACCGTCCGGTAGGTATAATCATACGAATTGTAATGCAATACCTGGCGCCCTATATCGACCCATTGGTCGCGCAGCGCGAGCAGGGCTTCATCGACCAGGTTCAGGTTGATGACGCCCTGGACAGGCTGCCCTCGGTGATTCCTCAATTGCATATCTAAAATCACTGTATCGCCGGGAGAATAACGTTCTTTATCTGTCTGCATCGTCAGCTGTAACGCCCTGTCCCCTGGATCCGGCAGTGCGCTTGCTGCGTAGGCAGCCTGTAAATAGCGGCTGCCGTCAAAGAAAACAGCCATGATATTGGCGCCTGGCAATTCTCGCTCATCGAAGAGGAAAGCATAGCGATTCTCTTCAGTAACCGTGTACTCTTTGATAAAGTCGCCCGCGCGGAAAAAGAGATATTGCCCTTCTCCGCTGAGAGGCGCTTCTCCCGCATGAAGCTGATAAACGACCGTTTCGCCCGTCCTGCAGTATTGCGCCCCGTTGTCCCGGCTGAGCCAATACCAGACATAGGGATACGCGTTTTCTGCGGAAGCCCTTTTAGCTTCAGGAAGGAAAAACTGCCGCGACGCCACGCGTCCGGCCCTATCCGTAAAGCTTATCGTTAATTGATACGCATCCGGATACTGCAGGCTTTCTTGAAACATGGTAACGCCATTTTCCACGCCTGACCAGGTCCAGATAAATTCGCTTTCCGGTATTTCCTGAAACCGGTACTCGAATGTCGGCGTCATTTGCTTCGTAAAGGGATCATAGTGCTGACCGGTTTCTATTTTTTCCCAGTATTGGCGGACAAGGGAAGCCTGCAAACGGATCGAATCCCGGTATGGCGTCAGGGCCTGCGCAAGGATATCCCCCTCAGGGTCGAAGATACGCCCGATATCCACGCCAAAGGCCTCCAGATCAATCGTAAAATAATCCTGCGCTTCTTCCTCGCCGGGTTCCCTTTCCATGGCGTCCGGCAAATCGTTGCCACTCACCAGTAAATATGCTTCGGATAATGGCGCGGAAGAGAATCGGGCCGCTGTGCCTCTCAGCTCTAAATCACTGTTGAAGACAAGGACCTGGCTTTCTCTGTAGATTTCTCCCATTTCCGGAAACGTTGCTACGGCGGATACGCGGTCGCTGCCGGTTATGCTGTAATCGCTGCCGAGCGCTTTTGTGCTGAAGGTGATCTCCCCCTGAGAGCCGGAAGTGATCGTACGGTCATTCCCTATAGACGATCCGTAAAACAGAATCGATTGCTCCCCCATGGGCGTACCGTCGAAAAATGCTGTCGTCGCCGTCCATTGGACGTTTTCTCCCTTCATCACAATGGGTTTATCCGCCGCAAGGGATATTCTGTACGCCGGTTTTTCATAAATCGCTACTTCAAAATAGCTGGCACAGATAAACGCATCGTCCAGGTACAAGCTCAGATAATAAAAGCCCGGCGAAAGCACGGGAAGCGTAAGGCTGCCCTGCAGAACATCGTCAATGACGGCGCAGTCCTGCGTGATATGCATTTCTGTTCTGCCATTTTCCAGCCGCAGGATCGCATCCCTTACCGGAGGAACAGAGGGGCTTCTCGGCGTCAGTAAGCCGAAAAAGTACAGCTTATCCCCCGGCCGGTATAGCGGTTTATCCACATAGAGATAGTTCCAATAATTCTGCGCCGTCCTTCTGTTCGTTAACCACTGCTGCTGATCCGGATTGCCATAGCTCTCGTCCGTATCGGCCAGCAGAATCTGATCCCCTTCGTAACGGATGTCCACCACTCTCAGCGCCTGACCGGAGGGAAGATTTTTACTATACGCGACGCCGTTCTCATCCGTGTAGATCCTCTCGTTTTCGTTTATGCGGATTTCCGCCTGACCGGCAGCGAATCCGGTGGAAAGGTCGTTGACCCATATCAGTGCCTCCCTGTCATTGGCGCTCAAATACGCGCTCAGATCCGTCACTTGAAACAAGAATTGCCTGAGCTGACCTTGTAAGCGAAACTCCGCCAGATAGAATCCCTTTGGCAGCGCTTCCGGGAAGACCAGATACCAGGAATAGTCTAGCGGATGGCCGGTCAGTATAAAATCCGCCAGGGGCGTAAGCCCTTCCACGGATACCGGGATATCTTCATTGGCGTAGAGCCACGCCCGGTCTTTGAGTTTTTCAGTCAGAAACCGCTGATAGTGCAGGCTGCTGGGAAAGCTGAACAGCTTAACCTCTACATCCGGCGCCGCGCTTTCTTCCCCGCTTTCCCAGGCATTGAAGTAAAACTGAATCGCCGGCGCTTCATCCGTGCGAAAAGCGAGATTCTGCCCCTGGATGGAAAAGTAGAAGTTCTCTTGATCAGGCGCGTTTTCGGTATGAAATACCACCGTCATCGCCTCGCTGGTTTTTCCCGGCCCGCCGCTCTCCCTGATTCCACCGGCAATATGGATTTCATAGACCGTGTTGTAGGCAAGGGGTTGATCCGGCAAATACAGCGCACTTTGGTTCTCTATAACCCAACTGCCCGGCACGGGCGGGACGAAGCCTACCAGCCTCTCCAGGTCGTCTTGCTCAGGCGCTGCGGTGAAGCGTAAGGCAAAAGAGGTCGTTACCGGCGCCATGTTGGTATTCGTCCTTGGCAATGTCTCTCTCAGGCTGAACGCAGCCGTCGTCTGAAAAGCCCAGGTATGGGAGCCTCGCGCATTTCGGTCGGCCAGCGAATTCTCAGGATCGAAAGCAATCCGGTACACGCTGTTTTCGATCAAAGGCGCAACCGGAACCAGCTCGTATTCCCGCCCGCCCCTTCTTGCGATCAGTTCGAAATCAAATTCCGGATCCAGGACGAGCGCTTTTTCCGCCAACTCCCTTGGTATTGCTTCCGTGGAGCTGATCAGAAATCCTTCGACAAGGTCTATTTTCTCCTCTGCGCCAAGCAGGGGTTTGATGCTGATAACGCCGCTGAAACTCTCCGGAAGCGAAAGCGGAACGGGCATATCCTCTTCCCGAAATCGTTCGAGGATCGGCCAAAATGCTTGCAGCGCCAGAAACAGGGCGACACAGGCGGCCACTGCGGGAATCCAAAACCATCGGCTTGCTTTTCCCGCTTTTTTTCTTTGGCCACCAGAAGCGCCTGTTTCAGCAAGCCCGCCATCCGCCGTCCTACCCGCGCCGGGCAAGGCCTTGTCCATTTCCTCTGCACCCAGGCCTGCCTCCGTCAAGGCGTCTCTTACCACGCGCTCATAGCGGGATGGTACGGCTATCGTCTCCAGCCTTTTCTTCTCCGCCTCCAGGAAAAGATCAATCTTATCCATCCAATGCGCCTCCCATTTGCTGTCTTAAGCTGTCCAAAGCCCGATTCAGCCGGGATTTCACCGTTCCTTCCGGTATCTCAAGAAGGATAGCGATGTCCTTATATTCATAGTCCATATAAAACCGCAGGTAAATCACTTCCCGATGGATTTCCGGCAATTGACTGACGAACTGCCGGATGATCAGTTCATCTTCGATCGCCAGTCCCCCGGCGTTTTCCTTGGTCAACGCTTCTTCAAGGGGCAGGGTTTTGGGGTTTTTGCGCCAAAACTCCCGGCATACATTCACGAGTATCTTTCTGCTCCAGGCAGGAAATGCCTCTGCCGCGCGCAGGGTATGGATTTTTTCAACGATTTGGAGCGTCATTTGGGCTATCGCGTCCAAAGCGTCGGCTTCATTGCTCAGCAAAGAATACGCCAGACGGTAGTATGACTGCCTTTTTTCCGATACCTGTCTGATCAGGCTTAAGTGTTCGTCGCTTAATCCCATTACCGCCCTCCAGGCTTCTGACATTCATCTAGATGAAAAAATCCCCTTCGGCGTTCCCTGCCGAAACCGGTTCCGATGCATATCGTATCATAATTCTCGTCAATAATAAATAAATAAGACGCCGAACCGGCGTCTTCTCAAGTATACTTTGCACTGTACTTTTCTTACTGTTATTATGTTAACTGTCGTATCAGTTGGTCCATCAGCCCAAGTTGAAATACTCGTTCCGCGACCTCCGGCGTGACAGCCTCCCCTTTCCCCAGTATCACTTCGCCATTCCTGCCGATCACATCCGCGGCGGCTTTTTTTTCGCTAAGATAAAGGAAACGCAGTTCTTTCCGCATGTCCGCGGTCTGGTTGTTCTGTTCATTTGACTGCTTTCGCTTATCGATCGTCTGCATGAGTTCATTGATTTGCATCCGGTAGTTTTCGATTTGCTGTCTGAGTTCCTTATTTCGTCGCCTGTCCGGCACAGCGGGGCTATTCTCCGGCTTATCTTTTTGTTCTGCGCTTTCTTGCGCCACTTCCTCCATCACATCTCCGAAACGGATAAGAAAACGCTCCGCTAAATCAATAAACGCATTTTGCATTTCCGGGCGCTTTAACAGGGTTTCCAAATTTTGTATGTCGTCTCCCTGTTCCGCGATGGTGTCTTCCAGATGCTTGAGTTTGCCGGCAAGCTCAGCAATGGCGTCTTCATGCTTTTTTTCCTGCTGTAGCAAGTAATTCTCCATGTCCGCCGGCGCCACGCCCAATAAGCTGGTGTTCAGCTGTTTCTCCTTTTTCATCCTCTACCCCTCCCGCCAGGGCCCTCTTTCGCTTCGTCTGCGCTATGGGTGACGCCCCTATGAGGGACCGGTATCCGCCTGGCTTTGCGTCTGAAGCGCCCGAGCGTATAGCTGCGCAAGGCAGGTCTCCGCTTCCGACAAGCGTGCGCGGCGCCGCTCAGCCTCCGCGCGCAGGACAGCAAGCTGTTTTTCCTGAAATTGAATCATTTCTTCCGCCATTTTTATCTTTTGATCAAAGCCGGCGATTTCTGCTTCTCTGACTTCCGTCAAATCCCGTAGATAGAGATTCACGTCGCTTTCCCGATAGCCCATAAGAGACAGTTTCCAGTTCATAAAGAAGCCTCCAGTTGCGCTATAGCAGCGTTGATCCGGCGTCCTACCCGCTCTGCGCCCATCACTTGCTGCACCTCCCAAAGATCGGGAGAATTCCTTCTTCCCGTCAGGGCCACGCGCAGAAGGCTGCTTACATCGCCAACGTGCCCTTTATATAATTCCGGATTCTTTTGATAATCCTTTGGCCTTGCCGCAAAGCCGTGTTTCTCGCTCAGCTTTCTGACTTTCTCGAACCAGAGCGTATTGTCGTCAGAAAAGGAGAACGCGTCCCAATAGTCGCGTAGTATCCGCGTCGCTAAATCAGGGCCGATTTGCTCGGGATAAGGGTCGTCCTGCGAAAATAAAGGATCGAAAAAGAAACGGATAAATTCCATAATCTGTTTTCCATAGATCAGGTCTTTTCTGGGCTTTTCGCCGCCCCTGCCAATCGAAAGAATCGCGATCCCATACGCCGCGTCTTCCGCCAATATCGGATACAGATCCGGCGCTTCCGATTCCGACCAGGATAGCAGAAAGCTATAAATCTCCTCCGCAGGCAGGGAAGCAAAGGTATCTTTACTTACATTCTGCAGTTTATTCAGGTCAAATAGAGCGCCCGAGCTGCCCATTTTCTCCGTGGTAAAGGGAAAGGCCGTGTAGGGCAGGCCGGGATTGGCCATTTGCCATTCTTCGTAATTGGAGTTAAGCACAGTCAGGAGATAGGTTCTTACCGCCTGGGGGAAGTAGCCTAATCGGCGGTAATAATCAAGGCCCAACTCCGGATCCTTTCTTTTCGAAAGCTTCCTTTTGGTTTCTCCTTCCATCTTCATCAAAACCGTTGTATGGCAAAATACCGGCGGAGTATAGCCGAGGGCTTGAAACAATTCCCAATGATAGGGCAAAGTAGAAAGCCATTCTTCACCCCGGATAATGTGCGTGATCCGCATAAAGTGATCGTCCGTTACATGGGCAAAATGGTAGGTGGGGATGCCGTCCGCCTTGAGCAGAACAAAGTCCTGGTCATTCTCGGGCATTGTCAACGAGCCCCGGATTCCGTCCGTTATGGTAAAGGTTCTCGTAGCATCCCCCATGGACCGGAAACGCAGGGCAAAAGGCGTACCGGCGGCGACTTTTGCCCGGATTTCTTCTATAGGCATATCCCGATGCCTCGCCCAGGGACCATAATACCCTGGGTTCTGTTTGTTTGCTTTCTGTTCGTTTCGAATTGCGGTCAATTCCTCTTCGGTACAAAAGCAGGGATAGGCCCTTCCCATGCGAATCAGCCGGCATGCCAGACTCTGGTATAGGTCCACTCTCTGTCTCTGTCTGTAGGGACCGAATTCGCCTTGGTTTCCTTCCTCCGTGGCGCCTTCGTCGAAGTGCAGGCCAAAATAGGACAGGGAGGAAATAATCAATTCTACCGCGCCGGATATTTCTCTTTTATTGTCCGTATCCTCCACACGCAGGATAAATACGCCGCCGCTTTGATGCGCAATACGTTCATCCGCCAGCGCGCCGTATAAATTGCCCAAGTGGATAAAGCCTGTTGGGCTTGGCCCAAGGCGGGTCACACAAGCGCCTTCCGGGAGATTCCGGGGAGGGTAGATCGTTTCATATTCTTCCGGCGTCTTACGGACCTGAGGATACAGCAGCCCGGCCAGTTCCTCTCTTTCCGCTTGGGACAGCAAACTTTCTCCGGCTATAGGTCCATCAGATTGTTGAAGCATTGAATTGCACCCCATTTATCGTATGACCGGCAAACGCTGTTCATCGTAGATTTCTGTCGCCGAAGAAGTGTAAAGTGACCACGGTGGGTCCCGTGTGGGCGCCGATGACCGGCCCGACATAGCACAGCGAGACGTTCTTTACGCCTTCTGCGATCAGCATATCTCTCAGTGTTTGCGCATCCTGGATGGCTGTACCATGGGTGACAAAAACCGGGCTCTCCGCTCCGTCCGAAGCGTTTTCCCGATAAGCCTGCAACATGGCTTCCAGAGATTTTTTTCTCCCCCGGACTTTGTTTACGGCGACAAGTTTCCCTTCCCCGTCGACATGGATAATCGGCTTTATGCTGAGCATTGTCCCCAGCGCGGCAGAGGTTCTGGTTATCCTTCCGCCCCGCAGGAGCGTATCCAGTTCGTCCACAGTGACCCAGTGGGCGACGTTGAGTTTATTATTTTCTATCCATTCCGCCAGGTCATCCACAGTATAGCCTTCTTTATGTTTTTGTACTGCGGTATACACCAGCAATCCGTGCCCTGCCGTGGCGCACAGAGAATCAATACAATAGAGCTTTCTGTCCGGATAATCCACTTTCATTTTCTCCGCGCAGAGGACGGATGCTTCGTAACTCTTGCTGAGCGCGGAACTGAAGGATATATGAATGACGTCGAAGCCTTCTTTGAACGCTTCTTCAAAATATTGATAGAAAGTGGCGGTCGTGACTTGCGCCGTCCGGGCAATCTCGCCTTTTTCCAAATGGTCAAAGAACTCCATAGCGGAGATCGTACTGTCTTTGCCACAAATGGTATAATCCGTACCGCCCATTTCCACCGTCATCGGGATGATGGTAATATCCATCTCCTTTTCTATTTCCTCCGGAAAGTCGATGGTCGCATCGGCCATGATTCTGTACTCCGCCATACTGTGACTTCCCCCCTTTCTTTCACACGGGATAATTCTAGCATAATACCGGGTTTTTGTATATAAAAGGGCTGACCGCAAGCGAATACCTCTCGGGCTCAGTTTACAGTGCAGTGCCGACTATGGTGGCGGGCAACACATTTGCCCGGCTACACGTCACATTCGTTTTCAACATCAGGCTTTCTGATTATGCAGCCTAACGGCTCAACGTCCTTCCGATGTATAGCCCACCAGTCTCCTTGAAGGACCTTCGCCTGAACCCCCTCACGGGTGGTTCTACGGCTTCATTGACTGCCAAGCCTGTGTTTCAAGACTTCATGTTCCTACCGTAGCCTGTGCAAACATGCCGCCCGCCACCAACTGGGTCAGCACTGAACTGTAACAGGGTCAGCCCGCAAAACTGCCCGGATATCCCCGGATTCTTTCCTTACAGCTTCGGCTTAGCCGATCATCGTATCCGGTTCGCAAATGCTCTTGTAGTTGAGGAACAAACGACGCTGGCATTCGACCAGCAGCTCGTCCTGAGTCCAAGGCCCCCATTCGTCGGGCTTATTGATAATCGCGCAGGCATTGGGTTCTTGATGAAGGGATATTTCGTTGTTGTGAAAGGAGAAAACAGAACCGCTCACCTTTCCGCCCCTCTCGGTGCAGAGCCAGCAGATAAAAGGCGCGTTGAATTCCGGCTCCGGATGCGTATCAAATTCGGGGAAAGCGGTTTTGCCGGGGATCGCTTCCCGGGTCTCTCCCTGCGAGACGCCCTGGAACTGTCTCTCATAGCCGCTTCTATTCTTCGCGTGGGGTGAAAAAGCGTTGACTGTGATGCCGTACTGGGAGAGATCCATCGCCAGCCCCCTGGTCAGGCCGACCACGCCGGCGTTGCAGACCACGTATTGGGTAAACTTTACCACGTCGCCTTGCCAGGCTTTCGAGGTGCAGTTGATGATGCGGCCCCATTTTTTAGCCTTCATGATGGGGACAGCGGCGCGAATGACGTTAAAGTATCCCTTCGGCTTGGTGTCGTTATTGCTGTCATACTGCTCTTCCGATACGCTTTCTACGCCGCCGCCGCCGAAGCCGCCGGCCACATTCACCAGTATATCTACCGTACCATAGGTATCCACTGCGCATTGTACCAGTTTCTCCCCCACGTCAAATTGGGAGATATCCCCGAAGCAAGCTACCGCCTCGCCGCCCTGTTCGCGGATGAAGCGCGCGGTATCCTCGGCGTCTCCGCCGATTTTTTTAAACAAGGTCTGGTATTCCGCCTGGCGTTCGGGGGACCAGGACGCATACTCTTCTTCGTTTATATTGAGAAACAGCGTGCCGCCGGACTTCCGGCTGTTGGTGACGACCTTTGCGCCCTCCGCGGCTAAGGCGATGGCGACAGCCCGGCCCACGCTCTGACTGGAACCGGTCACGATGGCTACTTTGCCTTCTAAAGCTTTTGTCATGTTCTATCCCCCCTTACGCTCTCTTGGCTTTGGCGACGATGCTGTGATAGCCGTTCAGAAGCTGCGCATCCACGACCTGATCGATCTCTTCCACCGTCCATATCCCCTTCTCCATGGGCTTGATCATGGTGCGGACGATGGCCGGTTCCCGATGCCTGGCGATCAGATTGCCGTTTAGGAAAAATACGGTACCGCTGACGCTTGCGGATCGTTCGGAGCA
>Ga0099364_10003780_pt1 | contig 23276 bp, 20 predicted proteins | sample TergutTh196P3_FD_73070 | JGI IMG/M metagenome (GOLD analysis project Ga0099364, IMG submission 73070) | Microcerotermes parvus P3 segment gut microbial communities from Pointe-Noire, Republic of the Congo - Th196 P3 | ecosystem: Host-associated > Arthropoda: Insects > Digestive system > Gut ...
CGCTGCTCCACGCGATACGCCGGGCGCTGAAGGGCTACGAGGACGAGGCCGGCTGGAAAATGCTCGTAGGCCGCGCCATGGCCTGCGACAACAGCTGGGGCAAATCGGCGAACGCGTATATCCGGCTCTATAAAGCCCTGCTGGCGGGCTGAGCCTATCAAAAAAAATGAGAAAACACCCCTGGCCGCGAACGAACGGCCAGGGGTTTATGTATTGCTACTCATAGTGTTCTTGAATATTGTATTTCCAAAATTACCAGTTCACTTCGCTTTCTACCAGACATTCTAGTTCTCCTCCTTTTTTTTCGTGCAAATCCTCTTCAAATACTGCACGCTCAAGCCCGGCAGGCTCATTTCGATTGAGGCGGGCAGGCCGTGGAAGGCGGTTTCGCCCGCTTTGTATTTTTTTGCTTTTCCGTTATTGTTGCCGCCGTATGCCGGGTCGTCGGAGCTGAAGGCCACGCGGTATTCCCCCGGCTCCGGCACGCCTATGCGGTAGCTTTCCCGGGCAACCGGGGTGAAGTTGCACACGCAGACGAGCTCCCGGCCCTTTTTGTCTATCCGCCGGAAGGCCAGCACGGAATTGACGTTGTCGTCGCCGGAAATCCACGAAAAGCCGTCCCAGCTGTCCTCGACCTCCCACAGGGCGGCATTGGCCTTGTAAAAATGGTTGAGCGCCCGGACATAGTTCTTTAGCTGCGCGTGCGCCTCGTAATCCAGCAGAAGCCAGTCCAGCTCTTTTTCGTAGTTCCACTCAATGAATTGCCCGAGCTCCTGACCCATGAAGAGCAGCTTCTTGCCCGGGTGCGCTATCATATAGCCCAAAAAAGCCCGCATACCCGAGAATTTATCCGCGTAGCCGCCGGGCATCTTGCTGAGCAGGGAGCACTTGCCGTGCACCACCTCGTCGTGGGAGATGGGCAGAATAAAATTTTCGGAAAACGCGTAGCACAGGGAAAACGTCAGGCAGTTGTGGCTGCTCTTGCGGTGCACGCCGTCCATGGAAAAGTAGCGCAGACAATCGTTCATCCAGCCCATGTTCCACTTGAAGTTGAAGCCCAGGCCGCCGTCGTGCACGGGCTTGGTAACGAGGGGCCAGGCGGTGCTTTCCTCCGCCGCCATGATCACGCCGGGAAAGTCCCGGAAAATCAACTGGTTCATCTGCTGAAGGAAGCGCACGGCCTCCAGATTCTCTTTGCCGCCCTTCTCGTTGGGGGCCCACTCGCCGCCCTGACGCCCGTAATCCAGATAAAGCATGGAGGCTACGGCGTCCACCCGCAGGCCGTCGGCGTGGTATTCCGCCAGCCAGAACGCGGCGCTGGAAATCAGGAAGGAGCGCACTTCATTTTTGCTGTAATCAAAGACCTTGGTGCCCCACTGCCGGTGCTCCCCCTTGCGGGGGTCGGCGTATTCGTAGCAGGGCCCGCCGTCGAACTCCGCAAGGCCCTGGGCGTCTTTCGGAAAGTGCGCGGGCACCCAGTCCAGAATCACGCCCAGGCCCGCTTGATGGGCGCGGTCGATGAAATGCATCAGCTCCTTCGGCTCGCCGTAGCGGGAGGTCGCGGCGAAATAACCCGTGACCTGATAGCCCCAGGAGCCGTCGAAGGGGTATTCCGTTACCGGCATGAGCTCCAGATGGGTATAGCCCATATCCGCCGCGTAGGGGATGAGCTCCTCCGCCAGCTTGCGGTAGGAAAACGGCTCCCCGTCGGGGTACCGCCGCCAGGAGCCCAGATGCACCTCATAGATGTTCAAAGGCGAGGCGTAGATATTCTGCTTCCCGCGCCGGCGCATCCATTTTTGATCCTGCCACTTGTAGCAGCTTTTCAGCGGATAATATTTCGACGCCGTGCCGGGACAGGACTCCGCGTGGAAGGCGTAGGGGTCGTCCTTGAGGCGCTGGCGGCCATTGCGGCCCGTCACGCAGAACTTATAGGCCGCGAAAGGCCGTACCTCGTATACGACAGCCTCCCAGACGCCGCCGTCGCTCAGGCGCCGCATGGGATCCGCCTTGCGGTCCCAGTCATTGAAATCGCCGACCACGCTCACCGCGAGAGCGCCGGGCGCCCAAACGCGAAAGGTCACGCCGCTGGCGTCCTCCAGCGCGTGCGCGCCCAGGAATTCGTACGCCCGCGCGTTGTTTCCCTGGTGAAACAGATACAGCGGAACATCCAGACGTTCCATGCCATTCCCCCCATTCTACACATAGCGAAAGCTGCTGCCGGACTAAGTATACCAAAAAAAGCGCCGTATGGCAAGTGAAAAAGCAAATGTTTATACAGGAGAAAATAATTCTTGTGTTTTGTCCAAAAACAGAGTATAATACTCCCAGAGCATCTATTCCACGGAAGGAATTGTTTCAAATTGGAAAGCAATATGGCGGAAAACCTGATCCAGCTGCAGGCATCGCTGGGCAAGTATGTCCGTGTGCGGGTGACGCATCCGCTGGGGAGCCCAATGCCGGAGCGCGGCGGGCGCTATGAACTGAATTACGGTGAATTGGTTGGGCTGTTTGGAGGCGGCTGCCGGCCGGAGGGTGTGTTTATCATCGGCATGCACCACCCTGTGCGCAACTTCGACGGCCGCGTGATTGCCCTTGCGCTTCACAGGGACGGCCGTCACTACGCCGTGGCCGCGCCCCGGAAAAGCCGCTATATCGAAGGGCAGATCCGCCGGGCGCTGCGCTTCGCCTTCGACGAGGGAAGCTTCCGCTGCCTGTGCCTCTATGAGCGCTCCTGCGGGGCGGTGGTGTTCCGCCGCTTTCCGGGGGAAATCCGCTTTTTGCTTATCAAGAACCTGCGCAGCGCCCATTGGGCCTTTCCCAAGGGCCATGTGGAGGACGGCGAAAGCGCCGAGCAAACCGCCCGGCGCGAGGTGCTGGAGGAAACGGGCCTGCACATCCGCATTCTGCCCGGCTTTTCCTGCCAGTCCGAGTACGTGATCCAGGGCAGGGTGGAGAAAAGCGTTACCATTTTTCTGGCCGAGACCGGCGACCGCAAGACCACCATTCAGCAGGATGAGATTGAGGACTACATCTGGCTGAGCTATACCAGGGCCATGCAGATGCTCAAGTTCGAGAACGACCGTTCCATCTTAAGGCGCGCGCAGGGCTACCTGAAAAGAAACGGGATTTTATCGCAGCCGATATAATCGCAGCCCATACAATAAAGAAAGAGAGAGGAATTTGCCAATGGCCGAGCAAACCGTGCAGGAGAATACGCAGCGGGAACAGGATTTGACCCAGTCGACAAAATACGTGGGCCTCAAGGAGCAGATGGCCTTTAACCTCAGTGCGTTTTTCCGCGATATGAGCTATGCGCTCATGGGCCGCACGAGCTATTTTTTTGTGGAGGTGCTTGGGCTCAGGCGCGGCTGGCTGGGCGGCTTAATGCTGGCCCGGCAGCTGTGGGACGGTATCAATGACCCATTGATGGGCGCTTACTTCGACAAGCGCGCCTTTCAGGACGAAAAGGCGCGGCGCTATTTTAAAACCACCGGCATCCCCATCGCGGTTCTTTTGGTGCTCATGTTCCTGCCGCTGCGGTTCAGCTCGAACCCTACCACCAACGGCTGGATGATCATGGGCTTTTTGATGCTGTGCTATATTCCCTTCGAGGCGATGCACACCATCAACGGCACCTCCTACATGAGCTATTACAACTCCATCACGCCCAACATACAGGAGCGCAGCGGCATTATTTCACGGGCCAGGCTTTTTTCAACCATGGGAACCGCGGTGATCGCCGGCGGGCATCCGCTGCTGCTGGATTTTTTTGCGCCGGACGACATCAGGGCCAAGAAATTTATATTTGCCGGTCTTGCCGCCGGGGTTGCGCTGGTGTTTGTGCTCTATAATTTTCTGATGTATACCCAGGTAAAAGAACGCATTGTCTCACCGCCCCAGGAGCAGCAGAAAATTCTCAGCATTTTCCGGGGGATGCTGAAAAACAAGCTCTTTTTGATTATGATGCTTTCCAGCACCATCGGCGCGCTGATCAATTCAGGCAATACCTCCACCTGGTTCTATCAGTATAACATCGGCGGCACCAAGTGGGAGCCGATCGTGGGCATCATGGGCCTGCCTACGCTGCTGCTGGCTACCTGGATGATTCCGTGGCTTTGCCGCCGCTTCGAAAAGCGCAATATCGTTCTGGTCTGCGGTCTTTTGCAGATTCTCATCAACCTGGCCTTTCTCGCCGTGGGCTACAAATCAATTCCCTACCTGCTCTTTAACAGCTTTATCTCGGCGCTGCCGGGCAACATCAAGGGCCCGCTGTACTGGTCTATGATGGCCGACAGCGTGGATTACCAGGAGTGGAAAACCGGCAAGCGCAACGATGGCACCATCTATGCCGTTGAGGGCTTTTTGGCCAAGCTCGTGGGCAGCGTGGGCGCGATTTCCACCTCGATTATCATCGAAGTGATTCACTTTGAGGAAAACGCCCCTGTCCAGAGCCCCGAAACCATGCAGGGGCTGTTCCGGGTGCCGCTGATCATCGGCATGATCAGCACGGTTTGCGCCATGGTTCCCTATCTGTTCTACAACCTCAAGCGCGAGGAGCACGCGCGCATGATTGAGGAGGTCAAACAGAGAATGGAGCTGAAAGAGGCCGAGGCCGTCCTGTAGAGCTTCCCGTTTTTTGAGCCGCGCAAGCGGCGCCAATACATGAACCCCTTCCATTGTGTGCAAACTACATGCATGGAAGGGGTTGTTGGATGTTATGGCCAAGCGCGCGCTGATCGTCTTTTTTTTGTTCGCGGCCTTCGCCGGTGTTCTGGGCCTGCAAATGATTCGCATTCCATTGACGCTGCCCCTGCAGGCCGGAAGCGGCAGGCGCGGCGGCATGAGCATTGTCGTCGACAGCAGCAGGGGGGCTATCTATGACCGCCGGGGCGAGCGGCTCGTGCAGGCGCAGCCGCTGAGCTACGCCGCGGCGAAGCCGACCCCCGCGGCCGCCCAGGCTCTGCGGGCGGCGTTGAGCGAACAGCGCTGGCAGGCGGCTGAGGAGCGCCTTGCCCGGGGCGGCCTGGTGGCGCTGCCGGTGGATACCCAGCTCCCGCCCTGTGAGGACATCCGGCTGCTGCAGGTATATCCCCGCTACGCGCAGCGCCAAAAGCAGCTTGCCGCCCACCTGATCGGTCATCTGGACGGCAGCGGGCAGGGCGTCAGCGGGCTGGAGAAAAGCCTCGACGGGCTGCTGCGGGACGCCTCCGGTGAGCTGAGCGTCCGCCTGGCGTCCGATGCCCTGGGGCGTGCCCTTACGGGGGCGGAGCTGGAGCTCAGCGATGAGGGCTATCGCTCCCGCGCGGGCATCCAGCTGACCATCGACGCCCGTGTGCAGCGCATTGCCGAGGAGGCCATGGAGCTCCACGGCCTGGAGCCCGGCGCGGTGGTGGTGCTGGACGCCGCCACAAGCGAGATACTGGCGCTGGCCAGCTCCCCCGGCTTCGACCCAAACAATGTCGCCGCCAGCCTGGAGGATCCCGGCGGGCCCTTCCTCAACAGGGCGCTGCAGGCCTATCCCATCGGCTCCACCTTCAAATGCTTTGTGGCCGCCGCCGCGCTGGAGCAGCGTATCCCCGCCACCCGGCGCTATGGCTGCGAGGGCATGCTGGACGTGGGCGGCCGGGTTTTCCGCTGCAACCGGGAGGAGGGGCACGGCTGGCCGGATCTGTCCGGGGCCCTGGAGCAATCCTGCAACCTGTATTTTATCCAGCTGGCGCAGGCCATGGAGCCGCAGCCCATGCTGGATCTGATTGCCTCCTTCGGCTTCGGCGAGAGCCAGCCCCTGGCCCCTGGTTATGGAGGCGGCTCCGGCAATGTGCCCGATGCCGGGGCGCTGGCTGTGCCGGGGGAGCTGGCGAATTTCTCCTTCGGGCAGGGCCAGCTCCTGGGCACGCCGCTGCAAATGGCGGTGGCCACGGCCTGTCTGGCCAATGGCGGCGTTTTGCGCGCGCCGGCGCTCATTCAAGCGACCGTAGACGCGGCCGGGGAGGAGACCCCCTGGCCGCGGGAGGGCGGGGAACGACAGGTCATTTCGCCCGAAACGGCCGAAGCGCTGCGGCAAATGATGATCTCCGCCGTGGAACAGGGCAGCGGCCAGAGCGCCAGGCCTGAAACCGGCTCCGCGGGCGGCAAAACCGCAACCGCCCAAAGCGGAACGTTCGATGCCTTCGGCCAGGAATTGCTGCTCACGGGCTTTGCGGGCTTTTTTCCGGCGGAAAATCCGCGTTATGTGATCAGCGTGCTGCGGCAGAACGGCGTTTCCGGCGCGGCGGACTGCGGACCTGTATTTCAGCGCATCGCCAACGCCATGGCGGCGGAGGGGATGACGGGGGAATGACAAATCCGGGAATGCAAAAGAGCGGGCAAAAAGCCCGCTCTCCCGCGACCCGCAAGGGGTAAAATTATCTTTTAGATTGGTTGCACCCAACGCATCCATATCCAGCCGAAGAGGAACCATTTCAATACGAATTGCATGAATGAACCCCAATCAGACCAAAAATATTTCGGATCTTCGGTTTCGTCTTCTGTTGAGGCGTTTTTATAGGTTGCAGTAACAGTTGCGTTGCTGGTGGGCATAGTAAAGGTTGTATTGGCCGACGTCGGATTCGCAATGGTTCCCGCGCTTGCCTCCCATTTGTCGAATACTTTTCCGTCTGTCGCGGGATTGGCTGCGATGTTCACGGTAGAGCCTGCTAAATAGGGGCCGCTGCCTGTGCCCCCGACGACGGTCAGCGTGAATGTATAAGGGCTGGGATCAAGCACCAATTCGCCGCAAAGGATTTCATAGAGATTATCCAGGTATACGATTGACTCGGAAATTGCGGTCTCCATCGTCTCGTCAGCCAAAGCGTAGTTTTTATCAATGTTGACCAGCTTATTGAACTGGCTCACGGCAGCTGGGTTCAGCGGCCAGAGATGATCCGCGACATAGGCGGTGTATTCCGTCAAAATATTCGATGTGTAGAGAGTAGCGCTGGAAATGTTATGGGAGATAGTTGAAACGCCGTTTGTTGAGAAGATGCGATGCGAGGGTCTGGAGAAATAGTCTTTCGCCGCTTCAATTCCAAAGAGCTTTTGCTGTGCCCTGAATTGCTCAATAAACTCTTCTCCATTCGATACGGATGCAAGAAGGGTAGAAATAGAAGCCTCGGCCTTGCCTTCGTGTTCTTCACAGAGAGATGTTAACGCGTTAAAATAATTTTCTGACAAAGCAGGCTTGTGGTTTGCCGCCAAATAGGCAATTTGCTGGAAGGCGTCAGCTGTCGCGAGAAAAATGGTGTATTCGGACGGGGTTAAGCCATAGAATTCGTTTTCCAGTAAAGTTCCGGCGTACAATTGGAATTCGTTTCGCAGGCCGTCCAATTCATCTCTGCAATTGTTGTAGGCTGTCCTGTCCGTTCCGGCTGCCGCACTGCCAAACGAGGAGACCACTGTGCGCGCTTCGCCGTATGGCCCCCACCAATCTTCTATGGAATATGTAAAATAGATGTTGCTTTCGCGCATCGCGTTGCGGCAAAGAATGATGTGGTATTTTGTTATGTTCTTCATTTGCTCCAGTACATCAGTAACAGGATCCGCGCCGGCGCTGACGGACAGCCCTCCCAACAGCATCAACACCGCCAATAAACCGCTCAACATTTTTTTCATTATTACTCACCTTTCTTTTATGAATGAACCAGGTGAATATATTTTACATTAAAATTTTCGCAGTGTAAATAGATGGAAGAAAAATCTGTATTTTAACCAAAAAAAGGAGACAACTATTGTGCAACATGATCGCAAGGCAAGTCTGCGCAGGCGGTCAATCCTCCACCTTAACCACCTTGCGGAACACCGCCGCGTGGGTGGAGGCGATTACTTTGTCCACGTGCATGGAGCCGAAAAACCAGCGCCGGAAGGTGCAGCACTTGCCGATTTCCTCAAAATAGGTGTTCAGCCCTGTGGCCTCGGCCTGGGGGCCCTGTTTTTTCAGCTGGAGGAAGCCCTTGATTTTCATCGGCGGCTCGTGGGTGATGACGTAGTCCACCACGCCGCCCGCGCGTTCCAGGGCCGCCGTGGCCTGGGCCAGCTCCTGCCTTGAGGGCAGCTCCCGGCGCATGTGGTTCTCGTCGTGCCCGCGCAAATCGTCGTCGGGGCTCACGCCGCCGCCCATGGCGAAATAGCTTCGGCCCTCAATGGTGTAGATCCGCCCCCGCATCAGGTAAAACAGCCTGCCGCTGATCTGCCGGGCCTCGCCGCCGTTCCATTCGGCAATGGGGTACTGATTGAGCAGCTCAAAGTTTTCGTGCGCTCCGTCGACAAAGCCTATGTTGTATTTTTTTTTGCCCAGCTTCTTCAAAATGGCCTGTTCGGCCTTGGAGCCGTCCCAGATAAAGCCGAAATCGCCGCAGATAAGCAGCGTATCGCCTTTTTTAAGCTTGCGCATTTCGGATTGCCCGAAGCGTCCGATATCGCCGTGCATGTCGCCGGTTACGTATACCATGAGATTATTTCACACTTTCTTCATAAAATCTTTTCTCAAATCTTTTCTCAAAAAAATCTTTTCTCTAAAATTTCTCTCTAAAATTTTCGAAAAGCGTTTCTTTTTTTCAAAATATATGGTACAATGCAAACAGGATGCAATTGCATTGTTTTGTATTATACTACAAATGTGGGCGGGTTGTCTATGCTTAAAGGAAAAAAATTCTTATATGCGCTGATTTTGTCATTTATCGTCGCCGGAATGCTTGCCGCCGGCGCGGTTCCGGCGGGCGCGGCCTTTAACACGCTGCTCAAGGATGTGCCCAAGCTGTCAGGCGTTTCGGAGGTTTTGTACCTGATCAGCCTGGACGACGGCAGCGTCGTCTTCAACCAAAATGAAAACCAGCGCTGTGCCCCCGCCTCCCTGACGAAGGTGGTCACGGCGATTCTCGTGCTGGAGCACAGCAGGGATCTGGCGGAAAAGGTGGAGGCCAAGGCCTACTGCATCCGCATGTTTGACGGCACGGGGAGCTCCAACGCGGGCATCAAGCCCGGCGAGCTGCTCACGGTGGAGGAGCTGCTGTACTGCATGCTCCTGCCCAGCGCCAACGAGGCCTCGGCCATTCTCGCGGACTATGTTACCGGGGATATCCCGCAATTTGTCGCACAAATGAACGCCCTTGCCCAGCGCCTGGGCTGCACAGATACCCACTTTGCCAACCCCCATGGCCTGGACGAGGAGGGCCATTACACCACGGCGGCGGATATGGCGAGAATTCTGCAATACGCCCTCAGCGGCGCTTTTCCGGGAAACGCTGTGTTCGAGAAAATAACCGGCACCTTTCGGTATGAGATCCCCGAGACGAATATGAGCAAAAAGCGCAATCTGATCAGCACCAACCGCATGATGAACAGCGGTTACGCCGATTATTACAGCAAGGATGTTGCGGGCATCAAGACCGGCTCCACCTCACAGGCCGGGGAGTGCGTCGCCGCCAGGGCCACCCGCAACGGCTACCATTACCTTGGAATCGTGATGCGGGGCCAAAAGGTGAAGCTCAAGCCGAGCGACCCCATGGAGAAAAACACCGCCTTTGTGGACTGCAAGGCCGTGCTGGACTGGGCCTTCAGCCATATTCGCCTGCGGGAAATCGCTGCGAAGGACCAGGTCGTATGGACTGTGCCCGTGACCATGGCGCGCTCCCACGACCAGCTGCAGCTGGTGCCGAATCAGGCGCTCTCGGCCCTGGTACCGGAAGGCGTTGACAGCGGCAGTGTGCTCATCGAGCCGGTTTTCGAGGAGCTGCCGGCCAGCGTGGAGGCTCCTGTTAAGGAGGGCGAGGTGATCGTGCGCGCCCAGGCGAAGTTTGCGGGCGAGGTGTTCGCCGAGCTGGAGCTGGTCGCGGCGGAATCCATCAGCCGCAGCGCCTCGATGTATTTCATCGCGCTGGCAAAGCAGGCTGTGAGGCACCCCATTTTTCAGCTGCTGCTGGCGGCGGTTATTTTGGTGGCGCTGATTTACCTTGGAACGATCTGGTGGCAGGGCAGGAAAAAGCGGCAGGAAAAGCAGATGCGGGTGCTGCCGGATATCAAATTGAAATAACACAGCGGACCGCTAACCAGACTCTGGTTAGCGGTCCCTGCGAATCAAGCTTATGAGGGCTTATGCGATGCCTTGATTTGTGATAAAAATCTCTCCGGTTTCGCAGTTCATGGTAAGCTCCCCGCCGTCCTGGATGACGCTTGTCGCGTTTTTCACAACAAGAATGCAGGGAAGGCCATATTCGCGCGAGACGACCGCGGCGTGGGAAAGAATGCCGCCGGTTTCTGTGATGACGCCCGAAAGCTTGCTGAAAACAGCGGTCCAGGCCGGGTCGGTGTAGGTGGTTACGAGAATGTCACCCTGCTTTAGCCTGCCCACGTCGTGGATGTCCTTGATCACGCGCGCGGTTCCGGTGGTTGTTGTGCCGCCGCAGGACACGCCCTTTAGAATCCGCGCGCCGGGTTCCGCCTCAAGGCGTCTCGCAAAGCGGCTCCCAAGCTCGTTTGGATTGCTGAAGTTCCGGAAAGAACGGTAATACTGTTTGTTTTTCGCGGCCGTTTCTTTGAGGTCTTTGTTTTGCTCAATTTCAGCCGCGGTCAAAAAGAAGATGTCCTCCGCGCTGTCAAGAAGCCCTTCTTTTTCCAGCGCCCGTCCAAGCGCCAGGGTGACGCGGCGGACGTAATAATATGTCTTTGTCGAAATGTCTTTGAGCTCGTCGCGCCACCATAAAAAGCAGCGAAAGCGCTTCACCTGCCGGCGCGGCCTTTTGGGGAGCCTTTCGAGTGTCTCCTGGTATTTTTTTTGCTGCGCCCGGGCCAGGGCCTCCGGATTCTGGCTCTCGTCAAGCAGCGCGAAGTCCGCGATTTGCGCTCTGATGGTTTCGGGCGATTCGTCCCAGTTTTCATAGGAAATATCGAGCTCGTGCTTTGAATGGTGCTTGTATTTCGCGAGGAAGGCAAGCAGCTGCTCATCCCCGCAGCCTTGCCGGCTCAGGCTCCACATCTCGTAAATCGGGCGCATATGCGAAACATCCGAAAGACCGCCCATCAGCTTGGTAATATCGGCCTCGGGCAGGTGCTTTTTCATTTTGTCCTTGAAACCGGAGGACAGGAGCATGGTGCAGATGATATATCGAAAATAGCTGCATTCGATGTAATGATAGTCGTTTTTGATGAAATCCAGCCAGATTTCATGGAGCTCGCCCGCTGTTTTATCGCGCAGCTCCAGCTTGTCGGTTTTGGCGAGAAGGCAAAGCATGCGCTCCCTGTTTTTGCCGGCGGCGCGCTTCATTCGATGCAGGTGCAGCTCAACGGAAAGCAGCGAAAGCAGCGCGCGGCACATTGTTTTCAGCGTTTTTTTCGTGACCATGCCGTCGCCTTCATAGCTTGGCGCGAGGCCCATATCCTCATCGACCTTGCGCTCGACGAAGCCGGGGAGCTTCGCGAAGCCCGCTTTTGTCACCGACCAGTTCCAATAGGGCCGCGCGAAAAAAACGTCATACATGCTTTCGATCTTTTTTGAGGCAAGCCTTACCTTCTGGAAGCTTTTCAGCACGCCGTCGTCAAAGCAAAGGCCATAAAGTGAGGCCATCAGCGGCTTGCAGACCTTTGCGGAAACGCCGCCGTCGCGAAAATCCGCGGTGGTCCATTCGCCCTCTATCGACCGGTAGCTTATCGCTGTAATCGGCCTGCTTTGCAGAATATATATCTCTTCCCCCACAATCGCCCACTCCACATCCACGGGAAAGCCATAATAAACCTGGATGTCAAGAATGACAGCGGCAAGCTTTCGCACTTCTGTTTCCGTAAGCACGCCGCCGGCATAGGCTGTCAGCTTTTTTTCGAACCAATTATATGAATAATAGTCAGGGTTCGCGCGGCCGCTGACCAATTGCTCGCCAAGCCCGTTCACGGCCTCGATAATAATTTCTTTATCCAGTCCGTTTACGCTGTCGATTGAGAACGCGACGCCGGCCTTTTGCGCCTGCGCCATGCGCTGCACAATCACGGCCATTTTGCATTCGCCTATGTCTATGCCGCTGCGTTTTGCGTATGCCCTTACCCGGTCGTTATGGACCGACCGGGCGCATTTTTCGATTGCCGCGCGCAGATTGGCGATGCCGCGCACATTCAGGAAAGAGTCATATTGTCCCGCGAAGGAGGAATCGGCAAGGTCCTCGCTGGTTCCGCTGCTGCGCACGGCATATAAGACGTTTTCGTCGGCATACCGCGCCAACTCGGCGTCGCTGAAGCGGTCAAGCTCATCGGCGGTGATAACAAAGCCGTCCGGCACATGGAAGCCGCCCTCGCGCAAACGGACCAGGCTCTCGGCTTTCATGCCGATGCGCGTTTTCCGGTTTTCAAGCGCGGCAAGTTCGTCAAAACGGAGCATAGAATTAACCTCTCTGATTTTTCAGTTTCAGATGAAACAGCAGAATGTTGATCAAGTAATGCGTTGTTGTTAAAATCACGAGTATGCCAAGGGCTTCTTTTAAGCTCAGCGGATAAACCAGGGGATAAAGCAGAACAATGCCAAATACGCTGTCCGATTGGTCGAAAAAGGTTTGCAGCAGGCCGCCGTTTTTTCCGGAGGAGATATCCAGGCGCCGCTTGATGAAGCTGTTGGGCAGCTCAAACAGCACATAGGCAAAGCCGATCCAGGCGCCGCGCAGCAGGTTGAACAGGAGCTTGGATGGGTCGAAGACGCTCCAAAACAGCATACCGGAAAGGGCGGTGAAGACAATCATGCCCGCAAAGCCCTTCCAGGTTTTGTTGTCGCCGAAAACGCGCTTTCCGCGAAAGGTTTTGCGCGCGTCCATCGGAAAACGCCAGGACAGCAATATGGGCAGCTTCATAAAAATCATATTGCTTACACCGCCCATGATAACCGGCAGTATCAGAACATAGATATGCCCGATAAATTTAAGCAGATTCAACAATGGTAACCCTCCCTGCTTCTCCGTCTATATGAAGGATATCGCCTGTTTTGATGACGGCCGTCGCGTTATCGACGGCGACCACCGCGGGAATTGAGAGCTCGCGCGAGACAATTGCCGTGTGCGAAAGCAGAGAGCCCTTTTCGGCGACGATCCCGCCGGCCATGGTCAGCAAAAACACCCAGCCGGGGTCCGTCGTTTTTGTAACGATGATTTTGCCCTTAACATCAATGCCCTCGCCCGGCGATTCCAACACAACGGCCTCGGCGGTTATGTCGCCCATGGAGGTGCCGATGCCCGTGAAGCTGCCTGTCCAGCTTTTCGCGATTTTTTCGTCGATAAGCGTTTCACCGCGGAACACAAGGCGTTCATGCCCCGGGAGCTTTTCGTACGCGGCGTATTCGTTTTTACGGCTGGCAGCCAGCCCCCAAAGGCTGCCGTAATCGCCGCCTTCTATTTCTTCGATGGTCAGATAAAAAATGTCTCTGCCGGTTTCCAAGAAGCCGTCGTTTGCCAGCATTTCGCCGATGCGAATAAAAATCCGCCGCACCATCCCGTAAATCCGGCCACGGTCCAGCCGCGCGGTTTCGCGGCGGCTTATGCCCAGCCGCGCCCGTTTGGCGGAATAGCTCCGCCTGAGCTTCAGGGCTTCGCCGGCGCGCAGGTTTTCGATCATGGCCTCCAGCTTTTCAGGGTCGCTTGCGTATGTGCGGATCTGCTGTTCCAGCAGCGCGGGCTGCTCGCGGTAGGTCATCATTTCAAGCTTCAGCTCGCAGGGACAGCGGTCGCCGTACTGCTCCAGGTACCGCGCGATTTCCGGATTCGAAAGAAGCGCCTCGTCCCTCCCGTATTTTTTCGAAAGCTCAAGCAGCAGCCGAACCGGCTTTAAGCTTTCAAGAGAGGTGATTCCCGAAATACAGCTTGTGACCTCAGCTCCTTTTTTTTGAAGGCGGCGCTTCAAAACACCTGTCCACGCAATCGCGTACATGTCGTTGATCAGGGTGATATGCCACTTTTCAAAGAGGATGCTCTGCACCTCATAAAACAGCGCCAGAAGCTCTTGGATTGTCAGCGTCTCGCTGTATTTTTTCTGAAAGCTTTCCTGCAGCAGCGCAAAGTCTTCCCGCAGCCGTTCCATGTTCTTTTTCACACGAAGAACGCTTCCCGCGCCATTCAGGAAAAGCTTTGTTTTTTGCCATACCGTGAATTTGTGAAAGCTGCCAAGATAAACGTCGCGGTTTTGCACCCCCATCATCTCCTGCCAGAGGGGGAGGAATTTTTTTGAAAAGGGCATAAAGTCAATCAAGGAATACCAGTTGTTGATTTGATAATAGATTCGGCCGTTATGGCTTTTTATCATATTTTCAAAGACGGGGTCAAACTTTTTTAAAATCTCATCGTTTTTTAAGCAGCTGGAAACCAGGCCGCGAAAGACGTCGTCATAGGTTCTTTTTATATAGGAATACGTCAGCGGCAGCGTGATTCCGGGGTAGCTTTCGACAATGTTGCTGTTGTCGAGCACTGTAAATTCGGCGCCTGGCATAACGAAGATCTCCTTTTTATTATAGAATAAAAAATAGAATAAAAAATTTAAAAATAGAAAGTTATAATAGAATTTAAAAATAGAAAGTTGTAAATAGAATTTAAAATAAAATCAATAAAATATAAAATAGAATATTTTATTGAACCAGCCGTCCTCGCCCTGCTTCGCGATGATTTTTTCAGCCGTGATGCCCTTGTGGCTGCTGACATATGTTTTCATTGCCGCGACAGTGGCAATGCCGTCAATGGCGTACAGTGCCGTAAACCCGACATAAGCCGCCAGAACCGGGAAGGAAATGCGGCCCATGATAAATGGAATCGGTATGATAAGCGCAAGGGCCAGCTCGTCAAGCTTCGCGAAATAGGTGTGCATCGTAAAATGTATCGCTTTGAATTTGATGAAGGTGACGAAAGCAATCAAAAAATGAAGCCCAAAGAAAATGGCGATGCAGATAAGAACACGCCGTTCAATCACCAGGGGCGAAACCGCCACGCTGCCCAGGGCGCAGGCGAAAAACAGGAAATCGCCTATGCTGTCCAGCTTCGCGCCAAGCTCGCTTTCCAGGTGCAGCCGCCGCGCAATTTTTCCATCCAGAATGTCTGTTGAGAAAATAATAATGTAAAGAGGGAGATAAATGGCCGGGCGATAAACGACAGCGGGGATAAGCAGGAGCGGGGACAGAAGAATTCTGCCGGCGGAAAGGATATTCGGTATATGCTGCTTCATGAAACAAATCCTCCTTCAAGGCATGATACCTGTTAGTCGTTTCCGCGTGGCAACATCCTTCTATTTACTGATAAAAAAATTTTGATAAAAAAGTATAAAAAATTTAATCTGACAGATAGCCGCGATTTGACAGCGTTTGACTCCTATGATATAATATCTTCGAAAAGAGACCAGGCAAAAAGAGAATAGGAGAATGAATTATGGAATACCAAGCAACGCGGACCCCCGCCGTCAACGCGCCGAGCCTGCATTATCTCAGGTGCCCCGACTGCCGGTCGGACCAGCTGAAGATTCTGGGCAAAAAGGGCGCGGTGGGCAAATCCATTGCCGTGGGCGCCGCCTTTGGCGCCGTGGGCGCGATGGTGGCCAGCTCAAACAGCGAAAGCGATTTCAGCTTCGAGCCGAGTTACTTTAAATGCGAGAGCTGCAAGAAGAAATTTGAATCCCTGCCTCTCATGGCCCAGCCGGAGGAGCTTCTGGCCGCGCCCTGCAAAATCGTTTTCAAGCGCAGCGGCTTTTATGGCTGGGCCGTCGCCTACGGCGTCTGGATCAATGGCGTGAAGGTATGCTCTATCAAAAGCGGGAAAACCGTGGAGTTTTCCACCATAACAAAATACAACACCCTGTTTCTGACAGACATGTACGGGGTGGCGTTCAAAAAGGGCGGCGTGAAAAAGTTCGAGGCCCAGCCCGGCGGCATCGTGGAGGTGGAATTCAAGGGCGCCAAGTTCAAAAAGTAACACGAAAAAAGGAGCCTGGATCCAGTGCTGAAAAACAGTGTTTCCGAATCAAAAACACAATACGCCGCTATTGACGCCTGCAAATGGGCCGCGTCGGTCTGCGTGGTGGCCATTCACGCGCAGCCGCTCATCAACTGCCAGTCGCATACCGTGCGGCAAATCTATGCGGCCATGGTTGGGCTCGCGGTACCGGTTTTCTTTGTTGTTTCCGGTTTTTTTCTGCGCAACGACCCTGAACGGGCGAAGGCGCAGCTGATCAAGACCGCAAGGCTCTACGGCATATGGACCTTGATTTATTTACCCCTGACGATTTACGGCGCTATCCGCAGCGGCAACAGCCCCTTATATGAGGCGGCGCGCGGCGTCAGGAGACTGTTTTTGATTGGCGAGCAGCATTATTCCTGGTTCTCGTGGTTTCTGCTGGCGTCTATATACGCGCTGCTGGCGATCTGGCTTTTGCTTCGAAAGAAAACGCCCGTTACGGTCGTCTGCCTGATTTTATTTTCTATTTATTTCGCGTCGTATTTGATGAACCAGCTGTCGCTCAAGGCGTTTCTCATCCTTTTTGGCGACAACAGGGTTTTCTCCGGCATGGCCTATATGGCGGCGGGGATGCTTTTGCGTCAATACGAAGCCAAAATCCGGCGCTGGACCGCCGTCGCCGTTTTGCCCATATTCCTTTTGGGAAGCGTGTTCACGCCATTGGAGTATCTTCAAATCTGGTTTCGGCTGCCGATGGCATTCGCGCTGGTTGCCGCGCTCGTGAAAACCTCTCTCCCTCCTTCCCCGCTGTGGCAGAGCATGCGAAAAGCGAGCACAGTCACCTATTTCACGCACATGTACGTGCTGGTGCTGTCCTCGCTGTTGATCTATGCCGTGGATTTGCGTCCCGGCGCGTTGATGTTTTTTATCGCTCTGGCCGGGAGCACGCTGTTGTCCCTGCTTGTGATATACGCGGAACGGAAAAACCGCCTGAGCTGGCTGAAGCATCTGGTTTAGCGCGCCGGCAGATGATGTACGCCGCCCGCGGCCGCTTCCCCGCTGAAGTCGCATTCCACGCTCATCCCGCCCCGGTAACCGCTGTGCCGCAATGCCTCAAAGAAGCCCCGGTACTCTCCCGCGCGCTCCGGGGAGGGGAACTGCCTGTCGAGGGGTGTGGCCAGGTGCGTGTGCGCCAGCACGGGGCCGGCCCGCTGGATAATGGCGGGATCCTCCCGCTCCATGCAGAAGTGATAGTAGTCGATGAGCAGGCGGAGGTGAGGGTGCCCCACCAGCGAAATATATTCGAGGGCCTGCGCCGTGGTGGTAATCATATTGGTTTCCAGCTTATTGAGAGGCTCCAGGGCGATGATGACGCCATAACCGGAGGCGATGTCCGCCAGGGCTTTGAAGGCCTCCAAAAGCCAGGCTTCCGCGGTCACCTCCGCCATGCCGGCCGGCCTTCTCCGCGCGTCGCCGGCCCCCAGCACCGCGACCCTCACGCCCAGGGAGGCCGCCTTGACCAACACGCTGTGGGCATAGGCGTATAAGGCGCTTTTGTCCGCGTCAAAAAACGACAGGCGCCCGGGCAGAAAGAGATTTGTGCTGTAAATCTCCAGCCCGTGCTCCTCCGCCGTTTCGCGGGCGCGCGCCAGCTCCTCGGCAGACAGCTCCTCCAGGGAGCGCAGGGCAAGCTCCAGGTACGCGTAGCCATATGCCGCCGCTTCCCCGCACAGGGCGTCAAACCGCTCGGAAAGCGAAACACAGCGACCGATTCTGATCATTCGCAACCCCCTCGCCGCTCGAACGAATCAAGCGATTTTATCCCAAAGCGCTTTCGCCAGATTTTTGGCGGCCTCCGGCACAGTGTCCGGCGAGGCCGGATCGATATCCGCGGCGGTCAGGGGTACGCTGCGGAGCCTGCCGTTTTCCTCCACCCGCTTGAGATATTGCGGGAACGCCGGATTCTTCCACACATCCGGGTTTTTGCTGTGGATAATCCACATACGCAGCTCCTCGGAGGCGTGGGGGCTGTGGTTGTTGTATTTTACGAACCAGGTATTGTCCGGCAGCAGGCAGCTCGCGGCGTCGAACACGCCGTCGGGGGAGCGGTATTTGGAGTCGCTTTCCGGCAGCGTTTCGCCGAAGCGCGCGGCGGTCGCCCCGCCCGCCGCCCGCGCGGTATCGATGAGGGCGTCGCAGTGATAAAAAGAATCCCGCGAAACCGGTATGGGCGCGGGGCCGTAGCTGGTTATCACGGCAACCGTTACGCCGGCCTTCCGCGCGCGCTTCAACAGAACGTCGGCGCGCCTCATCACCCCGTAGTGGTATTCGTCAAGCTTGACCTTGAGGGCGTCGTATTTCGGGTCGTCGCCCAAAACCGCCTTTGCGCCCTCGTAATATTCGGGGGGGATGAAGCCCCAAACGGCGGGCATCTGACAAAACAGCGGCACGAGCACCTCCGCAAAGACGGGGTCCAGCAGCTCGCGGCGGAGGAATTCCCCCACGGCCGGTGCGAAGAACAGCAGCTCCGCCGCGCGCGTGAGATCCATCGCCGCCTTCAGCACGCCGTCGCCGCTGTCATAATTCGAGATGAAGTTTGTGATCGCCGGGCCGGAAAGCGACAACTGCTTGTTGAACAGCTGCCCCGCCATGGTGAGGCCCTGCCAGCCGCCGTTAACCAGCAGAAAGGAATCCAGCCGCTTCGTGCCATACTCCTTCAAATAGGTCATAATCACGTTGGTGCCCTCGCTGTGGCCGGTGAGGGCGATTTTTTTATGGCCTGTTTCTTCGCACAGCGTCTCAATGAATTCGTTGAGCTGCGCGGCGATATCGAAGAAGTCCATGCGAAAGTCGTAGTCAAACCAGAATTCCGGGTCCGTTTTGTGGTCCTGCTCCGGATCAATTTTCCAGCTGGAGCTGATGGGCTCCACGCTGTTGCCCTCCTCGTCCAGCCGCAGGTGGCCGAGCAGGCGGAAGACCAGGTCGCCCAAGCCTCTGGCAAAGGGGTCCCAGCTGCCGGTGAGCGCCGTTTTTACCACGCCGGCCAGCACCGGGGGAACCGCGCACAGCAGCCCATCCGTTTTCACCATGCCGGCCAGCTGCTCCTCCGGCGTGCCCTCATGGTAATAAAGCGACTGGCCGAAGCCGTCGACCCAGACCTGCAGCACCTCGCCGCAGCCGCAGCCCTTTGCCGCGCCGGCGGGCAGGACAAACGAGCCCGTCAGCAGCAGCGCGACAAGCATCGCGGCGATAAGTCGTTTGATTTTCATCGGCCTAAAACCCCTTGTTTCACTTATTTGAGACTATTATACACGATGCCTCCTGAAAAAGCAAGGGGCTTGTCCGCATTTTTCGCAGCATATGTATTTAAAGCTTTGCCCTCAGCTCCACCACCTTGCCCAGTATGGTCACCGGCAGGGTGCGGATCTGTTCGTCTGTGAAGACGATGGGCTCGTAGGCCTCGTTGAGCGGATAAAACAGCTGCTGGCGTCCCCGCTTGACGACCTTTTTGATGGTCAGCTCCTCGTTGCGGATCTTCAGCACCGCGATTTCGCCGTGGCGCACCTCCGATTGGCGGCGGACGATCACGGTGTCGCCGTCAAAGATGCGCGGCTGCATGCTGTTGCCGCGGGCCAGCATGGCGAAATGCTCCCCCGGCACCGCCTGCTCCGGCGGAAGCTCGATGTATTCCCCCATGCTGGGCCTGCCCATGAGAATATCCGTGCTCACGTTGTAAAAATCCGAAAGCCTGGCCAGTGTAGCGGTGTCCGGAAAGGTGTGCCCGCATTCCCACTGGCTCACGGCCGTCTGGTGCACCCCCAGCGCGGAGGCCAGCTCCGCCTGGGTCAAACTGTTTTCGCGTCGTAACTGCTTAAATAGATAATTCATTCCTCTATCAACTCCTTAAACACCTATATTATGAGTGAGACTCATATCCCTGGTCAAGTGAATAACTATCACCGTGGCTATTATTCACCATGTGCAGTGTGCCTCCGTCACGCCGCCGGCCAATTGAATTGTCGAAATATGTAGAATATTGCAAAATTGGTATTGACAGGAAAACATTCGTGTGCTATGATAATAGTTGTACTAGTAACGCGCTAAAGCTTCTATCGTTAACGCGTTACTTTGCGAAAGATCGAAAAGATGTAAAAAGGAGGGGTGGGATTGAACCGTGCGGCGGTTGGCCTGGGGTCCTGGCTGCTGTGGCAGGGCGGACAGTCGGCGCTGGCGCTGGATGGGGCGCTGCTGGACAGGGAAAGCTACCGGAATTGGCAGGCCGCCCGGTCGTCGGGCAGTGAGGCGGAGCGCTTTGTCCGCCTGGCGAACAGCGCGATGGAGCGCATGCTGCCGGAGCTGCTGGAACAGGAGCTGCGCGAGCAGGAGCGGGAAATCCTGTGGCTTTACTGGATCTTGGGGGAATCCATGCCCCGCATCGCCGCGCGGCTGGGGCTGCAGCCGTCCAGCGTATCGCGGGCAAACGCCCGGGCTTTGGCAAAGCTGCGCGGCATCCTGCGGTACGCGCTGCGCTACCGGGATTTGCTTCTGGAGGAGGTGACAGGGGACGAGGGTGGATGACATTCAACGAAGGACGCGGGGAGGATGATCACACGATGATACCATGCACGGCGGAGGATTTTAGCGCACGCGGACCCGTGTCTCCCGGCGCGTGCTCACTGGAGGACCTGGGCAGGCAATACGCGCGGGAGGCGGAGGTGCTTGACGGGCTGATTGAGGCATGCAGGCAGCGCAGGCGCTTTGCCATGCGCAGCGGCAACGCCGCCGAGGCGCAGCGGCAGGAACGGCTGATGGAGCTTCACCAGGGCCAGCGCAATGACCTGCGGCGGATCGCGGTTTGGCTGAAGCGGTATTATGTGAGGCCCGAAGCGCAGGCAGAGACAGCGGCGCCTGCGGACACGGCAGCGGGAACGAAAAAAACAAAAGAGCGTGCGAACATAAAAGAGCATGTAAAAACGAAAGAGCCTGTAAAAATGAAAGAGCATGTAAAAACGAAAGAAGATGTAACAATTTCATGAAAGGGGACCGGTTATGAGAACCATCGAAGTCATACTGCATGAGGACGACAGCGTGGAGGTAAACCCCCAGCGGGTGTTTGTGGGGGAGCATCACGCGGTGCGGCTGGCGGTTACGCTCTCGTCCCGCCTCAGCCAGGAATTCGATTTTTATTCCATCAGCTTTGACCTGATGGACCAGGGCCGCAAGGTGATGACCGGCAATATCTATCCGTCGGAAAACGACAATGCCATGGCCTATCTGGAGCAGGGGGTGCTTTACTGCGCCCTGCCCGGCAAGCTCACCGCCTGCAGCTTTTTGCGGGTACAGGTGGAGGCCTACCGGCAGCAGAACGGGAAAACGGTTTCGGTGGAAAAATCCAGATCGTTCACCATTGAGTTCGTCGACCTTCTCGGCGGCGGCGGTGAGGAAATCTATGCCTTCGCCCTGGGGCATATGGGCGAGCTGATGGACGAAATCCACGCCATGCGGGAGTCGTTGAAGATCAACGTGCTGCATTGGGAAAACATCGCCGGGCGGCCCGATATCCCCGAGGAGGTGTCCAACGCCACCCAGGGCCTCAAGGATTCCCTCATGCAGTGGTGGGAGGAGGGACTCGAGGCCGCGCTGAGCGGCTGCGCGGTGCAGCAGCTCAGCGTAGCGAGCAACGGCGCGCAGCTGCTTTTGCTGCCCGGCCTGCGTTATCACATCTCCTTCGAGGAGGATGTCTATCAGGTACACATCAAGCTGGACGACACCGAGGGCTCGCCGGAGTTTGCCCAGGAGTACCTCTTTGTGCTGGAGCCGCCGGAGGAGGGCGCCGCGGAGCTGGCCCTGACCTATTTGAGCGGCGCGCCCGTTACGCTGCCCGACAATTTCGCCCCGGCGGAAAACCGGCGCTATGAGTTTAACGTGCTGGGCTCCCTGGCCCTGGCGGCTTCGTGGGAGGTGGACACGCAATGACGCATCGCCGCAGAGCGCTTCTGGCCCAGCCGGCGTCCGGCAAGAATATCTGCGTCTACGACGCGGCCTGCGGGCTCCATCCCCATGATGTTCCGCCCTGGTTCACCCACAACGGGCAGCGCTCCGGGGGGATTGTTTCATATGGGGGGGAGCCGGCGCTGTATATTGAGCACGCGAACACGCCCATGCGCCTGCATTTCCTGCTGCCCTACGTCACAGACGGGGATAGCGTGATGGAAGTGGATTTTACCACGAATTCGGTGGCGAACCAGGATCTGTTTTTCGTCAATCTGATGCTGGCGGGGCCGGAATACACCGCGTTTTTCGGGCTCTATGTCGCGCGCAATTCGGAGGTGCGCTATGTTTATGACAACGGCGCCGGCGGCCTGACCCAGGTCACGAGCACGCCCTACACCAAGCTTCAGCGGCTGCTGTGCCGCCTGGAACGCAGGGATGGCGCCGCCGCGGTTTATATCAACGAGGATTTTGTCAGGAACGTCCCCTTGACGCCCACGGCGAACCTGGGCAGCTACGCGCACCTGTCGCACCTTCCGCATGGCTCGGCCAGCGGCATGTGGGCCCACCACGACACCGGCACCACCTGGACCTGGATCTATTCCATGCGGTATGAGGAATTGTAAAAAAAGAATTATAAAAGAAGAATTATATTATAAAAAGAAGAATTATAAAAGAAGAATTGTAAAAAGTCGGGAGGAGACAGACAATGTCAAAAACAGCGGAAGGCCTGGTCAGTCACGCCTTAGCCATGCGGGGAAGCCCTTATATGTGGGGTACCTTCGGCCAGCGTATCACAGACAGCCTGATCGACCAGAAGGTGAAGCAATACCCCACGCGTTACACCCCCGCGTACATTGAAAAGCTCCGCGTGCACGCGCGCGGCGGCCAAAAGCGCGCGGTGGACTGCGTGGGGCTGATCAAGGCGTACCTCTATATGGAAACGCCGCAAAGCGAGCCGGTTTACCGCGCGGAATACGACAAGAACGTCAGCGGCATGCTGGCGGCGTGCCAAAAGGCCGAGGACATCAAAACGCTGCCGGAGCAGCCTGGGGTGCTGCTGTTTCAGGGCTCGGCGCACGCGGGGATTTATCTTGGCGGCGGAAAGGTGGTCGAGGCCAGGGGCAGCGCGGAGGTCCTGGTCAGCGAGCTGAAAAGCCGTTCCTGGGACAAATGGGGCAGACTCAAATGGATTTCGTATGACAAGGCCCCTCCGGCAGCGGCGGCAAGCCCGGCAAAGGAAAACGAGCCCCTAGCGGGCGAACAGCTCTTCGTCAACCGCACGGGCAAGCTGCTGTATGTATACGCCGACACCGCGCGCAAGCTCCAGATCGGCAGCCCCCCCGCGGG
>Ga0099364_10003781_pt1 | contig 23273 bp, 17 predicted proteins | sample TergutTh196P3_FD_73070 | JGI IMG/M metagenome (GOLD analysis project Ga0099364, IMG submission 73070) | Microcerotermes parvus P3 segment gut microbial communities from Pointe-Noire, Republic of the Congo - Th196 P3 | ecosystem: Host-associated > Arthropoda: Insects > Digestive system > Gut ...
TCGGGGCAGAGGGGGGTAGTAGGGGTCTATGTCTGCGCCGCCGCAAAGTAGCCGCCAGCCCGCCACACAGGCTGTTCAGACTCCACTTCCTCGACATGAGACTTATCTCCTCACGACTTAATAGGTTTTATCTACTTGAAAAGTCTGCACTCGCCTATGGGTTTGTGCTACTTAAAAAGTCTTGAGGGGGAGAAGGTTAAACTTTATCAAGCGTAGAACGCGGGCGTGCGGCTACTTTGCGGCGGCGCAGACATAGACCCCTACTACCCCCCTCTGCCCCCACTCAAGTCTCATGAAACCCTATTCCCCGAAAAGTCTCCGATTCTTCCAAATAATCGTGAACCCGCTGAACACCGTTATCGCTACTACCATGTAGACCAAAAGCACCGTGAAAATGTCGAAGAATCCGAGGGCGTGTGCCATGAAACTTGAGAATTTCGGGTGTATAAAATCGTGATAAAGCTCGAAAATTACCTCGATTGCCAACATGTAAATAATTACACTCATGGTGAATGCGGTCTTGATTTTACCCCAAATATCCGCGGCGATTACCGCCTTGTTGTCCTTTGCACAGACCGACAGGCGAAAGCCCGACACCATAAATTCTCGCATGACGATTATCACCACGACCCACGAGGGAATCCACGCCAATTCGACAAAGCAAATCAGCGCGCTGATTACTAACATTTTGTCTGCGAGGGGGTCTAAAAACTTGCCCAAATCCGTGACCATGTTGTACTTCCTTGCAATATATCCGTCAAGCCAGTCGGTTATGCTTGCGAGGATGAAAAGGATTAAGGCGATTGCGTAATTATACGGGATTTTTCCGATTAGCAATACCGCCACAAACACAGGCAACATCAGCACCCGCAGGATTGTAAATTTATTTGCTAAGTTTAACTTCATAATTTCACCATCGTCCTCCCTCCACAACCGAGAGATGATAAGTTTCGTTTTCCCCGATTTTGTAGATATACTTTCAAGGTTTAGCAACCTCCCCGATTAAATTATTATCAACCGCATCGGTAATTTTTACCTTTATGAACTCGCCGAGTTGTAAATTTTTTGCCGATATGTAGATAAGGCCGTCGATTTCGGGGGCGTGCATGTAACTGCGGCCGAAGTGCATTTCAAGCAGTCGGTCATAGCCCTCGACTACGACTTCAAAGACCTTGCCGAGCAGCAAATTGCACTGCTCACCGACGCGGATTTCCTGCTGTTCGGTGAGGATTTCGGCGCGGTATAACCGCTCTTTTAAGTCTACTTGCGAGTCGAAATCTGCCGCCGCTGTGCCCTCCTCCTCGGAGTATGCAAAACAGCCCAACCGCTCGAATTTCATGTCGTTCAGGAACTCGGCTAATTCGGTGAATTGCTCCTCAGTCTCACCCGGCAAACCCGCGATTACGGTCGTGCGGATTACGATTTCGGGTATATTACTTCGCAGTTTTTGGATTAATTCGCGCAAAGATTTTTCATCGCCTGTACGGTTCATGCTGTGCAGAATTTCGCTGTTGCAATGCTGAATCGGCAGGTCTATATATTTTAAGATTTTCGGTTCGGATTTGATAATATTTATTAGCTCGTCGGTGATTTTGTCGGGGTAACAATAGAGCAGACGAATCCATTTTATGCCGTCGATTTCACAGAGTTTTTTAAGCAATTCGGGCAAGCGTAATCGACCGTATAAATCAGCCCCGTAATTAGTAATATCCTGTGCAATCAGAATTATTTCTTTCACGCCTTTTTGCGCCAAATTGCGGGCGTCATCGAGAATATTTTCAAGCGGCCGAGAGCGATAAGGCCCGCGTATCAGCGGGATTGCACAGTAGGCGCAATTGTTACTGCAACCGTCTGCAATTCGCAAATAAGCATAGTGCGGCAGGGTTGACAAAAGCCGCTCGCCTTCCATGTTCAGCTCGGCCACTTCGGTAAATGCGGCGATTTTTTTATCGAGCAAAACCGTGTTAATCGCAGTGACAATATCATCATTTTTGCCGATTCCGAGTACACCGTCAACCTCGGGAAATTCCTGCTCGATTTGCTCCTTATACCGCTCGGCAAGGCAACCGGTGACGATGATTTTTTTGTTGAAGCCGTCTTGTTTTCGCGAAACTGCCTCGAGAATTTCCGCGATTGCTTCTTCTTTTGCACTCTGAATAAACCCGCAAGTGTTGATTATGACTACGTCCGCAAGCCCCGGCTCACCGACTAATTCAAAGCCGGCGTGTGCGATTTTTTGCAGCATTAATTCGGCATCGCACTGGTTTTTCGGGCACCCCAAAGACACCATTCCGACTTTTGCAGTATCAATTTTACTCATCGTTTTCCATTTCCTTTTTCACTTGTGAAATCGCAATTTTTATGTCGTCGTAGTCGTAACCGCGGCGTGCGAGTGCGTCGGTGGTTTTTTTCATGCCCTGCCAATCGGCGAGATAATCGCGGTATTTTTTCGCGACAAATTCCGCAATTATTTCTATAATTTCGTCGTCGTCAAAAGCGTCAATTGCGGCGTTAATTAAGTCGTCCGAAACGCCTTTCAGCTTCATCTCATACCGCGCCTTGCGCTTGCCGTAGTGCTTGGTTTTAAGCAGGTGGGCGGCTAATTTTTCGCTGTAGATTTCGTCGTTGATACAGCCGATATTTTTAAGACGAGTTATAACTTTTCGGGCGGTTTTTTCGTCGTAATATTTGCAGAGTTTTGCGGAAAGCCCTGCACTTGAATAGTCTCGCATTGCGAGGATTTTCAGGGCGTGGTTTTTGGCTTTTTCGTAGTCGGTTGAGAGTTGCATTTTTTGTACCTGTGGTTATTTTTTGTTGTGGAAAATTTTATTGGCATTTTAATGTAGGGAACGGTTCTTAACCGTTCCGTTTATAATGCCGTGCAGATTTGCGGAACGGTTACGAACCGTTCCCTACATGACACCGCGCTGTGTTTCGGTGGGATTTTGCGGGCGGGCGTGGAAACCCGCCCCTACATCGCGGAATTTTTAGGTTGTGAAAAAATTTTGGTGTAGGGAACGGTTCTTAACCGTTCCGTTGCTGAAACTTTGTAAATTATTAACTTGCAGAGACTTTGCGGAACGGTTACGAACCGTTCCCTACATGACACCGCGCTGTGTTTCGGTGGATTTTGCGGACGGACGCGCAATGCGCGCCCCTACATCGCGGTATAATTTTTAGTCGGTTGAAAATTCACGGACGGACGACCTGAGGGTTGCCCCGAATAATCGGGGCGGTCGTCCCTACGGTTGATGTTTCGGGGGATTTTGTGGAGTTGTAAATTATTCAGTCGGAAAACCGTCCGCTACGCGGACACCACAATTGTCCATTATCCATTGTCCATTGTCAATTGCCTACAATTCATCCGGCGAAAACTCCTCAAAATTATCATCGGCCTCGACGATTACAGTCTTCTTGGATTTCTTTGTTTTTGTGGAGACTGCGGGTGTATCTGAATTGTCGGAATTGTCCGAATCGGCAGAATTATCGAGGTTTTCGCTGTCGGGTTTGGGGGTTTTTGGTTTGTCGGATTTTTCGGAATTTTCGGAAATTTCACGGACTTTTTGGTCGATTTCTTGCATTAAATCTGCGTTGTATTCTAAGAAATCCTTGGCTTTTTCTCTGCCTTGGCCTAATCTTTCATCGCCGTAGTAGAACCACGCGCCGCTCTTTCTTGTCACGCCGACTTCGGTGGCTATGTCGAGCAACTCGCCCGTTTTTGAAATTCCTTTGCCGAAAATCATGTCGAACTCTGCCGACTTAAACGGCGGCGCAACCTTGTTTTTCTGCACTTTGCACTTTGTTCTCGCGCCGATTATGTCCGTGCCGTCCTTAATCGGCTCGCCCTTGCGGACTTCGATTCTCACCGAGGCGTAGAACTTCAACGCTCTGCCGCCCGGGGTTGTTTCCGGGTTGCCGTAGCCGCCGATTTTCTCGCGAATTTGGTTGATAAAAATTGCAACTGTGTTGGTTTTTGAGATTACGCTCGTGAGTTTTCTAAGCGACGACGACATCAGCCGCGCCTGCATTCCGACAATCGCAGAGCCCATTTCGCCCTCGATTTCGGCTTTGGTTGTCATTGCCGCCACGCTGTCAAGCACGATTATATCCACCGCGCCCGAGCGGGTCAGTGCCTCGATTATTTCCAACGCCTGTTCGCCGGTGTCGGGCTGTGAGACGATTAATTTATCTATGTCAACCCCGAGTTTTGCCGCATAAATGGGGTCAAGGGCGTGTTCAACGTCGATGAACGCGGCAATTCCGCCGCCTTTTTGCGCTTCTGCAACGGCGTGCAGGGACACGGTGGTTTTGCCGCCGCTTTCGGGCCCGTAAATTTCGGTGATACGGCCCTTGGGCAGGCCGCCGATTCCGAGCGCCATATCGAGCGTGAGCGAGCCTGTCGGCAGGGATTCGACGTTCATCTTGCTATGCTCGCCGCTCATGTACATGACCGCGCCCGCCCCGAATTGTTTCTCAATATTGGCAATCGCGGTTTGCAGGGCTTTCTGCTTGTCTTCGTTTGCGGTGGAGGTGTTGAGGGTTTTTTTTGCTACTTCCTTTTTAGGCATGATGTGGTTCTCCTTTTTTATGTGGTTGGGGGTTTGGGTGTGGCGTTGCCACGCCATTGGTGCGGCTTCGCCGCACATTACGCGGAGCTACGCTCCGCAACGGGGGTTGTCACTTTTGCTTGTGCAAAAGTAACCAAAACACAGTCGCTCATGCGCCGCGACGGGCTACATTGCACGCTGGCCGGTCGAGACCGTCCGGCGCACAATGGTGCTAATTAAGAGGTTTATTGCTTGTTGAAATGTTTGTGGGGATTACCTGTGCATATGAGGTTGTGGGAGTGCAGGGGTTGTGGTATTCTGAGTGGGCTTCGCGTTCACGTTGCCGTCTACGAGGACATCTGTGTAGGGGCGAACTCCGTTCGCCCGTGGTTGTCGCACGCCTTGTTTGCGGGCGACCGTGCGCGGTCGCCCGCATATGCGCGGCTCCGCCGCCCGGCTCGTGCGCGAGCCTGCAATTTAATACTCGCCAATCGAATAAACAACCCGCTCGATTCCTGCGTAGTCTTTTTGGATTTGCGGTGCAAGCCCAATAGCTGTCATCATTTCGGAGACTGCGCTTGCTTGGCCGTCGCCGACTTCGCAGGCGAAAAGTGTCGCTTGCTTTAGGACGCGTGTCCAGTTGTTGAAAAATTTTCTGTAAAAATCCAAGCCGTCTTTGCCGCCGTAGAGGGCGGTTTTGGGTTCATGAGTTACTTCTGTTTGGAGATTTTCCATGTCGGTTTTGCTCAAGTACGGCGGGTTAATTAGGACACAATCGAACGGTGTCCAGCCGGGCATTTCGCCGAAAATATCCTTCTGAAGCACCATGAATTGCTCCCCGACTTGGTTCAGCTCGACGTTTTTTTTGAGATACTTCACGGCTTCGGGGGATTTTTCGATTGCGATTACTCGGCAACCTATTTCTTTCGCAAGTGCAATTCCCACACAACCTGAACCGGCGCACAAGTCTAAAATTACACTATTTCTGCATTCTGCATTCTGCATTCTGCATTTTGCGAAGTCAACGAGCAACTCGGTCTCGGGGCGCGGAATCAGCACGCCTTTACCGACCTTGAAAGGATAGCCGTAAAACTCCCACTCGCCTAAAATATACTGCAACGGTTCGCCGCTTTCGCGGCGTTTTTGCAGACTTTCAAGGTCCGCACCGCTCCGCTCTGCATACTCACGCAACCACTTTTCTTCCTGTTGTATCATGTTTCGCCGACCTCCTCGCCGTCCGGAATTTCCGGGGGTTTTTCTGCGGGTGGCATCACGGGTATGAATGACGCAATCGCGATTTCGATTTGCGAGTCGTCGGGTTCTTTTGTAGTGAGACGTTGGATTCCGAGGCCGGGCGCGGAGATTATTCGCATGATAATATTCTTGTCGTACCTACCCGCGAGTTTTAGGATTTCGTAGGAAATTCCCACTAACACCGGTAAAAACAAAATCCGCACAAAACTCAGCATTGAAGCCACTGCGAAGGCGTTCTCAACGCCTGTAAACTCGCTGATTACTTCCCTGTCGATTGGTAGGAGAGTATGGAAAATTATGCTGATTGCGAGTACCAAAAATATGAAACTTGTGCCGCATCGGGGGTGAAAACGGCTGCACTTTTTCACGTTTTCAACCGTGAGTTCCAAGTCGGCTTCGTTGGCGGCGATGGTTTTGTGTTCTGCGCCGTGGTACTCGTAGGTCCTGTGAATATCCTTCATGAACGAGGTTAGGAACATGTATCCGATAAATATAATTATCCTGATAATGCCCGCCACGAGCGGCTCCCACGAGGCTGTGTAGTCGAAAATTTTGCCGATTCCCGCGGCAATCCATGTGGGCAAAAACATGAATAAAAACAACGCCAAGACAACGCCGAGAATCATTCCAATCACCATTACAGCCGACATTAATTTGTCGCCGAATTTTTCCGTGAGCCACTTCTCAAAGCGGGTCTCGGGTTCTTCTTCCTCGTCGAATACACCGGAAATTTCCGCCGACTGCATCATGTATTTGTAGCCGTCGCGCATTTGCAGTACGAAATTGAATACGCCGCGAATGAACCATGCCCGCTGATACCAGCGTTTCTTTTGCAGGTTCCATTCCTCGACATGGATGCTGCCGTCTTTTTTGCGGACTGCCATTGCGGCCTTGGTTTCGCCGCGCATCATTATGCCCTCGAATAGGGCTTGGCCGCCGATTTTTGCTTGTTTACTCATAGGCTAATTTCCTCTTTTGTATAATTAATAATGAATAATGAATAAGGAATAATTGTGGTGTCGCGATGCGACGATTTTCCGATTGAATAATTTATAACTCGATGCTTTTCTTTCGCAATTGATAAAATTTCAAGCCGCCGTCCGTTTTTTCACGGTCATTAGAGTCTTGAACCGTCGCGGAGCGACACCTCAATTATTCATTATTCCTTATTCATTATTAATTACTATTTAATTTCAGTTCCTTTACAAACTCCAACTTCCGATAATAATCCTTCTCGATAAAATCCGTGGGTTTTATTACGCCGGTTGATTCAAAGTAGGACGCGCCGATTGTGTCGAGGAGGGTGTAGATGAATTGGGAGCAGTACATAATATTGGGTTTGAGCGAACGGTTGCTGATTAGGCCTAAGAGATTATACGCACTGCCCTCTGCGTTGATTTGGGCGACTTTGTCGATTGCGGCGCGTTTTTGTTCAATCGTCACGGGCAGGCGGTATACAAGTATCGAGGCGTCGGCTTTTTTGTTGAAATAATCCACCATTTCAAAGTTCAGCCCCGGCAAATAGGCCCGCTCGCCGCCGTTGTAGCTTACGATAGTTTTGAGGTCGGCGTCGAACGAAATCGAGGCGTGATTGAGCTGCTTTTGGGTGAACACGGATATAATTTCACTCGCGGGTGCGCCTGTGTTGGAGAGGATTATATAGATTCCGCAGTCGTTTAGAGTACTCTCGGCGGCTGTGAAATATTCGTCGGGTATACTTTCGGTTGTGACATAATTAAATTGGCCGTGGCGTGGTAAATCTTTTATGATACACTTGAAATTTTCGGGGGAGAGCCGCCCGCCGGCTTTCTTGAGCGAGGTTACTGCGTGTGTCACCGAATCGGTGAATTCATTTATTTGCGAGAAACTTATCGTCATTGCCTCGTGGAAACTCGGCAGATAGAACTCGGTGTGCTTGCTGACGGTGACAAACCTGCTGATAATCACCGGCAAAAGTAGCGACAATACGGCGAAAAATTTACGCAACGGCAGCTCTAACCAAGACTCGTGGTCGCCGACCGCACCGGCGTAAAACACCAATTGCAGTGCTAAAATTATGGCGTAGACTATGATGAGGAATGTGCGGGTGCGTTTGCGTGCCGCGCTTTGCAGGGCGCGGAAACTCGCGCTGAGGAAAAAGACGATGTATACCAAATAAAAAACAGGCGAATCACCGTAAAAATACAAGGCCGCAAGGAGTAGTACGGCTAATAATTTTATTACTATTTTTAACAACCTCCCGTTTTAGAAGTCTTACCAAATCCATTGCACATCGTATCTTTGTATATTCTCATCTGCGGTCAAAATGGACATTCGCTCTGCCTTTGCGGTGGCGATTAGCAATCGGTCGAAAGGGTCTTTGTGTATGAAAGGCAGGGTGGAAAGCCCTTGTAAATATCTGTCTTCAATTTGAAGTACATCAAAGTCGTTGTCTTTGATTGCATTTAGTAATTCATCAAGTGTAAAATCTATATCTAACTTGCCTATATTCATTTTCAGGGTGATTTCCCAGAGAGACGCCGAAGAAATACAGACTTTATTTTTAGGATTGTCGATAATCTCGGCAATTTTTTGCGGCAGTTTCGGCGAATCGTCGAAATACCAAATGATAACATGAGTGTCGAGCAGATACCTCATTCCATATACTCCTTCATTTCGTCAAGCGGCGCGTCAAAATCGTCGGACATTCGGATTTTGCCTTTGAATACACCCCGCGCTTCCGAGCGCGGTCGTTTCTCTGCCCCGCCCTTCCTCAAAGGCTCGTCCAATATGGTGATAAAAGCCCTTTTGCGGCCTTTTATATGCGCGGTCTCCCCTACTGTGTAGAACCGCCCGTTCTCAAAATAACCCTCATATGCTTGCATAATTAGTACCCCCTGACGAACAATTGACAATTGATAATGGACAATTGACAATTAATGTGTCGCTCCGCGATATTTTTTGAATTGAAAAACCCACAACTCGTATTCCGTTTTTTCACGCCTATTAGAGTCTAAAACCCGTCCGCCAACGGCGGACACCACAATTGTCCATTATCCATTGTACATTGTCAATTGTTCGTCAATTGGTGCGTAGCACTATCCTCACCGTCGTCCCCTTTTGCGGTATGCTTTCTATGTTTAATGTGCCCTCGTGCAGCAGGATTATTTCGTCGGCTACTGCGAGGCCAATCCCTGAGCCGCGTACGGTGGAGTCGGCTTTGAAGAAGCGGGCTTTGACTTTGGGCAGGTCTTTTTCGGAGATGCCGCGGCCGTTGTCGGAAATTGTGATGGTGACTTTGTCATCGAAAAGCCCCGCGTCTACCGTCACTGTGCCGCCGGGCGCGCTGTATTTGACGGCGTTGTCGATAATGTTTATGAAGACCTGCCTTATGCGGTTCTTGTCGCCGTAGATAATCGCGACCCAGTCGGGTTCGGTGTAGGAAATGCTGACCTGTTCCTTCTTGGCTTTCTCGGCGTAAATCGACAGGGCATCGGTCAATTCCGCTAAAATATCCATGTTGACTTTCTGCAAAGTCATGTGGCCGCTTTGGATTTTTGAGAAGTCTAATAAATCTTCCACTAAGTTCGACAAGCGGGAGGTTTCGGAAGTTATGACTTTCATGCCTTGTTCAAAAGTTCGCTGTGCGTCCGAGTCGGGTTCGGCTTCCGAGATTGCGCTGAAGCCTGTTTCGAGCACCGTCTCGCTCCAGCCGCGGATTGCGGTTAAGGGCGTTCGCAGTTCGTGCGAGACTGACGAGATGAAGTCGTTCTTGATTTTCTCGGAGTTTTCAAGTTCGTCTGCCATTGAGTTGAAAATGCGGCAAAGCTCGCCGATTTCGTCTTGATTTTTAGTGGGGGCTACGCGATTGGTGAAGTCCCCCGAGGCAAGGCGTTTCGCCGAGTTGCCGATTTGCCTGAGCGGCGTGACTATCGACTTTATAAAATACATTCCCAAAAACAAAACCAACAGCATGACCGCCATGCTGAAAAACGCCGTGATGATTGTCATGGTGGTAATCTGCGCGTCCACCCGCTCCAAGGATGTCACCACGCGAATGGCATCGTAGACCTCGCCACTCAGCATGACCGTGACCGCCATGTATCGCTCGGAATTGGGCAGAAAACCGACATAGTAACTCCTGCCGCGGCTTGACAATTTCGCACGTTCGTAGTCGGGGATTTCGGAGTGTTCAAGGGTCGGGGAGAAGCCGCTTGAAGTTATGCCGATTTCGCCGTCTGCGGTAATCGCCATAAGCTCCATGTAGTTCTTGCTCTCAAACTCCTCGACTGTGCGGCGGATTTCGGGGGCGTAGTCGTCCATGTAGGACAAGACGCCGTATATAATATTCGCATTAGTCTCAAGATACTGCCGCACCGCACCGTAATAGTAACTCCTCAGCGCGAAATAAACGCTGAGGTTCATTATAAGCAGGAACACCAAAATAACGCTGAAGCTATTCAAAAACCAACGCCCGGCGATACTTTTACGCACCATAAATACTTACCTCGACGATGAATAATTGACAATGGACAATGGACAATGGACAATTGTGGAGTCGCTCCGCGACGGTTTTAGACTCTAATAGGCGTGAATAAACTGATTGCGAGATATGGATTTTTCAATCGGAAAAACCGTCGCGGAGCGACCACATTAATTGTCCATTATCAATTATCCATTGTCAATTGCCATTTATACCCGTATCCCCAAATAGTATGAATATACCTCGGTTCGGACGGGTTGTCTTCTATTTTCATGCGGATTCGTCTTATGTTTACGTCTACTATTTTGTCGTCGCCGTAGTAGCTTTCGCCCCAGATTTGCACTAATATGCTCTTGCGGTCTAAGGCGACGTCTACGTTCTTGATGAAGTATTCTAATATCTGATACTCGACTTGTGTCAACTCGAGAACCACATCATTTTTGGTTATACTGCGGCTTTTTGTGTTGACTTTGAATACCCCCGAGACTATTTCGCCGTCGGGGTTTGCTTTTGCAGTTGTAGCCGAATCGGCTTGGCTGTTGAGGCTTGCACGGCGGTAGACCGCGTCCACCCTTGCGACCAACTCGGACGGCGAGAACGGCTTTGTAACATAATCGTCCGCACCGAGCATCAGCGCACCTACCTTGTCCATCTCCTGCGCCTTTGCCGTGAGCATGATTATGCCGATTGAGCGGCTTTCCTTGCGTATAAGTTTGCACAACTCAATCCCGTCCATGCCCGGCATCATTATGTCCAACAGTGCGACGTCGAAGGCTTTTTCGGGTTCGGACTCGCACAAGGCTTTGTTAAATTCGAGCAGGGCTTTTTCGGCGGTGTTGACCGCCGTGACTTCGTAGTCGGCGCGTTTTAGGTTTATCACGACAAAGTCGCGTATGGCGTCTTCGTCTTCGCAGACTAATATCTTTTTCATTTGGTTAATCCTTATGGTGTTGTGTGGTTTTCGGTGCGGTTTCGCCGCGCAATTACGCGTGGCGTTGCCACGCAACGGGGGCTGTCACTTTTGCTTGTGCAAAAGTAACCAAAACACAGTCGCTCATGCGCCGCGACGGGCTACATTGCACGCTGGCCGGTCGAGACCGTCCGGCGCACAATGGTGCTAATTAACAGGCGTATTGCCTACGGATTTGTTGTGCGGATTACCTGTGCATATGAGGTTTGTGGGAGTGCAGGGGTTGTGGTATTCTGAGTGGGCTACGCGTTCATGTTGCCGTCTACGAGGATATCTGTGTAGGGGCGAACTGCGTTCGCCCGTGGGTGTCACGCCTTGTTTGCGGACGACCGTGCGCGGTCGTCCGCTATATGCGCGGCTCCGCCGCGCCGCCGGGTTTATTCCACCGAAACAATATAATAATACACCGGCTGGCCGCCGCTTATCATGCTGATTTCTATGTCGTCGTTGATTCTCTCGCGCAAAGCCTCGAAGGCTTCGTCGGCGGATTTGTCGCTGACGTCTGCGCCGTAGAGTACTGTAATATAGGAAGTGTCGCCGCTTGTCATTTTGCGGGTGAGTTTTACCAATGCTTTGGTGACTTCCTTTTCGGTGAATGAAAGCTTGCCGTTTTCGAGTGCGATAATATCGCCCGATTTGATTTTTTTGCCCTCGAATAAACTATCACGTGCCGCATATGTCACCGAACCTGTCCCGACTTTGTCTAACGCCTTCGTCATAGTCACGCTGTTTTCGCTGACGCTTTGGCTCTCGTCGAAACTCAGCATTGCCGACAAGCCTTGCGGGATTGTCCGCGATTGCAGTACGATGACTTTGCGGTCGGCGAGTTTTACGGTTTGTTCTGCCGCCATGATTATATTTTTATTGTTTGGTAGTACGAAAACATTGTGGGCGGGTGTGGCTAAGATTGCCTCGAGAATGTCCTCTGTTGAGGGGTTTTGGGTCTGGCCGCCGCGTACAATGCGGTCTACGCCTAAGTCTTTGAACAAGTCCTCGATTCCTGCGCCGTTCGCAACCGCCACGAATCCGTATTTCTTTTCGGGGCGTTCGGGTTTTAAGATACGGTGCTTTTGGAACTCGGCTTTGACCGACTCTTGCCTGTGTTGCTCCTTCATGTTTTCAATTTTCATGTTGGTGAGCGGGCCGTATTGCAAAGCCGCCTCTAAAGCTTTGCCGGGGTTCTCGGTGTGAACGTGAACCTTTATAATCTCGTCGTCGTCCACCACGACCACGCTGTCCCCGATTGTTTCGAGATATGCGCGCAGGCTCATGGGGTCTTTGGCGTTGGGGGATTTTACGATTAGATATTCGGTACAGTAGGTAAATTCTATGTCGGTGTCGAACGTTCCGGCCGCGTTTGTGACCGGGATTGCAGAAACATGCGCCTCGCCCGCCCCGCTCTCGACTTCGATTATATCGCCACCTTTCACGACCTGCGCCATGCCCTTGAGAATCACGACGTAACCCATGCCGCCCGCATCGAGTACGCCCGCTTTCTTCAATACGGGCAACAAGTCGGGGGTACGGTCGAGCGAGTCCTCGGCCTCTTGAATCAGGGTGTCGAAGACATCGTCAAAGTCGCCGCCGCTCTCGGCTTTCTTGAATGCCGCCTCGGAGGCCTCACGTGCGACTGTGAGAATTGTCCCCTCGGTAGGCTTCATGACCGACTTGTAGGCCGCGTCTACTCCCATTTTCAACGCCGTGCAATACTCGAGCGGAGTAACTTCCTCCTTGCCGATTAGCCCCTTGGACAAGCCGCGGAACAGCAACGAGAGTATTACCCCGGAATTACCTCTTGCACCCCGTAGCATAGCCGAGGCCGCTTTCTCGGCGACAAGCGAGGCCGCGGGGTCTTTGCCGAGCAGCGCCAATTCGGGGATTGCGCTTTTCATTGTGGACGACATGTTGGTACCGGTATCCCCGTCCGGAACGGGGAATACGTTCATCTCGTCAACCGTGACTTTGTGGTTGATGATGTTATTCGCGCCCGAAATTATTGCGTTCTTTAGAACACTTCCGTTAATTGTCAAAGCAGATTCCTCCTAAATGATTCTACTGTAATATTGCATCCACAAATACATTGACCCTACCGACTTTCATACCGGTTTGTTCTTCGGTGAAGTAGGTCACTTTGTGCTGTATGCTTTTCACGACCGACGAGACGTTGACGCCGTACAGGACTGTTATGTGCAGGTCGATGTGGATTTTGCCGTCGAAAAAGCGGACGTTGACGCCTTTGTCGTGGTACTTGCCCAGCCCGAGCCATTTACGCAGAAACGGAAAAGACTCGAAGACGTTCTGGCGCGGCGTTCCCGAGTTCATCGCCACCACGCCGTAACACCCCGTGACCGTATTCCCAATCAAAGCGGTGAAGAACCGCTTGGATATATCAATTCGACCAAGATGATTATTAATTGTAACCATATTTTCAATACCATGCCGCCCACACTCGCGCTAATTTTCAACGAAAATTGCGGCATGGGACACGCCTTTCTAAATTATTTTCACCGTTATCGTTACAAGCCACTACTACTATTATACTATATAATGGACAAAATTTCAAGTGTTTTTTTACAACTCCGCAAATCCTATTCACGGACACCATATATGGTGTCCCTACCTCAATACGGCTTCGCTATAAACTTTTCGCTGTAATTCAAGGATTCGTAAGCCTTTTCGGCCTTTTCGAGGCTGTCGAAAACTCCGTAGACCGCGCTCCCGCTGCCTGTCAACAACGCGCTGATTGCGCCGTGGTCGAGTAGATTCTGCTTGATTTCGGCAGTTTCGGGGAAATTCAGCAGTTTTTCAAAGACGTTGTAGAAGGGGAATCCGCCGCTTTGGAACGCGCCGTTCGGAGACGGGGGGTTTGCGGCGTACAAAGCGTAGGCGTCTTCGGTCGAGACCGAGACTGCGGGTTTGATTACCACGAAAGTGCAGGGCGGGGTGTCCAAGACTTTCGCGACGATTTCGCCCCTGCCTGTGCAAACGGCACAGCCGCCGTGTATGCAGAAAGGTACATCGCTACCTATCAATGCGCCTATTGACATCAATTCCGCGAGGGTGAGCGGGTCGCCGAAAAGCTCGTTCAATCCGCGCAAAACCGCCGCCGCATCGGCACTCGAGCCGCCCAATCCCGCCATTACAGGGATTTGCTTGACTATGGCGAGGTCTACCTGCTTGTCCGCGCAATTCACCCGCTCCAAGAAAAGCTTTGCCGCTTTGTGGGCGGTGTTACGCTCGTCTGTGGGGATTTGCGCGTTTGTGCAGGTTAATTCTATGCCTTGTCCGTCCGTAACGGTCAGCGTTACCTCATCGGCTAAGTCTATCAGGCACATGACGTTTAAGACCTCGTGGTAGCCATCGGGGCGTTTGCTTAGGATGTCTAAGTAGAGGTTGAGTTTGGCGGGGGCTTTTAAGGTTGTGTTTGGCATTGGTTTTTGCTTCCTTTCGGATAATGCAGAAATAATAATGCAGAATGCAGAAATAATTTTACTGTTGTTTGTGGGGCTTTTCAATGTAGGGGCGAACTGCGTTCGCCCGTGAATTTACACGGTTGCGTGGGATTTTGCGGACGACCGGGGGCGGTCGCCCCTACTGTTGTTTGTGGGGGTTTTCCTGTTGTGAAAATATTTTATTGTAGGGAACGGTTCTTAACCGTTCCGTTTATGGGGTCGCTGAAACTTGCGGAACGGTTACGAACCGTTCCCTACAAAACACCGCACCGTGTTTCGGGGAATTTTGCGGACGACCGGGGCGGTCGTCACTACACCGAAAAAATTTTCCTATGACTAATAATTTTCAACATGGTAGGGGCGAACTGCGTTCGCCCGCAATGCCCCCACCCCGCCGAAAACCCGCGATGAACACCGCCCGCACCCCCAAAAAACCCAAAGAGCGGGCCAAAGCCCGCCCAAAACCAAAACAAAAACCACCCTCAAGCCGTAGCACTAAAATCCTTACCCTTCCTCAACATATCCTCCGCGCCCACGCTAAACAACCGCGTATACTCGGCATCGCTATACCGAATATGCGAAATCGCCTCGCCGCCCGACACGTAATTCTCGCCGCATTCGGGGCAAATCGCGCTCTTAATCCGCACGCTCTGGGTAATCACGCGGTTGCCGTCGCTGTTCGCCTGATACTGCTCACGGCGAATATGCTCCATCTCGTGCGCCCGAACCTTATGCGCGGCCTCTTTCGGGTTCAATTTCGTGGCCTGCTGGAGCGACACTGCGGAGTCATTCGATTGGTCCTGATACCGCCGATTCTTGCAGGTCTCACACTCGCAAAGCGGGCAATCGTCCTTGTGCTTACCCCGCTCGTCCACAGCGTGACCGGTCGGCATTTCAAGCTTCTGCGCCGCTTTAGACTGCGGTGCATAGAGTTGCATGCCTTTATTTTTCGTCGAATCGCCGCCGAGAATCTTCTCCAGAACCTCTTTACGAGCGGCCTTAGACTTATCTTCCTTCAAAATTCCGTCGAGGTCATAGTTGTTTTCTTTTTGGTTCACAGAACCCACCCGCTTGAAATCTTCAAGCGCGGCGTCATCACCCTTGCCCTGCATCTTTGAAAAAGCCGCAGAACCCGCATATTTATTGGCATTATCGGCATTGTTGAACTTCAACCCGTAATAATCCGCAACCACAACAAGCACCCCTCTCTATGAACTTATAACTCGTGACAATTACACACTATAATAATAACATATCCTTTTGTAAATTACAACAAAATTTCAAAAGTTTGTAACAACTCACAAATATTGGCTCGAAATTTGTCAGTTTTCGCCAAATTCCTCCGCGACTTCCGAAGTAACAACGTCGTAACCCCCGCTCTCATTACGAACCAACCGCTCCCCATTCTCAAGCGCAGGTATCAAAACGTACCCGAGAATTTCCCCCGTATTATCCGAAAGATAGAGGGTCTCCCCCGCCCTCAAACTGAAATTCGTGTGCGGCTTCAACAGGGCATCGGGGGTTTTGTTGTTGCTCATGACGATAATCAGCCCGCTCTGCGGCCGAATATTTATGATAGGAATTCGCCACTTCGCCAAATTATCGCCCCTATCCGAGAGGAAATAATCGCGGGTGGAAATGTCAATATTATTGGGGTTATACAGCTCAATCCAATCCGCGCCGCTCGCCGGGTCAACCTCGCGAATATATAGCGGCATGCCGTCGATTAATTTGTTAGTATGCAAAACGATACTAAGCACGGGAATCCCACTATTCACGTTAAGGCTCATCATGCCCACATTCACAGTCATCTCCGGCTCAAAGTAAGCCACCCCGTTTATCTCCCACTTCACAAACTCATACCCCACGCCCGGCACCGCCCTAATCGGCACTTCAAAGCACGAAAAGTAAGAGTTAATCGCGATTTCCCCGGGGTTCACCTTGCGGGTATTCAGCCACGCTTCTGCGCCCTCCGAGCCATCCGCAAACTTCATCGAAACATCAAACATCGCGACACTGCTGTCAATGTTCAGATTCCGCCGCAAGTGATTCAGAACTTGGTCGGGCCGCCGCCTCGCAAAGTCCCGAATAGTGTTCCTGTTGCCCCACATATTCACAGTCCCCGCCCGCCTTGCATAGCCCAATTCGGACGAACTCGCCGCGTCAATCTCGTCAATAACTTTCAAGGCATTCTGCGACGAAAACGGCCCGCTAATCAAGTCACACATGGTGTTCGCAAAATACTCCTGCATATCAGGCCGTTGAAACACCGCTTGCAACAGCACCGAATCGCCGCCCCACCGCGTCCGCCGCCCCAACACGTACGCCAAAGTATCGGTCGCAATCGCCCCTGAATTGTTGTAAATCCCCCACGCAAACTCGACATCGTACATCAAAAACCGCCACCTGCCGTCATTGAAATCGTTGGTAATAATCTCGCCCGGCTCGGCGTAATACTTATACATTCGCATATTATTATTCGGCCAATCTTGATTGTCAACGAAAATCTCAATAGCATAGTAAAGCATTAAATTATCAATGTCCACAAGCGAACAAAACTCCTCGAAAACCTCGTCATTCATAAAGGAATACTCGGAGAAGGCCACAGTTGGAGTGTCAGTCTCAGTCGGCGTTTCAAGCCTATACGACAAGGTCAAAGTCGCCGCAGTAATCGAATCGGTGGTGTTACGCCGAAAGGCAATATCGCCGAGCGCGTCGTCAGTATGATACAACGACGGCACCACATAAATCTCACTCGCAAAAGTATTAGTCTTGGCGTCGTAAATCAAATTCACGGGAATGTTCAGCGAAATATCCCTGCCGCTCACCTGCTCCGACTGTGCAATCAGCCCCTGCTCGACTTTTTCAAGCCCGCCATTGGTGATGAAAGTGATTTTGTCGGCGTTTGCACCCGACAAATCCGTCCAGACATTCAACATGCGATTGCCGTCCGCAGGCGGGTTCGTGCGGAATCTAATCGTAACTTCATCGGGAACAACATCGCCCAGCCCAATATTACTAAACTGCAACAACCGCCCCTCAGCCTGCGAACCGTCCCCGTCCACATAGCTCACATCGGGGTGCAGCGGCAAGCGGTCGTCCTCATTAATCGTCCCCGACCACTCAATATCGCTCCACTCGTACCGTACAGTTTCACGCGCAGGGGGCGGCGGCAACTCGGGAATCCCGTCATGCTCAACAGCCAACCGCGCCATCTCAATAACCGCGGCCCAATCGTTGTAAGCGGTAATCTGCCCCTCGTCATAAAACCTATCGTCGCCCATGCCGGTCTGTTCGCTTTTCTCGATAATCTGATAATTATCCTTGACACCGCCATACATCTGCTCAAGATAGCCGTTGCTGTAACTCTCTTTGAGCCACGCAAAGCCGTAGTACTTGCCATTGAGGAAGACCGCCGCGGGCCGTGCCGACTGTGTATCGGGGAAGCCCGCCTGCGCCGCCAACTCAAGCGACAGCTCGTCACGCATGTTGCCGTCCTCGCGGTCATTCGCGCCCTTGCGTAGCACCAAGCGGTCAAATTTAGATACAACCTGCCCGTTAATATCAATCGCGTCTTCAAAGAAAGGGTATCGAAACTTGCCGTCACTGTAGACATTCCGCGCTATCAACCGCCACGACTTCTGCGAAGAATCCCGCGACCAGCCGCCTTGCACCCGCCCGCCCGCCAACTGGCTCAAAAGCTGATTGCCCCTATTGTCAAAGACTTCGACGTAAAAGGGCCGCTCGGCACTGAAAGGCTTGTCGATATGCCGCTCACGGACGTTGTAATTTGCAGGGCGGGGCGGGTCGGGGTTGCGGTCGCCCGACTCCTGAATGTACTCCCGCCGCAAAAGCCCCGGCACAGCAATCCCAAACTCATCGTCATAAAGGTCAAACGGGTCCGCCGAAAGCGCGAAGACATAAGTATCCTCGGTAAACCGCTCAAAAACCTCACGCCCGACAATATAACTCTTAGTCACAACCTCGGAAGCCTCACCCCCCGCAATCGCAACCGCCTTGATAGTCTCAATCGACACCCCCCGACTACTCGCCTGCACAAATATAGGCGAATCATAAAGCCGCGACTCCTCCGTAGGCGGCGAACCGTCAAGAGTATAGTAAATCTCACCATCAAATTCATCATCATCAACAAACAGCCTTACCTCAATATCAACATCATAAAACGCCTTATCAAGCGAAAAAGACACCGCAGGAACCCCCGAAGTCAGCAAGTCAATTCCAACATCAACCCCAAAATCCACAACTTCCTCATCTTCAGGCTCAACATCGGCAATTTCAACATCCCCAACATCGGCAAAAGCCGCCCGATAATCGCCGACCTCATAATAACTAAGCACAAACCCCGCAATCCCAACAAGCACAATGGCGGCTAAGATTATTATTCTTCTCATAATTCACCTCATATAAGTTTAAGCTACAGTTAAAGCGGCGTGGCGGTAGGGGGTAGTAGGGGTGCGGCGGCGCAATAAACGCCAGCCCGCCACACAAACCGTTCAAACTCCACTTTCTCGTCATGAGACCTATCTCCTCACGACTTAACAGGCTTCATCTACTTAAATAATCTGCACTCGCATAGGGTATGTGCTACTTACTAACGGTTCGGCTCGAGAGGGTTAAGCTTAAACAATCGTAGAACGCGGGCGTGCGTTTATTGCGCCGCCGCACCCCTACTACCCCCTACCGCCACGCCGCTTTACAACTACCTAAAATACCCAACCCCCGCCGCAAACAACCCCATATCCTTATCCCCCGGGATATTCTTCGCGACATTCTCGGTAATCCGCTCGACATGCGCCATCTTGCCAAGTACCCGCCCGTCAGGCGAGAGCAACCCCTCAACCGCGCAAACCGACCCCGCAGGATTAAACGCCGTCTTCATGCTCACCCGACCGTCCAAATCCGCATACTGCGCGAAAATCTGCCCGTTCACAATCAGCTTTTTCGCAAGCTCCTCAGTCACTGTAAACCTGCCGAAGTTGCTTGCGAACGGCGCGGCGTAAATCTCGCCAACCTCGCAAAACGACAGCCACGGCGACATCGTCGAGGCAATCCGGGTGTAGACAAACTGCGACTGGAACCGCCCGATTTTGTTGTAAGTCAACAGCGGCGACTCCGCCGAAGCCTCGCGAAACTCGCCAAACGGCAACAGCCCCGTCTTGACAAGCGCGTTAAACCCGCCACCAATCCCGATTACAAGGCCGTCCTTGACATTCAGCAGTTCCGAGATTGCTTCACGCACCCGCGAATTTTCAAAGAACGCCGAAAGGTACTTAGCCGCGCCGTCAGGCTCATCGCCGACTACCAAGCCGCCCGGTAACGCCAAAATATTGCAGGATTTTGCAAGCCGCGCAAATTCAGAGTAAGACTCCGCAATCGCCGCCGCAGAGCGGCTTTGCATGACGAATATATTCGCAACAGCCCCCACTTGCTCAAAGGCATACCGCATCTCAAATTCGCCGCTCGTCCCCGGGAAAACAGGGATTAAAACCCGCGGCTTCGCGGTTCTATTTGCAGGAGCGCAAGCCGCAGTATTCGGGGTTTTGCAAGTAATTTCAACGGGCGCGGCATAAGCATCAAACTCGGTTTTCGTCGGGAAAATCGGCTCTAAAAAGCCCTCGGAAATGCTCTCGCCCTCCGCAAAATTATATTCGGCAACCGTCTCGCCAATGCAAGTCGCCCCGTCAAATTCCTCGCCCGCCTCAAGAATAAACCCGCCGTAGCAAAGCTTATTCAAGCGGTCGTCAGCAACATTTAATTTCACGCCAACCCTGTTCCCGAGCGACATTTTGAACAATCCATCAGGCACACCGCCGTCCGCAATTGCCCACGCCGAGCCTACGTTTCCACGCTCAATTTCACCCTCAACAGCCGCGAAAACTTGGCGCAAACTTGCAAAATCGGGCAGATTATTCTCGTCATAATCCGGGACTATCAGCAGAATTTTATTCCCCGGTGCCTTAAATTCGGGCGAAATAATTTTGTCGGCATTTGCAGTCGTCACCGCGAAAGACACCAAGGTCGGCGGCACGTTAATTTCCTTGTCACCATACGCAAAACTCCCCGACATCGAGTCCTTCCCGCCGATTGACGGCAACCCCAGCCCCAACTGCGCCTCATACGCGCCGAGCAACGCCGCAAACGGCTTTCCCCACCGCTCCGGTTGGTCCTTAGGCTTCTCGAAATACTCCTGAAAGGTCAGCCGAATATTACCGCTCTTGCCGCCCGCCGCGACAACTTTCGCAACCGATTCAACCACCGCAAACAGCCCGCCATGATACGGCGACTGCTCTGAGACTAATGGATTATATCCATACGCCATAAGCGATGCGGTCTTGGTGTTTTTGCCAATTAGAGATAAGGCGGGAAGCTTCGCCGCCATAGCCTGCACAGGGGTTTTCTGGGTTTTGCCACCGAGCGGCATCAGCACCGTGCCGCCGCCCGCCGAGCTATCGAAATGCGCGACTAACCCGCGCTGTGACACAAGGCTCAAGTTTTCTTTCACAATTTCGCGAGTAAGTTTTTGCGGTGTAGTCACGCGAATTTTCGTATGCTTATCCGCGCCATTTGAATTCAAAAATTCCCGCGACAAATCCACGATTATTTTCCCACGCCACGTCATCTTCAACCGCGGCTCGGCCCTAACTTCCGCAACTGCAACCGCCTCAAGGTTCTCAGCCTCGGCAAACGCGATAAATTTCGCGGCATCATTTTTGTCAATCACAACCGCCATTCGCTCCTGCGATTCCGAAATTGCAAGCTCGGTTCCGTCCATGCCGCCATATTTTACAGGCACCTTGTCAAGGTCGATGAACAGCCCATCGGCAAGCTCGCCGATTGCCACGCTCACGCCCCCCGCGCCGAAATCGTTACAGCGTTTGATTAATTTCGCGGCTTCTGAATTACAGAAAAGTCGCACTATCTTGCGTTCTTCCGGAGCATTGCCCTTTTGCACTTCCGCGCCGCCCTTCTCAAAACTCCCCGAGTCGTGCGACTTCGACGAGCTTGTCGCGCCGCCGCACCCGTCGCGCCCGGTTTTGCCGCCGAGCAGTATCACCAAGTCGCCGTCTCCGGGCCGCTCCCTGACTACGTTTTCGGCAGGTGCAGCCCCAAGTAATGCGCCAAGCTCCATGCGCTTTGCCATGTAGCCGTCGTGGTAAATTTCAGCCGCCAACCCGCCCGGCAAGCCGATTTGATTGCCATAAGACGAATACCCAAACGCCGCAGTCGTGGTAATTTTACGCGGCGGCAACTTCCCCGGAATGGTCTCCGCAACAGGCACGAGCGGGCTCGACGACCCCGTAATCCTCATCGCCTGATGCGGGTACGCCCGCCCCGAAAGCACATCGCGTATCGCGCCGCCAAGGCAGGTTGACGCCCCGCCGAACGGCTCAATTTCGGTCGGATGATTATGAGTTTCATTCTTGAACATCAACAGCCAGTCCTGAATTTCGCCCTCAATATCGGCCTTAATTTTAATCGAGCAAGCGTTAATTTCCTCGCTCTCGTCAAGGTCGGGAATCTGCCCGTCCGCCTTCATCTTCCGCATACCCGCAGTCGCAATGTCCATGAGGGTTACAGGCTTGTCGCCGCGATTCAATAACGCCTTATTTTGCAGATAAGTTTCATAAGATTTTTTTATGTAATCGGGTTCAATTTGCACATCGTCAATAAAGGTCAAAAAGGTCGTATGGCGGCAATGGTCGGACCAGTAGGTGTCAATCATGCGGATTTCGGTAACGGTGGGATTGCGATTTTCACTCTTGAAATAATCCCGGCAAAACTCGATGTCGTCCAAGTCCATAGCAAGCGAATATTTTTCAAGGAATCCCTTCAATTCTTCAAGCGACAAATCCACAAACCCGCCGAGAATTTCAACATCATCAGCCGCTCCATAAGCGGGTTTAAGCGGCGATTTCACGTCAAGCGTAGTCTCCCTTGCCTCAGTCGTATTCACAAGATAATTCTTAATCGCGGCAAGCTCCGAATCGCCGATACCACCCTTCAAGATATACACTTTCTTGCACGCAACGTACGGTTCAGCCGTCTGCGAATTGCAAAAAACCGCAAGAACCTGCGCCGCACTATCAGCCCGCTGGTCGAACTGCCCGGGCAGAAATTCCACCACAAAAAACTTTTCATCAGCTTGCAATTCGGGCAATTCGTCATAAGTAAAATCGACTGCCGACTCCGCAAAAATCACAGGCACAGCCCGCTCAAATTCAGCCGCCGAAACGCCCTCAACGTCATAGACATTAACCACCCGCACGCTTGTGACCGTGCCGATTCCCAAGTTGTCACGCAAGTCCCGCAGAACCTGCTCACTCTCAATCGCGTAACCCGATTTTTTCTCCGTAAATACCCTGTAGACCATAGATTTTTCTCCTTAATTTATTTATAAATTTATTTACAAATTTAGACAATCGCGAAAGTCGCTATTTTGCAGACGGGCATCGCCCGTCCATACATATGTTTCATGGACTTTGTGGGGGGCAGAGGGGGGTAGTAGGGGTCTATGTCTGCGCCGCCGCAAGAAACGCACGCCCGCCACACAAACCTTTCAAAGATCA